>OWHX01000100.1_pt1 | contig 49200 bp, 42 predicted proteins | sample 1732801 | NCBI WGS metagenome assembly OWHX01 (sample SAMN05065755, study PRJEB22554) | human gut metagenome | biome: ENVO:2100002; feature: ENVO:00000062; material: ENVO:00002003 | host: Homo sapiens | place: USA
TACACTTCTAGCTTCGTCGGCAGCGTCAGATGTGTATAAGAGACAGGGCTAATAATACGATAGTTAATTTTATGGATTATAGTTCTTTAATTTACGATGCGGAAAATAGAAATCAGTTATTTTTAGATATTTTAAGAGGAAAATATTTATGACAACTAATATGCCAAATATCTTTCTCTACACCACACAAGATAAAAAAATAAAAGTAGAGCTATATGATCTTGGGGAGAGTGTATTTTTAGCCCAAGATTCTATGGCAAAACTTTTTGACACCTCAAAATCTAGTATAAGCGAACATATCACAAATATCCTAAAAGATGGGGAATTGCAGGCAAATTCAGTTATTCGGGAAATCCGAACAACTGCTAGTGATGGTAAATCATACAAAGTGAAATTTTATGCCTTAGAGATGATTTTGGCTGTGGGCTTTCGTGTCCGTAGTAAAAGGGGAGTGCAGTTTAGAATCTGGGCAAATGAGCATTTAAAAACCTATTTACAAAAGGGCTTTTTAATAGATAGCGATAGACTTAAGAATCCAAATGGCAGAAGCGATTACTTTGATGAGCTGTTAGAGCAGATTAGGGATATAAGGGCGAGTGAAAAAAGGTTTTATCAAAAAGTGCGAGAGCTTTTTGCTTTGAGTGTAGATTATGATTCTAGCGATAAGGCAACGCAAATGTTTTTCGCACAAACGCAAAACAAGCTTTTATACGCTATCACGCACAAAACTGCCGCAGAGCTGATTTGTGAGAGAGCAAACGCAAAAAAGCTGAATATGGGGCTTACAAGCTGGAAAGGTAGCGTTGTGCGTAAGGGCGATGTGATTGTGGCGAAAAATTATCTAAAAAAAGAGGAGCTAGATAGTTTAAATCGTTTGGTTAATGTGTTTTTAGAATCCGCAGAACTTAGAGTGAAAGATAAGCAAACTTTGACTATGGACTTTTGGAGGCAAAATGTGGATTCTTTGCTCACCTTTCAAGGAATGCAAATTTTAAAAGATAATGGCAGTATCTCTAACACACAAATGGAGCAAACCGCTTATAAACAATATGAGCTATTTGCCACACAGCGCAAAAAGGAAGCGTTGCTAAAGGCAGAACAAGAAGATGAAGAGATATTAGAATCTACCTATAAAACACTTAACGCGAGAGCAGGAAAATGACCAAAAAACAATCACTGATTTTAAAAGACATTACAGACAAAAAGCTTCAATCTTTCAGCGAGCTTTTTGAAAGCCTTGATTTAGTAAGCTTTAATGGCAGTATTAGTCTGCAAGAATATCAAGTAGCGGCATTGCAAAAGGCATTATGTAGTTTAAAACTATATAGAGATGATACAAAAGAGCTATGCTATGAATATAAACAGGCTTTTAAATACAACGCTATAAAGCTAGATTCTAAAAAAGGCTTAGATATAAAAGAGTTTTGCAATATGGCAAGCTTTTGGATGGCGACAGGCAGTGGCAAAAGTATTGTGATGATAAAGCTTATAAGCCTTATGCAAAAACTTATGAAAAGTGGCGAGATAGAATCTAAGCCTATAATGCTGCTTGTGCCAAATGATAAGATTTTACATCAGTTTAAAACACATATACAAAGTTTTAATGCGTATCAGCCGATACAAATCACTTGCAAAGAGATAAAAGCTTATGATAATCAAAGTTTGCTAGGCTTTGAAAATGTCGTGTTTCTTGGCAGAAGTGATTTGCTAGATATAAAGGAAAATGTCGGTAAAGATTCTAGGGCTAAAAGACTAAATTATGATGATTTAATGCGTGAAAAAGGCTGGTATATCTTGCTTGATGAAGCACATAAGGGCGATAGCAAAGATTCTATAAGAAAAAGCTATATAAGAGAGTTAGCAAAAGGGCGAGAGAGGCAGGAGTATCCGCACGGATTTATCTTTAACTTTTCTGCGACTTTTGATAATGATATAGAGCTTTTTACTTGTGCTTTTAACTACAATTTAGAGAAGTTTAATAATGATGGCTATGGGAAAAATATCGTGGTGCTAGATAGTAATCTCAAAGCCTTTAAAGATTCTAAGGTGGATTCTAGTGATGAAAAACTAGAGCGGATACTAGAGAGTTTTATCCTTTTTGTAGGGATAAAGCAGGAATTAAAAAGCTTAAAAGCAAGGTTTGAAAACTTGCACTATCATAATCCTTTAATCATCGCTGTGGCTGATAAAGTCAATACCAAAGATGCGGGGATTAAGCTGTATTTTGAAGCGATTATGAAAATCTTACAAGATTCTAAAGATATAAGCGAGATTGCAAAAAACTTAGCAAAAAAGCTAGAATCTAGCAAAATATATTTCGCTGAAAAAGAGATGAATAAAGACTTTTTAGAGCGACTTGCAAAAATAGATTCTAAAGACTTAAGAGAGCAAATCTTTTATGCTAAAGAGACTTCAAGCCTAGAGTGCTGTAAGATTAAGGGGAATAATAAAGAACTTGCCTTTAAAAGTAAAAATGCGACAAAGCCCTTTTTGCTTTTAAATATCGGTAGTATTAAAGAGTGGGAGAAAAGCTATCTTGATGGGCTAGGCATTGAGAGTGGGGAGGATATGGCAAAGGGGTATTTTGAAGAGCTAAACCACAAAGAATCGCCCATACAAATTATGATGGGAAGCAAGGTGTTTAGCGAGGGGTGGGATAGCAATCGTGTGAATTTCATTAACTTTATCAATATTGGTAGCAAAAAGGCAAAAAAATATGTCCTGCAAACCATAGGACGAGGGGTGAGAATTGAGCCTTTTAAAGATGTCCGCAAACGACTAAAAGCAAGTAATACACTAGAGTATAACACAAAGGATTCTTTAGGTGATGGGAGTTTGGGGATTGAGAGTGTATTTATTATGGCGACAGAAAATGAAGCGATTGAGTGGATTTTAAAGGGGCTTGAGGGCTTTAGATTCCAAAGTAAGATTACAGGCTTTAAGAGAAATAAAACGCTAGAACCCCTACTTGTGCCAAGCTATAAAGATTCTCATAAAAGAAGCGAAACTTTTGTGATTTCACGTTATGATTTTGGGAAATTGAGCGAATATATAGAATCTTATGATGAAGATATTTTGCTTGTATCAAGCGGGATAAATAGAGCGGATTTAGGCTTTAGCACTTTACAAAAGATACAGCAAAAAATGTGTGATGAAGCAAGTGTAAGCTTAGAGATAAAGGGCGATATACCAAAACTTAAAGCACAAAATGCCCTGCATAGTATGGATAGATTTTTCCACACACCTTTGCAGGAATTAGAAAAGTTTGTGCCTTGTGAAGATAGCATTACGCATTTTAAAGATTTTATGCTAAGTGGCGATGGGCTTAGTGAGATGATTATAAAAGAGATAAATAAAGCAGTTAAAGAACTAGCACAGAGCAAACAAGCTAAAAGCATAGATGAGCTTAAAAAAGAGCTTACAGAAGGCAAAATCTCACTAGATGAATACACCGAGAAAATCCAAGCTAAACCAACACAAAGAGTAGAAAAACATAGCTATGTTATCACAGCAGAGTTAGCAAAGCACTATTACAGCCCTATGGTTTTAGAATCATATAAAGATTCTGCAATCCATATCAACTACGCCATTAGTGAAAGAAGTGAAATAGAATTTTTAGAAGATTTGCAAAAATATTTACAAGATTCTAAGAACGCATTTAAAGACTATGAGTGGTGCTTTAGCAAGATTGTAGAAACAAAGGATTCTATATTTATCCCCTATTTTGATACGCAAAGCCAAGAGCAAAGGAAGTTTTACCCCGATTTTATCTTTTGGTTAAAGCATAAAGAAAGTGGGGATTATAAAATCATCTTTGTAGATCCTAAGGGCTTAAGCTTTGAAGCAAATGCAAGAGATAAATTGCAGGGCTTTAAAGAATTATTTTGTGATAAAAAGCTAGATTTTCAAGGATTAGGTATAGAAGTAGCTTTGTATTATTACAACAAAGAATCTAGTGTGTCAAAAGACTTTAAAGGACATATTGCCGCACAGATTTGTGAGCTATTTTTTAAACGGAGCAATAAGGATTTTTGAAAGCAAGTTGTTTTAGTTTAGAGAGCTTTTTAAAAATGCGTTTAAAGTAGTGTTTATAGAAACTTGTAAGTTTTTTGTGCTACAATCCACGCCTTAATGCTAGGGGGCATAAGGGGGTGTATGAGTAAAAATCTCGCGTGGTTTTTTCTCATCGGCGGTATTTGTGAGATATTTTGGGTCAGTGGGCTGAAATATGCGGATACTCTAGGACTGCAGGCTCTCACAGGGCTAGGCATTAGGCTTTTTTGTATGTTGCTAGCGATCATCGGCTGCTTTGTGTTTAGCTTTACTTGCTTATCCATAGCTATGCGAGAGATTTCTACGGGCGTGGGGTATGTGATATGGGCAGGTATAGGGGCAGCTGGGGTGTGATCGTGGGGCGGTATTTTTTAAAGAGGGTGGATCGTGGCTAAAGCTTGCGCGCGTGTGATCATTGTCTCTAGTGTGGGGCTTAAGACTATTGGCTAAGGATTTAGGGCTAGATCTATGCGGTGTGCAAATCCTGCTAAAGCCACTAGCTCTAGGGAGTGTGTCTGTGCGTAGCGCATTTGCTCTAGTTCTCCCCCTTCTACTCTGTGCCGAGCCCTTTAGCCCCAAGCAAACCCTAGCGCAAACACCGCGAGACACTCCGATCCGCGTGCTGACACAAGATAGCCGCTCTCTATGTTACTCCCCTACATTTTCGGGTGGCACAAGCTATATCGCCCTCTCAAGCTGCCAAGGCGCATTACAAGCGCGCTATGATGTATTTAGCCGCCTAGCTTACTACATTAACGACACTTGGCTGTGTATCACTGCGCCAGATTCTGTGGTAGAGAGAAGGCGCGATAAAGACTATGTGCATTTATCGCCTTGCGCTATCAATCTCCCAAGCCAGCAATGGCAGCTAAAAGACAACCGCTTCTACTCTCTTGATGGCATTTATAGCATACAAGATGATGGGGGCTATCTGTATGCAGCACATATCTTTGCAGGAGGGCTCTACACCCACAAGCTTGAAAGCTCTATGCAAAAATGGGCAAGCACCATAGCCACCCCAGCAAATCTCACTATCCAAAGCGCGATTTCTTGGAGCTTGAGCTACGCACAAGGGCAGGAGCGGTATTTCCTAGCCAACAACCAATCGCAGAAAAACACCGCATTTCTCTACTACAATCTTTTAAGCGGGCATATCGCAAGCTATGATGAGAGCAGCGGGCGGCTGTATTGTATGTATTCTAACGCCGGCAAGCAGTCGTGGGATTGGGTAGTGTGGGGACTATGCACAGATGCAGCCCCACCTAAGGAAAATCGAGCTTTTTTCAAGCCTATTCCTATTGATGATAGGCATTTTGCCTTTTTGGATAGAGATGGCAATATTTTGCGACTTACGCGCTATGGGATCCACTGGGGCGTGCCCTATGTCGCTAGCAAGGAGTATGCTAGCAGTGATGTGCAAAATAGCCCGACTTCTGCCTTTGAGCTAGATCACACTACGCAAGAGTGGCTGCGCTTTATTAGCGCAAACATTGGGGAAAATCTCCACACCTGCCCAGCACCCGGGCATAAGCACAATCCTTTGCAATCATCAAAAAAGTCCCTACAAGTCGCCCCCTTGCCACCCCCGCCGCTGCTACGCCACCTGCTTACGACAATATTGCCAATGCGACAGGTAGAGCCTAAAGCCCCTGCCAAGCCTTTGCGCACGCCACCTTCTCCACCTTTGCAAGGCTCTCCAGCCCTGCCTGCTTACTTTAGCTTAAATGAAGCGTGGATAGCGCGCTTATGGCATATCAACATTAGCGCAGATTCTTCTAGGGCAAGTAGCGGTATATGCGGAACTTGTCTTTTGCAAGCCTATCAGGCAATCGCCGAGCTTTTAGAAGCGCACGCTCATCCGCGCGGTAGTGGGGGGTATTTTTTTGATACAGGAGCGGGGGTCAATCCTTTTGCCAGCTTTTATGCGAGAAACTCGCTTTTACACGATACTTTGCAAGATATTTTAGGCTACTACGATAGCCCTGCTAGCAATCATAGGGAGTTGTTTTATCGTGGGACAAGTAGGGCGTTGGCAAGTAGTATTTCTATGCTTCCGCAATATGAGTGGAGTGTGCTAGGGCAGAGTGTGGAGGAGAGTGGGATACACGCTTTGGCGCAGAGAGTTTTGGAGCGACCTGTGGGGAGTGTGTTTCTCTTTGCGATGGTGCGATTGAATGCTGGCAGGGGCATTGGGCACGCGGTTGCGGCATTAAGGCTTAGTGATGGCGTGGTGATTATCCCAGCAAATGCCCCCAATCTTAGCCTAGAATCCTTCCGTGCAAGAGTGCAGGCTGTGCAAACGCCAGCAGATATGATAGAGCGGATCACGCGCTTTGGCTCGCGGCATTTGGAGCTAATAGGGCTAGGTGTGCTAGAAATCACAAGATCTCATCGCAATCCTTTTGAATCGATAGTTTCACTACATAATTGCAGTGGAGAGGGCGAAGATAGGCGTGGCAATGCTCTGCTGCCCCTGCCAGAGCTATTAAATGAGTGCATTAGTGGGCGATGTGTATGGTAGTAGAATCTAGCTTGAGACCTACTTGCAAGCACGCGGGCAAAACACTATAATCGCGCTAGATTCTAGGCGGAGGTAGTATGAGTGCGCAGGAGCTAGGGAAGTTTGGATTCTCGCATTTGCTAGAGCTTGCGACTTTTGCGCCAAGTGGCTATGAGAGCACAATGCTTATAGACTCTCTCCATAATGGCGCGCAAGGTGCGCTAGAAGTGCAGATCCTAGCCTATAAAGGCTATGCCAAAGTGCTGCAAATCTCTGCCTACGCGCTTGCTTTCTCCCAGCCTATCACGCTGACATTTTTCCACCCAAAGCCCTATATCAAAAGGCTTTTCGCGCTAGATTCTGTGGTATTTGTGCAGGGAGTTTTGCGCGATGAGGGCGGTAGGCTTTCGATGATCCAGCCAAAGACTATCCGCGAGATCAATGCCATAATCCCAAAGTTTAAAACCACGCATAAAAACGCAGATATGATAAGCCTAACCCAAAGCCTAATCACCCAAGAAGCCCTGCAAGAGTGCGGGCTACCTAGTGATGTGGCAGACTCTCTTGTGCGCATTTTCCACCCGGATAAAGAGTTTTTCCGCATATTTTGTGCGCGCAAGGGCTTTGATGAGAAGACCCTTTACGCGCTTAAATTTTGCGAGATTTACTGCCATCTTTTGCGCCTAAGCACAAAGCGCACAGACTATGCTGCCAAATACCGCTGCACGGGCGATTATCAAAGCTGGGTAGAGAGCTTGCCCTTTACGCTCACTAACGCCCAGCAGCGCGTGTGCGCGCAAATTGCCAGCGATCTAGCTAGCCAAAAAGCGGCAAAGAGACTTGTGATGGGCGATGTGGGCTGTGGGAAAACAATGGTAATTCTAGCTAGTGTGATGATGGCTTATCCTAAGAAGTCCTTGCTTATGGCGCCTACAAGCGTGCTAGCAAAGCAGCTCTATGAGCAAGCCTTGCTCTATCTGCCAAAATCGCTCAATATCACCTACATTAGCGCAGAATCTAAGCAGGACTTGCAAGGGCTTTTTGCCTCCCAAGTGGATTTTATCATCGGCACGCAAGCCTTGCTCTATCGCGAGATTAGCGGGGAAGAGATCGCGCTTGTGATGAGCGATGAGCAGCATAGGTTTGGGGTGAAGCAGCGACATTACTTAGAGAAGCTTGCGCAAGTGGATTCTAGCAGCAAGCCTCATATCTTGCAGTTTTCCGCCACGCCAATCCCACGCACAATGGCGATGCTAGAATCTAAAATGATTGATGTAAGCATTATTGATGAGCTGCCTTATCCTAAAGACATCACCACCACAATCATTTCTAAGCCGCGCTTCCCAGAGCTGCTAGCCCACATTAGCGCAGAAGTGCAAGCTGCCCGCCAAGTAGCTATCATCTATCCGCTTGTAGAAGAGAGCCAAGCGAGCGAGTATCTCTCGCTAAAAGAGGGCGAGAGCTTTTGGCGAGCTAGATTCCCACAAGTATATAGCACTTCTGGGCAGGATAAAGAGAAAGAAAAAGTGCTAGAAGAGTTTGCGCAAAATGGCTCGATCTTGCTAGCTACCACGCTTATAGAAGTGGGGATTTCTCTGCCAAAGCTCTCTACCATTGTGATTATCGCCCCAGAGAAGCTAGGGCTAGCGACTTTGCACCAGCTAAGAGGTAGGGTGAGTCGCAATGGGCTTAAAGGCTACTGCTATCTCTATACGCATACGCCAGATTCTGCGCGATTAAGGGAGTTTGCAGCGCATTTGAGTGGATTTGACATAGCCCAAATTGACCTTAAATACCGCAAGGGTGGGGACTTGCTCGATGGCAAGCGACAAAGTGGGGCGCAGTGGGTATGGGCGGATTTAAGCGAAGATGAAGCGATATTTGATCGCGCTAATGCCCTACTAACCGATAAAGAATCGATACCCAAATAGCGCGCAGTAGTAGCCAAGCAGCGCGAAACAATATGCCACAATGGTTGTAAAGACAAACAAATACGCCACAAACTTTATCCCCCCAGCTTCTCTACCAAAGGTAATGGTCGCCGCAAAGCAAGGGATATAAAACATCACAAAGACAATGAAAGCAATCGCCGTTGGGAAAGAAATGCTATCGCGCAAGTTTTGCTGCAAGGTGGTGGATTCTTCGCTGACATCATCGCCTAGTGCGTAGAGGACTCCAAGTGTGGAGACGACTACTTCCTTTGCCGCAAAGCCCGCTACAAGCGAGATAGATAGCCGCCAGTCAAAATCTAGGGGCGCAAAGATTGGGCGTAGGGCTTCACCGATCCTGCCAGAGTAAGTTTGGCGCAAGAAGTTTTCATTGTATTCATTATGCAAATACCATAGCTTCTCCTGCTGCTGCTCTTCCTTGAGTGCGCGAAACTGCCTAGAATCTACCAGCGCAGCGCGCTTGGCTTCATACTCTTTGGCAAGGGTTGGGGATTTTGGGTATTGGGAGGCAAACCAAATAAGCACCGATCCTAGGAAAATAAACCCCGCTGCCTTTTTCAAAAACATCACCACCTTGCTCCACACGCTAAACCACATTACACGCCAATTTGGCATTCTATACTTTGGCATTTCCATTACAAATGGCTCTTCATACCCTGCAAACACAGAGAGCTTGAGCAGCTTGGCAAGTAGCAGTGCGGCAATCGCGCCAAAGAGATAAATCCCAAAAAGCACAACCCCTGCATATTTGGGGTCAAAAAACGCCCCCACAAATAGCACATAAATAGGCAAGCGCGCGCTACAGCTCATAAATCCTATGACAAATAGCGTGATTAGGCGTTCGTTGCGATTTTTTAGCGTTCTAGTAGCCATATAGGCTGGCACAGAGCAGCCAAAGCCCGCTATAAGCGGGATAAAGCTCTTGCCGTGTAAGCCAAATTTATGAAAAAAGCCATCGAGCAAAAAGGCTATACGCGCCATATAGCCGCTAGATTCTAGGAGTGCGATCCCAAAATACAGCACAATAATGAGCGGCAAAAACGCCAGAATCGTCCCCACCCCGCCGATGACTCCATCACACAGCAAGGAAGCAAAGTCCTTTACCACAATATGCTCTCTAATCACTTCTGCTAGATTCTCAAACCCTAGCTCAATATAGTCTTTAAAAAACCCGCCCACATAAAAGGTCATTTCAAATAGCGCGAACATTAGCAGTAGAAAAATAGGAATCCCAAAGACCTTATGCAGCAAGAGCGAGTCCATATCTTTGGTTTTTTGTAAGATAGATTTTGGGTAGGTGATCGTCTCTTTGGCTGCACCTTGGGCGTAGGCTATGGCATCGTGGTGGAAGATTCTAGCGATATTTTTCTCCCCGCTTGCAAGCGATAGCTCTTGGCGCGCACTGCTTACACACTGCAAGATCTCGTGGTAGCAGGGCTTATCGTGCAAGTAGGCATAAAGTGCGCTATCTTGCTTGATGAGTAGGATTGCAAGCTGTCTTGCTGATAGGGGTGAGCTAGCGTGCGGGTAGGTCTGCAGCTCATAAAAGGACTGCTGGGTGATAAATAGCTCCACTTTGGCAATGGACTTTTCAATCTTGTCGTTATAAATGCGCTTTGGCGCGCACAGGGGCTTTTGTGCATAGGATATGAGCGTATCAAGCAAAAGGGATAGATTCTCGCCTGTGCTGGCAGAGATAGGCACGCAGGGCACACCTAGAATCTCACTTAGGAGCTCGTGGTTAATGCTAATTTGCTCATCTCGCGCTTCATCAATCATATTAAGCCCTAGCACCATCTTTACCCCAAGGTCCATAATCTGCCCACTTAGGGCGAGATTACGCGAAATATTGGTAGAATCTAGCACATTTAGCACGATGTCATACTGCCTAGATTCTAGGAAGTCTTTGGTGATTTTTTCCTCTGGGGAGTAGTGGTTGAGCGAGTAGGAGCCGGGGAGATCGATGATGGTGATACGCGTGTTTTGGTAGGTGAAGACTGCTTGCGTTTTTTCAATCGTTACGCCGCTAAAGTTGCCTACTTTTAGATGTGAGCCACTAAGGGCGTTGATCAATGAGCTTTTACCGACATTTGGCTGCCCAATGAGTGCTATGGTGAGTGCTGTGGGCGGTGATTGTGTAGCGTGGGGCATAGAATCTATCCTTACATAATTGCTTGATATTGCTCGATTTATTGATACTAATCTAAGATTGATTATTATAACTTATAAAGTGTAAATTGCTTGAGCGATAATCTTTCTAAGATAATCTCTGTGGGTGCTGCTAGTTTAGGGCTATCTATCTTGCTTGATTTTAAGCTTCACGCATTACAATAACACCAAAATCCAAAATCTTAAAATCCAGCCATAAAGAGTCCAAAATGCTAGCATTACAAGCCTTGCAGCAGGCGCAAGATCGGCTTGCGCCAATCATTGAGTATATCCCGCTCTCTCTTGCCCCTAAGCTTTCTTCACGCTTTGGCGCGCATATTTATTTGAAAAAGGAAAATCTCCAGCGCACAGGGGCGTTCAAAATCCGCGGCGCGTTTAATAAAATCGCTTCTATGAGCGAAGATGAAAGGGCAATGGGTGTGATCGCCGCTAGTGCGGGGAATCACGCGCAAGGCGTGGCTTACTCTGCTAGGCATTTCGCTATCCCTGCTGTAATTGTGATGCCAGAATCTACCCCCTTGCTCAAAGTCCAAGCCACTAGAGAGCTAGGCGCGGAAGTGGTGCTACAAGGGAATAACTATGATGAGTCTTATGCTAAAGCGTGTGAAATAGCGCAAGATAGGGGCTTAAGCTTTATCCACCCTTTTGCAGATGAAGCTGTTATGGCAGGGCAGGGGACTATCGCGCTTGAGATGATTGCTGAAAGGGAGCTAGATATTGTGCTTGTGCCTATTGGTGGGGGCGGGCTTATAGGCGGGATCGCTTCAGCTTATCATCACTTAAGCCCGCGCACCAAGATCATTGGCATAACAGCTAAGGGCGCGCCAGCTATGAGAGAGAGCTTTATCCATAAGCGTATATGCAATGCAGAATCTGTGCGCACCATTGCTGATGGGATCGCTGTGCGCGATGTGAATGCGCTAAATTTCTCCTATGTGGAGTCATTGGTGAGCGATATTATCGAAGTTGATGATGAAGAGATCGCTTCAGCGATTTTGTATCTGCTAGAAAACCAAAAGCTTGTGGTAGAAGGAGCTGGGGCTGTGGGCGTAGCAGCTCTCTTGCACAACAAGATTGCTTTAAATGCGAATGATCGCGTGGGCGTGGTGCTAAGTGGAGGGAATATCGATGTAACGATGCTTAATTTGATTATCCAAAAAGGCTTAATTAAAACAATGCGCAAATTCCAATTTCAAGTGCTGCTTGTCGATAAGCCCGGAGCACTGCAAGCTTTGAGCAATATTTTTGTCCAAGCGGGGGCAAATATCGTGCAAATTGACTATGACAGGACTAGCACCAATCTCGCCTATGGCGATGCGTATGTGATTATCTCACTTGAGATTAAGGGGCAGGAGCATAAGCAGATGATTTGTGATCGCTTGCGTGCAAATGGCTATGATTTTACAGAGATTCTCTAAAGCGCAGGAGTTTTTCGCGCGCTCTATCTTGCTGGCGCGTTTGTGGCTACACAGGCGATCGCTTCCTAAAGGGCGCAAATATGATGTCGTAGATGTTGGGTTTTTGGGGATTTTGCTTGGGAGCGTTGTGCTCTTAGTGTGTATGGTGGGGGAGATTTCTATTAGCTACAAGGAGCTTATTAAGCTGCATAGTAGCGAGTCGTGGCTATTTGCGTGGCTAAGGGTGTGTTTAGAGATTTTTGGTAGCAATGATTATGCCCTGCGCTCTAGCTTGATTGCTGTGCATATCTGCAATATGTGGCTTATGTATATGATAGGTAGAATCTACCTGCGCAAAAGGCGCGATAGTCTCTTCCTAGTGCTGCTATACGCGCTTTTACCCGGTGTGAATCTATCAGCCTTACTGCTCTATGAGAGTGGGTTTATTATTTTTGTTTTGTTAGTGATTTGCTTTATCCAGCTGCGATTTAAGAGAGTGCCCTATGTGCTTATTTGTTTAGCTGGTATGCTGGATTTAGTGTTTTGCGTGCTATTTATCGCGCTTGGAATCTATGCGATTTTACACAGGAAGAGCAAGGTGCTTGTGGTGGCACTTGTTGGGTTTGGGGGTAATATGTTTTTGCACTCTGGCTCTATTGCTGGCGTGCCTGAAGCCCACTTCCTTGATGTGTTGGGAGCATTTGCTATGCTTTTTTCCCCATTGTTGTTTTTGTATTACATCTACACGCTCTATGCGGCTATCGCTAGGCATAAAGACTACTCCCTAATGGTGCTAATAAGTGTAAGTGGGCTTATCTTTAGTTTGCTTTTATCCCTGCGCCAAGAAATTGACATCGCCAAATTTGCACCTTTGTGTGTTGTGGGACTACCTATTTTGGTGTATGGATTCTACAATGATATGCGCGTGCGCTTGAAGATATATCGCACGCGATTTAAGGTGCGTATGGGGCTAGTCTTTTTGGTGCTGTGTGTTGAGAGCTTTTGTCTCTTTGGTAATAAGCTTACCTATCTCTTTAGTGAGCAGGCAAATTTCGCGCGTAATTATTACATCGCAAAAGATGTGGCAAGCGCGCTAAAAAGCCGTGGCATAGAGAATTTAAAAGTGCAAAATAGTGTGCTTGCTTTACGGCTTGGATTCTATGGGATTTTAGCAGGCAATGCGGCGTGCTTGTATGAAGAATCCACCCCCATAACCCAAAAGAGCGAGATGGTAGAGATTGTGTATGTAGGTAGGGTTGTGGCTAGGTATAAGCTTGTGAGAAGCAATGCGTGCCGCATTTAGTGCGCTTGAGCTAGTTATTGCCATTGCGATTTTAGGTGTGTTTGCAAGCTTTGCTATGCCAAGTAGTACGCATACGCTACACCAAGCTGCGCAAATCACACTTGCTTATATCCGCTACACTCAGCACTTAGCCTTAAATGACTCGCTAGTGTTTCTCACCCCCAAGCAAACCACCTCCCTAACAAGCTTGCACCCTTCCATTGACCCACACAAGCTTTTAGATTCTAGTAAAAACTTCTGGCAAATTCAATTCCACCAAAGTGGAATCTACACGCTAAATAGTTTTAGCGTATTTTTTGACACGCCACGATTTTCGCCCACAACAGATAGGGACAATCAGCCCCAGCCCGGCGATCTCATCGCCATAAATGGGAAAAATAAACGCTGCCTATCAGGGTATAGCAATGTCAATATCTCCATAGAGTGCCGCAATAATAGCGAGATCCTTGTGCGTTTGTATGAGAGCTTCGGGGTAGAATCTATCAGCTTAAGCACAGAGCCAGCTTGTCAAGAGCTATGGACATTTCGCGTGGGGTTTGACCGATTTGGCAAGCCTTTTTGTGCTAAAAATGCCAGAGCCCTGCAAGCCCCTATGCAAATCACACTTAAAAAAGGCGCGCATACAAAGCATATTTGTATCTTGCCCCATAGTGGCTATGCCTATATCGCGCCTAGGTGCTAGAGGAGTTTTGCTATAATGTGCGCTAATTTGACCCCAAAGGCAGAGTGTGCTTACTAGCAAGATACGACAAATCCTACCGATGCTATGGTGTTTGCTTGTGGGATTCTCCTATGCTACGCTACCACAAGAGAGCTCACTTAATATCCAGCATAAAGACCCTGCTACAATGTCGCTTAAAGAGCTGCAAGATGAGCTAGTTTCTATCAATACCACTTTGACAAAAAGCAACAACCCTTGGCTTAAACGCTATACAGACTATGCCAACTACAATCGCATAATGCGCCAAATGCACACGCTTCAAGATGAGATTTTGCATATCAATGCCCACGACATTAGCGCGCTTAATGAAAAGCGTCTAGCCATAGAGACCCTAGAGCGGCAGCTTGATTTGCTAAAGGACGCTAAAAGCGATCCTTTTAGGGATCTAATCCAAAAGCCAGAGATAAGCGAAGTGCCTGCTATCACCAATCCTTTTGCCATCATTGGTGGGCTATCTTTCATCAATAATTTGCAAAATACAAAAGCCACATTTGCGAGCAATAAAGAAAGCCTAGAAATCGTGCTAGCACTCATTGAGCGCAAATACAATCTACTTGAGCAACTAAATAGGATTGACAAATCCAAAGTCCAAAAAGAGCTGACCCTTGTGCAAGCAGAGCTACTAGAATTTCAAAGTGCTTATAACATCATCTCCACAAGCATTGATATTTATAATAAACGCTATGATGAAGTCTATACCCTACTATCACACCAAATACAAAAGCAAACTTTCAAGCTTATGTATATCGCTTTAGCTATTCTTATTAGCATAGGGCTAGCTTTGGGGCTTAAGCTTCTCATTAAGCGATATATCACTGATAATGAGCGCACCTACACGGCAAATAAAATTATCAATTTTTTTAATATCACCATTATCGTGCTTATTTTACTCTTTGCCTATTTGGAGAATGTAACTTATCTTGTCGCGGTGCTAGGCTTTGCTTCTGCTGGGCTTGCCATTGCGATGAAAGATTTATTTATGAGTGTTTTGGGGTGGTTTGTGATTGTCATTGGGGGGAGTGTGCATGTGGGCGATAGAGTGCGCGTGGAGAAAGATGGCAGTATCTATGTGGGTGATGTGCTAGATATTTCTATGCTGCGCATTACAATGTATGAAGATGTAACGCTTACTAGCGTTGCGACCAATCGCCGCGCCGGACGCATTGTCTTTATCCCCAATAACTTTGTCTTTACAATGATGATTGCTAATTACACACATAATGGTATGCAAACGGTGTGGGACGGGATAGATTTTTGCATAACTTTTGATTCTAATCATCAAAAAGCCCTGCAAATCGCCCTTGATATTACAGCCAAGCATTCTAAGTCTTACACCCAGCTCACCAAAAGCCGCCTACGAAAAATGCGCGATCGCTACTCGCTTAAGCACGCTAATGTCGATCCTAGGGTGTATAGCTTCATCGCGCCAAATGGCATTACTATCTCTGTGTGGTATCAAACAAACGCCTATGCCACACTAACATTGCGCAGCCAAATATCGCTGGAGATTACACAAGCCCTTTTGCAAGAGCCAGATATTTTCATCGCCTATGAGACGACAAAATTTGTCCAAACGCCTTATGATGGCTTTGGCGATAAATCCCATTAAGAAAGCACTATTATGAAAGAGATAAAACAAGAAAAACCAAAAGTGTTTTTCAAAACTTTTGGCTGTCGCACCAATCTCTATGACACGCAGATTATGCGTGAGAATCTGGGGGAGTTTGAGCATACTTTGGAAGAAGAGTGCGCGCAGGTGGTGGTGATAAACTCCTGCACGGTAACAAATGGCGCAGATTCTGGTGTGCGCAGCTATGTGAGAAAAGCGAGAGATATGGGCAAGTCTGTGGTGTTTGCAGGCTGTGGGGTAAAGACACAGGGCAGGGCGTTGTTTGATAAAGGCTTGGTTGATGGTGTGCTAGGACATAGCCATAAAGAGTCAATAGCGCAGGCTTTAGACAAGCTAGCACAAGGGGAGAAGTTCTTTTATGAAGATAGTTTAGAGCATTTAGATTCTACTATTGTGAGTGAGTTTGTGGGTAAGTCGCGTGCTTTTATCAAAATCCAAGAGGGCTGTGATTTTGCTTGTAGCTACTGCATTATCCCTTCTGTGCGTGGCAAATCGCGCTCCTTGCCATTGGAGCAGATTGTAAGGCAGGTGCGAGTGCTTGTAGATTCTGGTGTGCAAGAAGTCGTGCTTACAGGCACAAATGTTGGAAGCTATGGGCGAGATAGCAATAGCTCTTTATCAAAGCTTTTGCGCGCATTGTTTGCGCTAGATAGTTTAAAGCGCGTGCGTATTGGCAGCTTAGAGCCAAGTCAAATTGATGAAGAGTTTTGCGATCTATTAGCTCACCCCAAGCTAGAGCGGCATTTGCATATCGCCTTGCAGCACTCTCATAATGCAATGCTAAAGCTAATGAATCGCGCTAATAGCTTTGAGAGCGATTATGAGCTACTACACAAAATCGCAGCCCTAGGCTATGCTATTGGCACGGATTTCATCGTAGGACACCCGGGCGAGAGTGAAGAGATATGGGGGCAGGCGTTTAGCAATGTGCGCACACTGCCGCTTACACATATCCACCCCTTTGTGTATTCTGTGCGCTCTGGGACGGCTTCTGCTAGTATGAGCGATCGTGTCAATGGCACGCTGGCTAAAGAGCGACTTCATAGTCTAAATACGCATATACAAGAGGCAAATCGCGCCTTCCGTCAAAAAAGAATGGCGCAAGATAAGCCCCTGCAAGTGCTTATTGAGAAGCAATTAGGCGGCGTGTATGTCGGGCTTGATGAGCATTTTAATAAAATTTTTATAGAATCTAAGCAGGACTTAGGGCAGTGGGTAGAGATTGCCGAGTATGAGATTAAGGAGCATAACTATGCCAAAATCTAAGCATCTTTTGGTGGTTATCGTAGGTGTGGTGGTATTTTTACTTCTACTCCTAGTGCTGGTGCTAAAGGATAATGCCAAGGTCATTTCAGCTGCTGCGCTAGAAAATGCCCTGCAAAAAAATCTCATCATAAAGCTTTGGGAGAAAGATGATTATCTCTATGCTCAAGCCAAAGATAGCCAAGTATATAAGATTCTACGCTCCCAAGTAAATCCCACTATCATCAAAGCTATGCCCATTGATAAAACAAGCACAAAGTGGCTTGCGTATGGAATCGCTACTTTGCTTATGCTAGTTATTGCCGCTGTGATAGTGGCTTTAGTGCAAGCGCGCAAATCACGCCTAAATATCACGCCAATCAATGCTACCGCACTTAGAGACTCACTAGAATCCACCATCGTGCCACTACACTCTAGTATGCGCTTTAGCGATGTGGCAGGCATTGATGAGGTCAAGGCAGAGCTGCTAGAGATTGTGGATTTTCTCAAATATCCGCAAAAATACCAGCGATTTGGTGTTAATCTCCCTAAAGGCGTGCTGCTTAGTGGCGCGCCCGGGGTTGGCAAGACGCTTCTAGCCAAAGCCCTTGCTGGAGAGAGTGGCGTGCCATTTTTCTACCAAAGTGGCTCTAGCTTTGTAGAGATGTATGTGGGTGTGGGGGCTAGGAGGGTAAGAGAGCTTTTTAGCAGGGCGAAGGCTAGTGCGCCTTGTATTATCTTCATCGATGAAATTGATGCAATCGGCAAAGCACGCAAAGAGGGCAGCAATAATAGCGAGCGAGAATCCACTCTAAATCAACTGCTTGTAGAGATGGATGGCTTTAGCGATAATAGTGGCGTAGTCGTGCTTGCAGCGACTAATCATATCGATGTGCTTGATCCTGCGCTTTTGCGTAGTGGGCGATTTGATAGGAAGCTTTTCATCGAGCTACCTAATAAGCAAGAAAGAGAGCAGATTCTATCAATGTATCTTGCCAGCAAGCCCAATACCCTAGCCCAAGCAATCCCCCAAATCGCCAGTGAGACTTCAGGCTTTAGTGGCGCAAGCCTTGCAAGCCTTGTCAATGAAGCAGCACTTAATGCTATCCGCAACCAATCTCCCACAATCTCTAAACGCGACTTTGATGAAGTATATAGCAAAATCCACAGCGGGCTAAAACGGCTGCCCCTGCTAGAATCTAGCTTGCGTGATGTGTATGCGATCTATCATTCAAGCAAACTACTCTACGCGTTGCATAATGGACTAATTGTGCAAAAGGCGACATTGTTTGAGACACTTCTTGCCCAATCTCTAGCCCACACGCTAAGCCATAGTGAGCTGCTGAAGCGAGTTGGATTCTACCTTGTGGGCGATAGGGCTGCGCGTGTGGTGTTTAAGGATAGCTTTGGGGTGTTTGGGGAGGATTATCAAAGGGCGCGCAAGCTCGTTGAAGATGGGCAAAAGCTTGGGCTAGTTAGCGCGCAGGAGAATCTCCCTAGTGCGCTTGTCTTCTCTAGCTCTAGTAGTGGGATTGAAGCGATAGATTCTCTTGCAGGCTTTTTCTTAAGCCATAAGGAGGCGATTTTCACCATAGCAGCAGTGCTACTACAAGAAGAGCGACTTGAGATAGAAGAGGGGCTTGAGAGTGGGCAAGATTCTATCTCAAGCTTTATGCACCACTACGCAAAAAGGGCTGAAAGCTCGATTCTAGCGCGCTTACAGGGCTACTTGATATAGCCTAGTTTATAGAGCTCATTAGCTATGCGCACGACAACGGGTCCGGCATTACCACCACTTTGTCCGTGCTCAATAAGCGCGGTAATGGCATATTGAGGATTATGTGCTGGGACAAATGCTGTCATCCACCCGTGTGAGCGGTGGAAGTAGGCTAGCTCGCTCTCTTTGGCTCGCTTTTTTACTTCTTGGGGGATTGAAGTAACTTGCGCAGTGCCGGTTTTGCAAGCGATTTTGACTTGTGTGCCATAGACTCTGCGCGTGCCTGTGCCTCCGGGTGCATTGCACGCTTCTACCATACCCTTTTGGATAGCGGGGAGCTTTGCCTTTTGCAAGTCATTTAGGACATCTTCTGGGGCTATGATGTTTTCATCATTGTTTTGCTTTTTTAGGAAGTGTGGTGTGGTGAGCTTGCCATTTGCGAGCAAGGCGGTGTAGCGCGCGATTTGCATAGGGGTGGCTAGGAAGTAGCCTTGACCAATGGAGGTTTGCACTGTGTCGCCCACATACCAAGTGCTTCCATATCGTTGGGCTTTCCAATTTGGCGTAGGGAGAACCCCACTAGACTCCCCGGGGAAATCCACGCCCGTGCGCTCGCCAAAGCCCATAGTCCTAAGCACATTTGCCATATTCTCAATCCCCACCACTTGTGAGAGCTTATAGAAATATACATCTACAGATTCTCGCAAGGCTTTAAACATATCCGAGCTGCCGTGCCCGCCTTGCTTCCAGTCGCGGAACTGCCATTCACCGATTTTGATTGAGTAGGGCGTGTCGATTTTGGTGTATTCATTGACATTGCCATATTCTAAAATCGCCATTGCCACGCCCATTTTGATAACAGATCCGGGTGGGTATTGCCCATTGACGAAGCGATTGATAAGTGGGGTGTGTGGGTTATCAGTAAGGGCGCGCCACTTTGCCACGCTAATGCCCCCTACAAAGTCGTTTAAGTCATACTCTGGGTAGCTTCCAGCTGCTAGAATCTCGCCATTTCGCACATCAAGCACGATTGCTACGCCATTTTGCTCGCTGTATTCTTCATCGATTGCTCGCTGGAGTTTGGCATCGATGGTTAGGGTGATGTTGTTTTGTGTTTGTGGGGAAAACTCTTCTGCCTTGGATACGCGCTGGTTATAGGCATTGACAATACTATTGCGATAGCCTAGCTGCCCTTGTAGAATTGTATTGTAGTGTCGCTCTATGCCCTCTTTGCCGATGATAGAGGTGTATTTACTCACAAGATCATAGAAGACATCATTTTTATCTGCTCTACCGACATAGCCGATAATGTGTGAGGCAAGTGAGCTATGTGGATAAAATCGGCGGAAAGTAGGCTGCACGCGGATATTGTCTTCTTGCATAAGGGCTGCATAGGCTGTTTGTATGTCGTTGCTTGGGATATAGTCGATGACTTTGATAAGGTCGTGGTTGTAGGCGGAGTTTTGCTTGGTGTAGGCTTGCATAAGCTCATCGAAGTTTTGATCTGGGAGGTGCTTGATAATCATAGCAATAGCAGCGCGCAAGTCTTTATCACTAAGTAGCGGCTCTAAATACACGCTGAAAAACAGCTCATTAACAGCCAAAGGCTCGCCATTTCTATCAAAGATCAGCCCCCTAGCTGGCACAAGCACTTCTTGCTTAGAAATATTGCGCTTGGCGATTCTCTCATAGTGGTCGTGTCGTTGGATTGTGATGATAAAAATGCGCAGTATTAGGACGATCCACACAAGCACAAAGATGAGCAAGACGATTTTATACGGGATACTAACTTTCATCATCTATCTTTGCTTAAGTTTTTCATACAAAATCCCCACGCACGACTCACACAAAAAATACACGATAAACACACTATGGAATCTAAACTCAAGCCGTGATCCAAACATTTCAAAAATATACATCACAAAAAAGTAGCTAAGATAGAGTATGCCCACATACCAAAAGACAAAGAGCGCGTTATGCCCAAAGATTAGATTAAACTTCTCTGTAATGATATAGCGCACGACCAAAAACACTAGCGGCAAAATCCCTAGCGGGAGCTGATTTTGGGCTTCAAAGATTACAAGACAGATGAGAATCCCAATGGTGGCAATGAGATTTTTTCTTTGATGTATATCCATAAATATGATAAATAGTAGTCCAATTAGCGGGGGTAGAAACAAAAATATGCGATTACACATTGTCCAGATGAAAAACCCACAGCAAAGCAGAGCGACTTTAGCGATCTCTTTGTAGGTGTTGTTTTTCATCTCTTGGACCATAGTGCTTCCCTTAGCCATTGCTACCCAAAAGCGCGCGCAATATACTTGCCCGTGTCATATCAAGGAGAGTTTGCGGACCTTGTGGGGATTTGGGGCGGTAGATTGTTTGCGCTATTGTAGCGTTATTTGTGGTGATTAGTGCTCCTTTTTGGCGCAGCTTTGCTAGCTCGTTTTTGGTGAGCTTATCGACTTTAGTGTAGATGGGTAGTAGGACTTGATCACCAAGGAGAATCGCTTGAATCTGGCGCGCTAAATTCTCATCAATGGGGAGATTTCTATGCCTTGCATCAATTAAGTGGATAAAGACTTTGATACTTCTTCGCTGCTGCAAAAACTCCCAAAGATTGCGCTGCCAGAGGGCAAGCTCCTGCTTAGAGACTTTCGCATAGCCAATGCCGGGTAAGTCGATAAGCGATATAGGGATACTACTAGAGCTGGCACTATCAAACCACACAGAAGAAAAAAAGTTGATAAGCCGTGTTTTGCCCGGGGTGGAAGAGCTTTTAGCAAGGTTAGATTCTAGGAGCGTGTTGATAAAGGTGCTTTTGCCTACATTGCTTCGCCCTAGCATAGCGATTTCGCTTGTGCTTGGGGGTGGGCACTCGCTAAGCTTGCTAGCAGAAGTGAGAAAATGAGCGTTTGAGATGGTGATCATCATAGCGTGCTAGAATCTTACTCACTAGAATCTAGCGGAGTAGATTCTAGCTCTTTGGATTCTGGTTTGGGATCTAGTATAGAATCTACTTGCCTAGATTTTGACTCTGGCTGCTTGTTTTTGGGGTTATTTTGGGAGCTATTTTGTGGGTTGCTTTGCATATCGTTTAGATCGATGATTACGCGCACAGGGGCACTGCTGCTGCTCTCAACATTGGCGAAGTTGTTGTCGTTGTTGAGTGTGATTTTCTCCCCTCTTAGGAAGTTTGGCTTGCCGATTTCTTGCACTTGGGCTCTGCCGATGAGCTGATACTCATTAGCATCGACAAGATAGATAAGTGTGTCGCTTTTGCCCTTAAGTCTTCTGCCATCTTGGGTGAGCAGAAGGAAATCTACATTTCCTATGGCTTCAAATTTGAGCGGCTTGCGAGCTTTATTGACATAGATTCTCACTTCATCGGCATTAAGCTTATCCTCACCTTTTATCATTTTGACCTTGCCTGTGGCTATGGTAATGCCCTTTTTCTCATCGGCAAAGACCTTTTGCGCTTGTATGTCGAGATTTTCTGCGCTAGCCAAGCTGGCACACAGCCCCAAAACTACGCATATATATGCAAAAGTAGATTCTAGTGTAAAAGAGCGTTTCATTTTCTATCCTTTTGCGCTTGCAAGTCTATCCTAGCAGTAACGCTATTTGCAGTTGTGGTTTGAAGCTTTTGATTGTAGATGATATTTTGCCCTTCCATACTGCCCTCCACCGAGCTTGCCCAAAATGCCCCAATCCCTGTGAAAATCTCATTTTTTGCATCATATTTCGCACGCTTGCTATAGAAGACCTCGCCGCTGTTTTTAGCATAAACACCGCCTTTGTTGAATGTATAGATATTGCCTGTGCGCGTGATTTCTTGCCCATAGATATACTCGGTTATGCGGGGTGCATTGGGCAAGCGCGGCTGGATTTTGCGCAAAATTGTCTCAAAGCTTTGCTCATATTCTGCATAGCGCAGAGCTTTTGTGCCTTTGATATGTGTCTCTACACCTGTGTTTGTAGCTTGGTAGATAGAGAAGTCATAGAGCTCTACAAGGGGCATTTGTGATTGCTTGAGTAAAATCGCTTGCGTATCTCTAGCAAAAATTATGATAAAGGCAAAAATCCCAGCAAGTGTAAGTGCGAAAAACCAATGCATACTATAAGCGACATTGCAGTAGGGCTTTAGCGCATACAGGAGTTTGCGCCAGCTGGGATTGTGTGGAGTATTGTGCGAGCTATTCATAAAGGGCTAAAAACTCTTGGTATTCTTCTTCGTTGCGCTGCAGGATAAACTCTATCATCTCTCTAATAGCCCCATCACCACCCCTACAAGAGAGCACTACATCAGCCTTTGTGCGTAAATATGCGTTGGCATTAGCCGGGGCAAAGCGTAAGCTAGATTCTCTAAACATACCTAGGTCATTGATATCATCGCCTATGCAAGCTACTTCATCTTTAGAGAGATTAAGCTCAGAGATTATGTTTCTAGCGATTATGGACTTATCTTCCACACCCATAAAAATCCGCGTGATCCCAAGCTCACTAGCTCTTTTTCGCAATGACTTAGACTCTCGCCCAGAGATGATAGCAATCTCGCGCCCAAGCTTTAGCCACGCTACAATCCCTAAGCCATCGTGGATATGAAAGGACTTAGACTCATAAATGCCGCCATCTAGCTCAAGGAAGTTTATCGTGCCGTCTGTCAGCGTGCCATCGACATCAAGCAGTAGTAGGCGTATCATAGCGTGCCTTTGGTGCTTGGGATTGTTATGCGATCATTTTTGCTTAATGCCCTGCGCAGTGCCACGCCAAATGCCTTAAACGCAGCCTCTGTGATATGGTGGAGATTTTTCCCCCTTTTTAGCACGATATGCGCGCTCAAATTGGCATTAAAGCACACCGCGCGAAACCACTCTTCTACAAGCTCTACATCAAACTCACCCACTTTACCGCGATACAATTCTCCCATATCAAATACCAAAAACGCGCGATTGCTAATATCAATATCACACTCCACGCACGCCTCATCCATCACCACAGCAGCATTGCCAAATCGCTCTATCTGTGATGCGGGGTAAATACTCTGGGCTAAAAGCTTGCCAAGCACGATACCGCTATCTTCTACACTATGGTGGAAATCCACTTCTATATCGCCCTTGCATTCTAGCGTTGTGTCAAAAAGTGCGTGCTTGCTAAAGGCTTCTAGCATATGGGTGAAAAACCCAATGCCTGTTTGTATTGTGCTTGTGCCACTGCCATAAATCTCTAGTGATGCGGTAATTTGCGTCTCTTTTGTCAATCGCTCTAGCTGCTGCATATTGCTCCTTGTCCTAGAATCTAGCTTACTAATCTCGCACGATTACAGGGCTTAGATCGCGTGATTTGGCGAAGTCTTGTGCTTCTTCTTCACTTTGGAATCCTTGTAAAAAAACCCGATATAAGCCATCTTGCTCTTTGATGGCTACATTATAGTTTGTATCGCTGTATTTTTGCTTAGTAGATTCTGCGCCACTCTTTTGCTTAAACACCCCTAGCTGCAGGGAAAATGACCCGCCAGAGACTGATTGACTCTCGCTATCGCCCACTTCAAACTCATCTTGGATTGCTTCATTTGAGACGCTAAGGGAGTTTTGATAGTGTTTATCGACTTTTCCACCAAAGCCTATGACTTCTATGCGCACTTTTGCTGTGCCTTTTTGCACCATATCGATGTCTTTTGCTGCGGCATTAGAGAGATCGATAATGCGCCCATCGACAAAGGGACCACGATCATTGATGCGCACAATGGTTGTCTTGCCATTGTCTTTGTTAAAGACTTTTACAATGGTGTTCATCGGTAGGGTTTTGCTAGCGGCAGTGTGGGCGTGCATATTGTAAGTCTCACCATTTGAAGTAGCTTTAGCGTGGAAGTTTGGACCATACCAGCTAGCAATCCCATCAAAGGTTTTGCCTACTTTTACTTGCGTGGGGTAATACCACTTCCCAGCGATTTGGTAAGGGCGCATAGTCGCACGCTGGATTGCTTCACTCTCTCGCATACCGCGCAAAAGCGAGGCATTGCTCCCGCTAAAGCTATCGCTTGGGGCATTGCTCGCACTAAAATTATTGCCAGACTTACCATTTTTACCAAGGCTAAAGACATCACCATCAAAGGCTTGATTGATATAATTTGGCGTAAGCGCGCTTGTGGAGCGATATGACTGCAAAGAATCATAATCGCTAAAAGCCCCAATCCCTCCACGATATACACTTTCATTTGCGCAGCCCCCTATAAGCACCACGACAATGCCTACCAAAGCCCACATAGTGGCTAAGTGGGAGAGAGTATTGTGGCTGGCTCTTTGGGCTTGCATTTTTAGTTTTGCGCGATTTTTTGCAGTATGGGGATTATGATTTTTTGGTTAGCAAAGATTGTTTGCTTGTTTGAGAAGTTGTTGCTAAGTTTTAGCTCTTCCATACTTATGCCGTATTTTTTGGCAATGGAAGCAAGACTCTCGCCTTTTTTGACTTTGTGGAAGATGAAGTTTGCGGTGGCGGTGGTGTTTGGGTTGAAGTTTTGCTTGAAGTGCGCGAGCCTGTCATAGGGGATATAAATGGCATACTCTTTGTTTGATTTTGGGAGAAAGTTGTAGGTTAGGTGGCGATTATATTTCTTAATGTCTGCTAGGCTCATTCCAGCACTTGCTGCGATACTTGCAAGCAGTGTCCCGCCCTTTACCTGCACTTGGGCTAGTGTGTCAAATGCGCCGCGATTTAGGAGATACTCTCTATCGACAGCTTGCATTTTTTGTGTATTGCTAAAGGCTAGGGACATACTTAAAATCGTGCGGATATATTGGCGTGTCTCGCCGGGGAGATATTTTTCCTGCTCATCAAGTAGCACTTCTAGCTCACTGCTCCCAGCGCGCTCGATAGCCTTTTTGAGTCGTCCAAGTCCGCAGTTATACGCCATTGCTGCGAGATACCACTCTCCTGTGGCATTGTAGAGAAACTGCAAATATTTAATAGCTGCTTGTGTGCTTTTGATAGGGTCTCTGCGCTCATCGACATAGTCATTGATTACAAGCCCCAAGTCTTTAGCGGTATAGGGCATAAACTGCCAAATCCCCACCGCACGCTTTTTGCTATATGCCCTTGATGAAAAGCCCGATTCTGCCATCGCTAGGAATAAAAACTCCTGTGGAATCCCTGCTTGCACGATCATTGAGCGGATAATGGGGATAAACTCATAGCTTGCATCAAACTGCTGCACAAAGCGTGTCCAGCGCGTATCGGTGCTGGCAGATTGCAAAATGGTGTTGGTTTGCAAGGTGTTTAAAAACTCCACGCCAACCCCTAGAGAATGCAGCGTAGAAGCAGTGTGATTATCAGGGATAAAGCCCCCTGCTTGCATACTTGTAAGCATACTTGTAAGCAAGAGCCCTTTGGCAAAGCTCTTGCGCGCTTGTGCTTTAGCAGTGGCTATATAATTGCGTATATTTGCGTGTTGCAATAGCGATGATGAAAGCGACACTCCATACTCCTTACAATCTCAAAACGACTAGAATCTATAGGTTTCAAACGGATTTGGTGATAAAAAAGCTGCGATTATAGCAGATTTTCTAGTAATCATAAATAGCCGCCCCTAAGTCTTAGGCGTTAGTCTGTATTGATAGCAAAGAGTGCGCGGGCATTATTGGTGCTTATTGTTGCTAGCTGATCTTGTGTAGTCGATAGAATCTGCGCGACTCTTTGGGCAATTAGCGGGATATACTCTGGGCTATTGCGCTGCCCTCTGTGTGGGTGGGGCGTGAGATAGGGCGCATCAGTTTCTAGCACGATACGCTCTAGAGGGATTTTGGGTAGCACTTCTACAAGCCTTCTAGCATTTTTAAATGTCGCCACCCCGCCAATGCCATAGTAGAATCTATCGCTAAGCTTTAGTAAAATCTCATCAGCATTGTAGCAGTGCAAAACTCCGCGCGCTTTTGGGTATTGGGATAGAATCTCATAGGCATCATTGCTAGATTCTCGTATATGCACAATCAGCGGCAAATCCCGCGCTATTGCCTGCTCAATATGCGCGATGAAAACTTCTGCTTGGTTGCGCTTTTGCTCTTGCTTTGGAAGGGAGTCTAAGAAGTGGTAATAATCCAGCCCACACTCACCTATGGCTATGCATTTTGGCTCATCAAGTAGGCTGAAGCACTCCTGCAAGGTGGCGTGGTTGCTTGCACTAGCATTGCTATGGCTAATCTCGCACGGGTGCAGTCCGCAAGCAAAGTAAATATGCGGATACTGCGTGGCGATCTCCCTTGCTCGTGCGAGTGTATCAGGGCTAGCAGCTGGGATAATGCACCCCTTTACGCCAAAATTTTGTGCGCGTTTTACAACTTCCTCTAGATCTGCTTCATAGCGACTATCATCAAGGTGGCAATGTGTATCAATAAATAGTGGTGGCATTTGCTATCCTTAGAAATTTGGCGTGAATTTGGCGCATTGTATCCTAACTTTACCCCCTTGCTAGAATCTAGTCTTTAAACTTTGCTACAATGCACGCGCGATTTATTTACATTATCAAATAGGATTCTAGTATGTTTAGTGGATTAGTGCGAGAGATCGCAAAGGTGCGCGCGCTAGAAAACAACATCTTGCGACTTGAGAGCACATATACACCGCAAATTGGCGATAGTATCGCGGTAAATGGTATGTGTCTAACGGCGATCGCACTCCATAGTGATGGATTCTCCTTAGAGATTTCTAAGCATTCAGCCCAAAGTGTCGCCATAGAAAACTACACAAAATCTGTGCATATTGAGCCAGCACTGCGGGCGGACTCTCGGCTAGATGGGCATTTCGTGCAAGGGCATATTGATAGCATTGGCACAATTACTGCCATAGACTCCCATAGCAACCAAACGCTCTTTACCATCGCAGTAGATGAGCGCACACTAGGGCTTGCGATCCCGCAAGGCTCAATCACAATTGATGGCATTAGCCTAACGATTTCTAGCGTGGGGGAGGGTGCTTTCACACTAACCATTATCCCTCACACAATGCAAAACACTCTATTTTCCACCTATAAAGTAGGCAGGCGTGTCAATATCGAGACAGATCTTCTTGTGCGATCAGTCGCACATATACTTGCTAGAATGAGCAATGCAGAGTCTATGCGCGCCTTTGCTAGATCTATCACAAGCCCAATGCCTAGCTGGAGTGAGCTTGATGATATTGCCCTAAGGTATTAACGCGTATGCAAAAAGCAGCAGCCCTAGCTTATAACGCCCAGCAAGATAGCGCGCCAAAGGTGCTAGCAAGTGGTAAAGGCACTATCGCAGAAAAGATCATTGCCAAAGCTAAAGAATACGATGTCCCACTCTTTGCCAATGAAGAGCTCGTGGATATGCTCTTGCAAGTGGAGATTGAGAGCGAGATTCCAGCGGAGCTGTATGAAGCGGTTGTGCGGGTCTTTGTCTGGCTTAATCGCCTAGAGTCTAATGCCCAGCTAAGCCGCCGATAATGGAGTCTTTATGCGAGTAGCGGTGTCCTTGCGGTTTATTGTTTGTGTCGCTGTTTGTGGTGTGTATTTGCAGGGCTGCTTCTTGCAGGATTTTAATAAGCACGCACGCCAAGCAGGCTACAACACATTTTCATCAAAGCCTACAAGCTTTACAAAAAAAGCAGATTCTACACGCGTAAAAGCTCCAAAATCAAGCGCGAAGAACTCTAGCAGGGCAGAATCTAGCGCGCTTGGCGTGCTTTTGTCCCAGCAAAAGCAGTGGAAATCAACCCCCTATGTCTCTGGCGGTGTGAAAAAGAGCGGCGCAGATTGCAGTGGCTTTGTGCAAAGCGTTTTTAGTGAGAGCTTTTCTGTGCAGCTCCCTCGCACCACGATTGATCAAATGAACGGCGGCAAAAAGCTAGGTGGCAGGAGAGTCAAGCAAAGCAAGCTACGCACAGGGGATTTGGTGTTTTTTAAAACAGGGCGAGGTGCGCTTGGCTATCATGTGGGGATTTATCTTGAAAATGGAGAGTTTTTGCATCTATCAGCAAAAGGTGGCGCGAAAATTGCTAGCTTGTCTAATAGCTATTGGTCCCCTAAGTTTATCAAAGCTGTGCGCTATGATATGCCCTAGATATGTAAGGATAATGTTTGAGAGTGTTTAGAAGTTTGTGGCTCTATGTAGTTTGTGGCTCTATGATTGTAAATGCGCTATCTTTAGAAGAAGCGATTGATAAGGCTTTGCGCTACTCGGCTAAAGTGCAAAGTCAGATGAATTATGTCTTAGCTGCTACTTACAACAAATACTCCACTTATGCCAACTTCTTACCCACGCTTAGTAGCGGCTATACATATAGCTACAATGCCCCAAGTCTCTCGCCGCACTATTCCTTAAACGACATAAACTTAAGCGCGAGTATGAATCTCTTCCGCGGATTTAAGGACTATTTGACCACTGCAGAATCTAAGCAGAATCTTGTCCGCCAGCAGTTTTTGCTCAGTAGTGCTAGAGCAGATGTAGTCCTAAATACTAGGCTTGCTTATATCAAAATCTTGCAGAGCAAAGCCCTGCTAAATACCGCGCAAGAGTCCGCGCGCTTACTCAATGAGCAGCTTAAAAAGGCAAACTCCTTCTACCAGCAGGGCTTGCGCGCGAAAAATGAAGTGCTCACAATGCAGCTACAACTCTCCAACGCAAATATTTCACTAGAAAATGCTAAGATGAATCTCACTTACGCGCTTAATGAACTAGAAAATCTCCTTGGAGAGAAGGTAGAAGTAGGGCAGATAGAAGAGATACAAAAGGTGCATTTACACGATTATGATAGGGCAAATCTTATCGCCCAGATTCTAGCGCGCAATCCTGACTACCTCCTAGTCAAGTCTCAAGCAAAATCCGCGCAAATAGCATTCCAAATGACAAAGGCGCAGTTTCTCCCCCAGCTTGATCTAACAGGCATTAAGCATTGGTATATCGATGGCGCAGGCAGGGCAAACAACTATTACGGCTTGCAATCACAAGTGCGGCTAAACTTCACGCTTAATCTTTTCAACGGCTTGCGCGATGGCTTTGCCTATCAGGTCAAAAAGTATGATATGTATGCACTTGGGCAAAATCTCGTGCAGTATGAGCGCAACGCTGCTTTGCAAATTGATGGGCTTTTGCGTGATTATGCTAATGCCAGACATCAGCTCACAATCTCTCAAAGCTCCTTGCACCAAGCTAAAGAAAACTACATCATCACAAACAACCGCTACTTGCAAAATCTCTCCACCTATACTGAGCTAATCAACGCCCAACTACTGCTTACAACAATGCAGACAAACATCAACCAAGCGCGCTATAACATCGTAAGCATTCAATCTAGAATCGAGCGTCTTACTAATCCTTGAAATAAGTAGATTCTAGCTCCAAAGTGCAGCCCTTACTACCGCGCAAAATATTGCTACAATTGCGACTTATATCTCTAAAGGTTTTTTATGCTTGCGATAATCAAACATAATCTTGGCGTGTATTTTATGGTGCTTGCCTGCCTAGAGTTTGCTCTAATTGGTGCTTGTGCGAAGATTTTGAGTGAAGATGGGCTGCCTAGTATTGAAATTATGTTTTTCCGCAATGCCATTGGCACGCTCTTTATGCTCTATCTTTTGCGCAAAGTTACAATCCATAAAGATGGCGGGCGTTTTTTCTTGCTGCTTTTCCGCGGGCTAGCTGGGACGATCTCTTTGTATTTGTTTTTTTATAATATTGCACATATTTCACTTGGTGGGGCATTTGCTTTCCAAAAGATTTCGCCCATTTTTATCACGCTTATTGCGTTTTTTCTCTTCAAAGAAAGCATAGGGCTTAGGGGCTGGCTTGGGATTTTCATTGCATTTGCTGGGGTGCTTTGTATCTTTCAGCCTTTTGATTCTAGCCTTGCGCAAGTTGATAGCAAAAATGCCCTGCTTGGTATTGTGAGCGGGTTTTTCGCCGCACTCGCACTCATTAGCGTGCGCGAGCTGCGCAATTTCTACCCCACAGAGTATATTGCCTTTTCATTTATCGCCATTGGGACGATTTTGCCATTTTTCTCTATGCTTATTGGAGCGTTTTACGCGCCTAGCGAGGCGGACTTTTTTATCGCGCCATTTGTTATGCCAAGTGCGAAATCGTGGATATTTATAGGTATTATGGGGGTTATTGGTGTGCTCTACCAAATCCACATTACCAAAAGCTATGGCGTAGCCAAAAAGGCAGGTATTGTCGCTGGGGTGAGCTATCTTGATGTGGTGTTTTCTGTGCTTATTGGTGTGGTGTTTGATGGCTTCCCTAGTGCGCTAATGCTTCTTGGTATTGGTGCGATTGTCTTTGGGGGGTTGATTTTGGTGTTTAGGAAATTATAGCCTTTGCTATAATAGGGCAAAAACAAAGGCGGTCGTATGATTCTTAGTGTCCCAGCTACAAGTGCCAACCTTGGACCCGGGCTTGATGTGCTTGGGCTTAGCTTAGATTTTCGCAATGAATTTCATATCACTAAAGCGCGTGAAAGCAGTGTGGAGATCTATGGAGAGGGGCAGGGGGTGCAGCGATTTTTGGCGGATAATATGTTTGTAAAGATTTTCCGCAAGACTTTGGAGCAGCTGCAAGTTAGTGCGGGGGAGTTTGCCTTTAAGTTTTATAACAAAATCCCTGTATCAAGGGGTATGGGCTCTAGCTCGGCAGTGATTGTAGGAGCGATTGCAGCAGCCTATAAGGTCGCAAATATCCCCATAGATAAGCAAGGGATAGTAGAGCAGGCTCTAGCGTATGAGCCACACCCTGATAATATCGCACCAGCGACTTTTGGGGGCTTTACAATCTCTATGCTAGGGAGTGGGGCGGATTCTGGTAAGGTATTTTCTATTAAGCATACTATGCCTACATATTTACGAGCGGTGATGGTGATCCCTAATCGCTCCATTTCTACGAAGTATTCTCGCCAGAGCCTGCCCAAAAAATACGCTAGCTATGATGTCATCTACAATATGTCTCATACAAGCGCCCTAAGCGCGGCTATTATGCAAGAGAAGTGGGATTTACTAAGGCTTGCTAGTAGAGATAAGCTACACCAAGAGCGTAGAATGCGCCAATATCCTGTGCTTTTTAGCGTGCAAAAATGTGCGCTAGAAAATGGTGCGCTAATGAGCACGCTCTCAGGCAGCGGGAGCAGCTTCTTTAATCTCTGTTTAGAGGGTGATATGAGTCGCTTGCTCCAAGCCTTGCAAGATAGATTCCAGCATTTTCGTGTGATCCCTATGCGGCTTGATAATGATGGGCTAATTTTTAGCGATGAGAAGATGTAGAATCTAGCTAGATTCTAGCTTTTGTTAAATGGATTGATCCCGCCAAGTAGGTTGAGTGCTTGGGAGCGTTTATTGCTCTCTACACTTTTATGCGCATCATTAAGTGCAGAGATGAGTAGAATCTGCAGCGACTCCTTATCCTCTAGCAAGGAATCATCAATGCTAATATCAACCACCTCTCCAGCACCATTCATACTAACCCCCACAAGCCCGCCCCCACTTTTAGCTGTGATGACAGAGTCTTGCGCACTAGATTCTAGCTCTTTGATTTGCTCTTGCATTGTGTTTAGCAGAGATTGAAACTCCTTCATATCAAACATTCTTGCTCCTATTGTTGTAGTAAGTGGTTGCTCTCATCGACAAAGGCGATTTTTGGCTTATATGCTTTGGCTTCATCTGCTTCCATACTCGCATAAGCGATGATAATCACCACATCACCCACGCAAGCAAGCCTAGCTGCCGCGCCATTTATGCACACCACCCCGCTGCCACTCTCTCCTAGCAGGACATAAGTGCTAAATCTTGCGCCATTATTGACATTAACGACATCAACTTTCATACCTTCAAGCAAGCCTACTGCCTCGCATAGCTGCTTATCAATGGTGATAGAGCCGACATAGTTGATATTTGCATCACTCACGCGAGCGCGGTGGATTTTGGCATAGAGCATTTCAAAGCGCATAGACTCTCCTATAATGTGTCAATATAGCCATCTTGTGGCAGGATTAGCGTAATATCGCGCGGTAGATAGAGCAAAATCTTATCGAAAAATATTTTATGGCTAAGCATATCGCCACAGACAAAGACTTGCCCCAAGGCGTAGTTCTGCGCCATATCACGCACGAAATTCCCCAGAAACTCCGCTAGAGAATCTAGCACGCCAAAGGCTATCATCTCACGCTCAACGCCCGCAAGTGCGAAGCTCATACAGCTACGCAAGATTCTAGGGTAGTCAAGCTCTAAGCCGCCTTGGGGAGTTTTTTTAAGCTTATAGTCAATGCGCGGACCTTTGTCGCGCAAGCATAGCTTGGCATAATTTAGCAAGCTTTCTTTAGCGCAATCATCGCTTGCCCTACTCTCGCAAAACCCAAGCACTCGCGCAATAATGGCAAACATATCAGTAAGGTTTTTTGAGATTCTAGGGGTAGAATCTAGGCTAGATTCTAGCGCGCTAAGTGCTCCAAAATGCGCTTGATAGTTTGCTAGCAGTCTATCTGCGCCCTTATACTCGCGTGCCAGAGTCTCTAGCATAGAAGCTTCACTGCTGGCAAAGCACACGGGCAGGGCTTGCTTATAGCTTGCGCCATCATAAATCCATATCGCGCTATTGTGCGAGAGAGAGAGATAGCACACAAGCATAAGGCTGGCATTTTGCTCGCGCTGTGTCTTGGGCTTTTTGGCGTTAGATTCTAGGGCTTTGGCTTCTTCTTGGTCTTGGCGCGGATAATGCTTAGCGATAATGCTAAAAAGATCGTGCTTGCTCCTGCGATCGTGTAGATAGATCCCATCACGCCCATAAATAATACGCTCTAGCTTTGGCACAGCAAATAAGGAAATGTATGTCAAGTGGGGGGGCTTCTTGCTCTTGCGGATAAAGACATACTCCACCCCACAAGCGCGCGCACAAGAGCCTAGCAGCATAAGCATAGGCTCAAAAGCTAGCAGGCACTCAATCTCCACACCACTTACTAAAAGCTCATCACGGAAGATGTCTTTGGGGCAGAGCTTCATACTAGGCTTCTCCACGCTGGCAAGGCAGGATAGCTGGGCAGAATCTATACGCATAAAGCTTTGCAACGCTCCCATTTCCCAAAACATTAGCGCGCTAGATTCTAGGGGCTTTGTAGATAGCTCATAGCACCCTCGTGTAGTGGTGATGATGATTGGCTGTGTGGAGAGTGTGCGCGCTAGAGAGTCCAAGCAGGCAAACAGCGCGCTAGGGGCGATTGGCTTTAGGCTTTGGCTAGAGTTTTGTGCGTATATGTGGGAGAAAAATTGCTTGCATAAGCGTGTGAAGCTAGAATCTCGCGCTTCAAAGCTTTGCATTAGTGCTAGGGTATCGCTTACCATAGGCATGGGTTTAGCGCAAGTGCGCACAGCGCGGTAAAAGCGCAAGGAAGATTTGCTTACATACTCTGGCTCTATATGATCAAAGACCATATACATACTTAAAGGCAGGGCTCGCGATAGCTCATTGGCAAACTCTAGCACACGCTCGCTAAAGTCTTTGGGCTCAGTGCGCTCTTTAGTAGAATCTAGCGACTTTTTTGGCTTTTGCTTTGCGCGCGCATAATCTTTGGCGGCAGGGCTTTTTAGGATAAAGGCGTATTGATAGGGTAGGTTTGTGTCAATAAATTCTTTGGCATAGGCTAGATTATGTGCTTTGGCTATGTGCGTTAGGATTGCTTCAAATGGCGCGATATAGGAGCTGGGCTTACTTGTATGGAAGATAAAGGCAAGCAAGCTAGTAGCCTTTGTAGGAGTTGTTGGCTATGGTTTGGATAGGGGTAGAATCTATCTTTTTACTATCAAAGCCAAGGGCTTGCAGCTGGTTGAGTGCTTCTTGCTTCAAGGTCGCAAAGCGTGAGAGAAGCTCGCTTGATAGATTAAATGTCGTATCCTCGCCTATGATTTTTGGCACGATACCTATGATATGCAAAGGTGGGAGATCACCAAGGAGCTCGATCATCTTTAGCGTTTGGAGCATTTCGACTTCGTGCGCACTTCCAGCCCAAGTGATAGTATCGGGGATTGCAGAAAATGGGAAGCTATACACATCGCCAATTTGCGCCCCCGCGACATTCACAGTATCAAGCACAAGCACAGAATCATACTCTACAATCATAGGGATAAGGGCTTGCGCGAGTGTGCCGCCATCGACAAATTCCACGCTATGGCTTGATGAGGTGAATGCATAATTGACTTTTAGGTAGTTGCACAAATGCACGCCAATCCCCTCATCGCCAAACAGGATATTCCCTATCCCTAGCACCAAAACACGCAAACTTAGACTTTCAAATCGTTTTGATAGCGCACACCACTAATGATCGCATCTGCTCCGCCATTTGGATACTTCACAGAATTCCACACGACAAGATACACATGCACAGGGATAAAAATCACAAATGCCCAAGTCAAAATATGATGAATCACGCGGACATTTGCTAGCCCACCACAGAGCACTTCTACCCACTTAAAGCTAGCACCTAGCACAGCACCTAGCCCGCTATGATAGACATTCCCATAGAGTGCGACACCTGTTAGACACACAAGCAATGTCAGCACACCAAGTGTAAAGTAAGTGATAAACTGCAAGGGATTATATGCGCCCTCTATGTGTGGGTGCTTGCCGATAAATAGATAAGTTTTAATCGAAGCGATCCATACTTTTACATCGATAAACTGCTTAAATGACCGCCGCTCCTCTTTGCTCCCTTCTTTATCAAAAAAGAAAAGATACACACGGAAAATCGATATTGCAATGAGAATAAAGCCTAAAATCAAGTGAATACTACGGATATAGGCTTGGGCAAAAAGTGTGGGCTCAGCACTTGGTGTAGGGCTCAAAAATGGCAGCGCGATATAAAACCCCGTGCCAATGAGTCCAAAAATAGAAAAAGCACGCAACCAGTGGAAAATCCTAGTCAGCCCAGAAAACTCCGTATGCGCTTGGAAATCTCTCTTACCAGAATCTACCGCTCCTCTCATAATCTCTCCTTATATGCGAGCAAATGATGGTGCTATCTTGTATTGACTAAGCTCCGCACCCTTAGTGTCCATAATATGCACCGCGCACGCGATACAAGGGTCAAAGGAGTGGATATGGCGGATAATCTCTAAAGGCTTAGTAATATCAGCGACTTTTGTGCCAATTAGACTCATTTCATAAGGACCTTTCTTACCTTGAGAGTCTCTTGGACCGGCATTCCAAGTAGATGGCACGACTGCTTGGTAGTTCTCTACCTTGCCGCCCTTGATTCTCACCCAGTGGCTTAGCATACCCCTAGGCACATTGCCGATATAGCGACCTTTATACTCCTTACTCTCATCAATGCTATAAGGTGCGCAAGTGCGTGTATCAACCTTTAGATTCTCCACAAGCGTATCAAATGCCTTTAGTCCGTAATCACACAGCACACGCGCTTCAATGCATCTCGCCGCTGTTCTACCAAGCGTGGTAAAGAGAGCTTCTACGGGCAAGCCTGTTTGCTTTAGAAACTCTTGTGCCACTGGCGTGATGTAGGGATTTTTGGCTGCAAGTCCTACTACAACAGTCGCCAAAGGTCCTACCTCCATAGGCTCACCATCGTAGCGCGGAGATTTGATCCACGAGTATTTGCCATCGTGCTTGAGGTTTTTAGTAGGGATTTCCTTGCCATCTGGTCCTATGCTTACTCCATCATCAAAGCCTGTGTAGTCTGGCGTTGTCTGCCCATCATAGGGGTGGAGCGCGACTTTATCGGTGTTTTCATACTTATACCAAGAGTTTGTAACCTCTTCGGCGATTAGATTCTCATCTAAATCATAGAGCTTGCTTAAATCGCCATTTTTCACAATCCCCGTGCTATATAAATATTCATTCTCGCCAACTTGCATTTCAGCGTGCGATAGGAAGTTTTTCACCCCGCAGCCTGTTTGCGCTACTGAAGGCTCGCTAGCATACACTTGAGCTGCCATTACAAGATCTGCCCAATATGCGCGATACACGAAGTCTGCCACCATTTCAAACTTACTCTTCCACTCGCCAAGCCTTGATGGATCTAAAATATCCATAACAGAAGTTACACCGCCCACGGTTAGGCTTTGTGGGTGGGGCTGCTTGGCACCAAAGATTGCCATCATTTTTGCCACTTCGCGCTGCACTTCAAGGAGTTTTAGATAGTGCGATAGGACAATGAGATTTTGCTCTGGAGAGAAGCGATAAGTCCTATGCCCCCAATAGGCGTTTTGGAATGGTCCTAGCGCACCTTGCTGGACGAAGTCTCCTACGCGCTTTTGCACTGCTAGAAGCTCATTTTCTCCGGCGCATAAAGGGATCTTGGCGTATTTGTAGGCTTCTTTTGCTGCTTTGGCTGGGTCGGCTTTAAGCGCGCTAGTAATATCGCACCAATCAAGCCCGTGTAGTGTATAGAAATGCACAATGTGGTCGTGCAAAAAGAGTGAGATATTCATAAGAGAGCGCACCATTTGGGCGTTGAGTGGGGGCTTAATGCCTAGGGCATCTTCAACAGCGACAATACCGGCTTTATAGTGGCTATATGTGCAAACGCCGCAGATTCTTTGTGCGATGAAGCCTGCATCTCTAGGGTCGCGCCCTACGATGATCTTCTCTAGTCCTCTCCATAGAGTCGATGAAGAAAACGCATCGACAATGGTGTTGCTCTCATCAACGATGACTTCTATACGCAAGTGCCCTTCAATTCTTGTGATTGGATCTACAATAATTCGCTTTGTCATTTTCTCTCCTTAATGCGTGCTATTTGGCTTTTACCATACTTGATACGACTGCGTGCGCGGCAATGCCCACAGCTGTTACAGCAAGCACTGCTGCGCCGATTGTATCAGCAGTTTTATCCGCGCCATAGCCATTATATGCGGTGTGGAAAGGCGTGTTCCCCAAGGGTCGCTCAAACGGACTCATCGTATCCCAGAAGTTTGGCTCGCTGCAGCCAATGCAGCCGTGCCCTGCTTGTATGGGCCAGCTTGTGTGGGAGTTGAAGCGTAGCTTGGAGCAGTTGTTGAAAGTGTAGGGACCTTTGCAGCCTACTTTGTATAGGCAGTAGCCTTTCTCTGCGTTGCTATCGCCAAATGCTTCTACAAACTCACCTGCATCAAAATGCCCTCTGCGCTCGCATAGATCGTGGATTCTATGCCCATACGCCCAAGTAGGTCGCCCAAACGCATCAATTGGAGGCGTTTTGCCAAACATAGCGAAATACAGCACATTGCCTACGATATTTTTTTCACTTGGTGGGCAGCCCGGGACTTTGATGATAGGCTTTGAGATGATTTTGTCAAGTGGCTGGGCGTTGGTGGGGTTTGGCGCAGCAGCTTGCACACCGCCATAGCTTGAGCAAGTCCCAATGGCAAAGATCGCCATAGCACCTTCTGCGGCGTGGCGGCACTCTTGCGCGCCTGTTGTGCCATTTGCACCGATTGTTAGGAAGTATTCACTGCTGCCTTTTGGTATCCCACCTTCTACCATTAAGATGTAGTTGCCGTGGTGCTTTTTGATAGCGGATTCTAGGTTTTGAGTGGCTTGGTAGCCTGAAGCTGCCATAATGGTCTCGTGGTATTCAAGATTTATCATATCAAAGAGCACAGAATCCACGCTTGGATCTTCTGTGCGCAGCAGGCTCTCGCTGCAGCCGGTGCATTCTGCCATATGGAGCCAAATTACAGGCGTGCGGTTGGCGATCTCTGCGGCGCGCGCTGTGAGTGGCGCGAAGCTTGCTGGCAAGGAAAGTGCAGCAGTCATAGCCCCAGCCCATTTCATAAAATCACGGCGTGATATGCCCTTGCTCTCTAGCTCTGCTATAAGCTCTTTGTCTCCATTGTGTGCGGGGAGCTTTTCTATAGCATCAAGCCTAGCAGAGACTTCTGCCATAAGGGCTTTGGTGGATTTCGTTTGAAGCGGGCTAGAATCTATGTGGGCTTGTTTGTTTTCTTGCATTTTCTCTCCTTGGTGTGGCTAGTGATTTTGGGGTGGATTGTAGGGACAAAGTGCTAAAATCTCACTTAAATCCCCTTAAGATTTGGGCGCACCACTTTGCTTCCACGCTTGCTCGCCCACTTTTGGCACACACACCAAAGCCCCAAGATCACGCACACAAGCCACAGCCCCACATCAATCACACTCTCATACAGCCCAAAGCCAGCTAGATAGCCCACTGCTAAACTCACACAAGCAAGCAGAGCAAAGAGCCTTGAGCATAGCCCACAAGCGACAATAAGCCCCGCGATAATAGCAATCTGCACCCTAGAATCTATGTAGTAAATATCCACTAAGCCTATGCCCAATGTCCCAAGGTATAGCCATAGCCCAAAGCCGCTCCATAGCACCAGCGCAGGAAGTGGCATTATGCGCGCTTCTAGCAAAGCTTTGTAGTGATTTTTTGCATAATGCTTGAGTAAGATTTGTGCTAGGTAGCATAGGCCAAGAGCTAGGCTAAGCACGCTAGGTGTATCAAAGCAGGCGACATAGTATTCACACGCGCTATACCCTAGAATCTTCACATTGCACACTGCTACAATCATTACACTTAGCACTGCGCCATAGCGTAGCTTTTGGAAAAGCGCGAGCAAAAGTGCTAATAGGCAGAGGCTAATCATCGCGCACCTTTTTGAGCCTTAGCGGTGGCTAGACTTGCTCGCGCACTAGAATCTAAGCTTTTGTCATTGCGAGCAAGCGCGCGACCATTGATTGTATAGATTCTGCTAGTGCAGAATATGGATTGCTTTGCTGCTGCTGGCGTAGCGGCTTGCAATGATAGAGAGCTAGATTCTGCTTGTGTTTTGCGCTTAAGCACTTCTTGCGCTTGTCGCACTAGGGCAGATTTGCTAAGGACTAGGCTTTTGATATACGCGCGCTTGTAGGTGTAGGCGATATGCACTTGATCCAAAGAGAGTGTAACACTTGGGTAGGAGACCTCGCTAGACTCCACGCTATCAAGCAGAGCTAGTGGCACAAACTCCACTTGCGCGCTATCTAAACTCTCTTGTGCTAGTGCGAAAAGCCAGAGTTGCTCTCTTGCGTGGGGCAAGCTAGAATCTAAGCTAGATTCTAGCGCACTAGATTCTAGCTTGGTGTGTGAAGTGATTTGGGGGGGGGGGGTGTTATGTAGTAAAAACACTATGCCATTTGTGCTAAAAAGCACAGAGGAGCTATTGTAGTTGATAAGATTGCTAGGCTTTGGGGGCTGGCAGCGCAGCTGCTTTGGCTTGCTCAAGGGGACAAGATCACATAAGCTTACTTGCATTGTGCTAGGCGTGTAGCTGCGATATACGCCTATGGCTTTTGTCGCGCTTAGGGGTGTAAAGCTTGGCTGGAGCTTGGAGTGCGCCTTTGCCCCGATTGTGGGCAGTGGCTTGGTGATAGAATCTAGCTTCAACGCAGAGTCAAAGTGCAAGAGCAGCGGATATTTGCGCGCTAGCTCGTGGTAAAGCGGCAGGATAAACCCGCCATCTTCTAAAAGCAGGGCAGATGAACGCACAAGGAAAGAGAGATTAGCAAAGGGGCTAAGTGCTAGCTCTTGCTTGAAGTGCAAATGCTCCAGCGTCTTATCAAACTCTAGCCAATACACCCTGCTAGTCGCCCAGCCCCCAAGACTTACCCCCACGACAAACAAATGCACCCTTCCCCTAGAATCCACAAAGCTCACAGGATTGCCAAGCTTGGCGATAAACTTTCCACTAAGGCGGGAGAGGAGGGCTGGGGTTAGGATCTCTCTAGGGGCACTCCAATGTTGTGGGTTTGGCGTTGGCTTTGGGGCTAAAAATGGCGATTGCTGCGGCGAGTCGGCGGTTACATACGCCAAAGTATGCGCCCTTGACTCACCTTGCAAAGCCCCATTTTTATCACCCAAATCCTGCCGCCTAGCTGCTTGGCTACAAAACACATTTTCAGCGTTCTGGGTGAAATTCCTAGAATCCACTTTTTTATCGTCATTGCGAGCCTTGTCGCTAGGCAAGGCGTGGCAATCCATAGAATCCACTTTCATACTAGATTCTAGCTCTGTCTGCTTGTGGCAGGATTTTTCACGCCCAGCCCCTTTATCTTCTTCATAGATTCTAGGAATTGTGGTGGTGCTAGTGGTGCTTTTTGTGGATTTTGGGGCAGAGCTAGACTGATGGTCTGCGGTTGCCCTAAAATCCACAAAATCGCCGCTATGATTACCCAAAGCCGAATCTCTTACAAAGAAGCTTTGATAGATTCCTACATCTCTTGCCCCCTCCCTGCTCCCAGCAAAAAACAGAGCCATAAAGGCATGGGAGTCGCGCAGGCTTTGGGGCAGGGCGGTATGCTCAAGTGCGACAATCGTGCTTGCGTGTGCGCTGGGCGTTGGGTTTGGGATAGTGAAGTAGCTAGGCTCTAGCGCGGGATTTGCACGAGAATCTAACGCGCTAGATTCTACCCCCACGCTAGATTCTAGGCTAGAATCTAGCACAAATACACTAAGTTTTGGCGGACTGCTCCTAAGCCACACAAAAGCCACTGCCACTAGCGCAAAGACTATGATAAGACCTAAGCTCCACTGCTTCACGCGCTTACTAGGTGTCATCGGTGGATTGCAAGCTACTTGCTATGGATTGCATAAAGCTGCATAAGCTTTAGGTAGAAGTCTTCTTCGCTCTTTGGCACAAGCACGCCGTCATTAAGGGGCATAAGATCATAGTAGAGCTTTTGGAGATTGCTGAAGCGATTAGGGAAGAGATGAGCGATAAGCTTTGCTGAGATGCTTGGGCGCACAAGCACGCTAGGAGGCAGCAGCCCAGCTTTGAAAAACTCTAAAATAGATTCTGTATCATAGCTGATATGATGATGCTTGCCGTGTGGGCAGGTGGTGCGATTGACAAGCATTTGGCAGACATCGCAATACACATACCCACCCTTAATGCTCGTGCTAATCCCGCTCACCACATCAAGCACAGAATACAGAGTATTGCGCTCATAAAATACAGAGAGATTAGGGGTGTTGTCAGAGACAATGAAGTGTGTGCAGCCATAGTTCCTAGCGACCATCGCGTGTAAAAGGACATTGTTTGTCCCTGTGAAGAGATAGGTGTCATCAAGGGGGATAGTGCATATCCTATCACTCATAAGATACTCGCGCATAGCTAGCTCCACGCACTCCTTTTGCATATCGTAGTGGATAATGGTGTGGCGATAGGGCTTTAGCAAAAACAGCACGACCAAATCGCTCATCGATAGTGCATCGCGGATTAAGGCTTCGTGTGCTTTGTGGAAGATCTGTCCATCAAGCACGAGTCCTGTGGTATGCTTGGCATTATGCGCGGTAATTTGCTCTTGCAAGCTTGCTTTAGCTTCTTTAACATCTGGGAAATGCACTTGATACTCCCCACACACCGCAAGATCCCCAAGCCTAGAGTAAATCCTATCAAACTCCGCCCCACCTTGCAGCCCTGTGAGCTGGATCGTGCGTGCGTGGCGATCGATAGGGAAGACTTCTTCGACTCTTAAGTAGCCTACCTTTTTTTGCTCAAAGACAATATCAAGCACATCATTTGGCTTGGTGGATTCTAGCACTTTGCGATTTCTTTTGCCCGCTGGGTTTAGCACAAAGGGCGTGAGATATGAGTCTAAATGTAGGGTTTTGCTATTGGCTAGGCTTGAGATAGGGGCTAGTAAGCCTTCTTGGACTAGGGCTAGGGAACTTAGGGCTTCTTTGTCGATGTGCAGGGCTTTGTTTGGCTTGGGCGTTGGCTTTTTGCGAAAAAGCGGGGAGTTTGTGTCTCGCTGCGGGGATAGACCGCAAGTCTTATCCCCTTGCTCATCACTGCACAACCCCACTTTTTCATCAAAAATCCTGCCGCCTGCGGCTTGGTTTGTTGGAGGCGTTGGCTTTGCCGCGCTTTTGCGGGATTCTGCGGCGGGGGCTTGCTCATTACCATTTAGGTAACTCCCTTGTGATTTTCCTTGCAACCCACATTTTTCATCTAAAATCTTAGAATCGCTTGGGCTTTTACTAGAATCTAGGTTTGCTCGTGCTTGCGGCGGCGTATTTGAACTTTGGGCGTTTTCGCAAACCCTAGAATCCTTTGTTGGCTTGTTGAGAATTTGCGCGTTTTCATCGTCATTGCGAGCCTTGTCGCTAGGCAAGGCGCGGCAATCCATATATTCTGCGCTAGCAGAATCGATTTTTTTAAAAGCGAGCGATAGCTCGCACCGATTCTCGCCCGCTTCGTGGTGCGCGAGCGTGGAAAAATGGCGGGCAGTAGTGTCCCGCCGCCGCGCGAGTGCTAGAAGCGGAAGTGCGAGGCTTCCCCCTTGATTGCAAAAAGAAAAAGCGGTCGCTTTTTCTTTTTGGGTTAAGGGGGACGGGAGAGGGATAAACCTTTTTCTTTTTGCGGCAGTGCTGGGGCAAGTTTCTTGCGCTTGGGGAGGCTGAATCGTAGAGAGAGATTGCGCGGCGGTGGTGCAAGAGTAAGGTATAGTAGGTTTTTTTAGAAAAGCTAAAACCCCAGCTTTAGAATCTATGCCGTGTCTTTGGTATCTTTGCATTGTAAAATCTCTTATTTCTTGCGTAAAAGCCCGTATTTCTTGCGCTTTTCCCACAGGCTCTTCCTGCTCATACCAAGCTTTTTAGCTAGCTCAATATCAGGGTAGCGACTCTCAAACTTTGCAATGATGGTTTTGACATAATCGTGTATGGACATAATATCCCCGCCTAGCTCTTGGGTGTTTGGGATATGTGAGATGTCGATCACTTGCTGGAACTGCACCTTATCTGTGGAGATAAAGGAAATAATCATAGGATACCTATGTGCCAGCTCTAAAAACTCCTTTCTCTCCTGCTTTTTTAGCTCTTCAAGGTTAGTGGCGTAGTAGATTTTCTGCTTTTGGGGGGTGTTTTTGAAGATATTTTTATAGTCTTTATCTTTTAGCGTAATAAACTCAAGCAAGATATTTTTCTCCCTAGCGTATTTCATCGCATAAATATCCGCGCTGCGCTGGGAAGTGCTCTTAATGATAAAGGGCGGGTTATACTGCAAGAGGCTTGGGGTGTTTAGCTCTTTTTGTATGAAGTCAAAGTAGGCATTATAAAAATCCAGCACGCGCTTAGTCTCTGCAAACTCATTATAATGGCGGATTTTGCGCACGAGCTCATCGATCATAAAGGGCTTTAGCACATAGTCTCTAGCTCCAGCTAGCATGGGCTTGCTCACGGTGTCATCGCTGATATAAGAGATCATCATAATGATGATAGAATCACTATGCTGCTTAATGAAAAATTCGCAGTTTTGGTTGTAGATATTTGATGAAATCAAAATCGCGTGGTAGGATACGCGCTCTTTGGGGATACTTTGGCTAATGGTGCATTCATAGCCGGCATCACTAAGCTTGCCTGCGATGCTTTGGGCAAGATAGACTTCGTTTTCTAAAATTAGTAATTTCATCGCATTCCTTTATTGACACATTGTGCTACTTCTGTGAAAGAAACAAGCCTAAGGCAAACACTACTCATCACACACACCCCCTCTGCTCTCCCTATGAAGCCTAGATGCTCTGTCGTGGTGGCTTTGACATTGATAGCAGAGAGTGGCGCACCTAGAATCTCGGCGATCCTAGCGCGTATAGGCTGCTTGTATGCGCTAAGGCGCGGGGTTTGCGCGATGATAGTTAGATCAATATTATAAAGCTCATAGCCCACACTTTTAGCAAAGTCCCACACAATCTCTAGCAGCTTTGCAGAGTCTGCCCCTGCCCATGCGCTGCTAGAGTCTGGAAACCACTCGCCAATATCCCCAGCTCCCATAGCACCTAAAATCGCATCAATCAAGCTATGCAGGGCGACATCGCCATCGCTATGGGCTTTGAAGCCTAGCTCACTCTCTATCACCACGCCGCCTAGCTTCATCACCTTGCCTATCTCAAAGCTATGCACATCAAGCCCATTGCCCACATAGACTGCGCGCACAAAGCTTGGCACTTCTTGTGCAAGCACCTGCTCTAATGCGAGCAAATCGCTTGCTAAAGTTAGCTTCTCTAATGCCCTATCTCCCTGTATATAGCGCACTACTCCGCCATTTGCCTTGATGATTGAGCTCTCATCTGTGCCTTGCGTAGATTCTAGTGCGGCGCGCAGTGCGCTTACGCGCGAGAGCTGGGGAGTTTGGATTCTAGCAAGCTTGCTTCTATCAATGTATGCGCCATCATAAATACTCGTATCAGGCACTTCCAAAATCGGCGCGACACAATCCACCCTAGATTCTAGGCTAGAATCTGCCTTAGAATCTAGGGTGGCAGCAATAAGTGCGGTAATGATATTTCGCCCCACTGCCACCACCCCAGCGCGCGCCACATCGCTTACAAGCACCCACTCGCTAGTAATACATCGCAGAGCATTTTGTAACGATTCTTGCCTAGAATCCCCACCAACCACGATGGTATAGGGGCAGAGCTTTTGCATATAGGGGGCGTCTTGCTCGCTTGCAGTGATACAAATCTGCACAAATGGATAGATCGCATTAAGAGTATCAGCTACAAGTAGCCATAAGGGCTTCTCTCCTATGCGTAGCCACTGCTTTTTGATCGCGTGTGTTGTGGGGGTTGTCTGGGTGAAGCGGCTTGAGCTGCCTGCTGCCATAAGGATAAGCGAGATAGATTCTCCCTGCGCTAAATGCGTAGAATCTACATAAGATGCGTCTGCTCCTTGCGCGATAGGTGGAAGCGATTGGGTCGTTTTGTTTCTATACACCGCAAGCCTTTTTGGGAATGTTACAAAATTATACTTACTTTTGCTTAAACTTTTTTACAAGAGCGCGCACGCCTTGTGGAATAAATAGTGCTTAAAACTACACATTAAAGCCAAGGAGTATATATGCTAGATGGAAAGAGCATTCTTATCACAGGCGGCACGGGGAGCTTTGGGAAGAGATTTGTCGCTAAGGTGCTAGAGCGGTATAAGCCAGCGCGCGTGATTATTTATAGTCGCGATGAGTTGAAGCAGTATGAGATGAGCCAATGCTTTAATGATAAATGTATGCGCTACTTTATCGGCGATGTGCGCGATGAAGCTAGGCTAGAATCTGCTATGGCTGGGGTGGATATTTGTATCCACGCAGCTGCGCTAAAGCATGTCCCCATAGCAGAATACAACCCCATAGAATGTATCAAAACAAATATCCAAGGAGCTAGCAATGTAATCCAAGCAGCCCTAGCCAATGATGTCTCCCATATTATCGCACTCTCTACTGATAAAGCCGCTAATCCCATCAATCTCTATGGCGCGACCAAGCTCTGCTCGGATAAGCTTTTCATCAGCGCGAATAATATCAAAGGCAGCAAGCAAGCGCGATTTAGTGTCGTGCGCTATGGGAATGTGCTAGGCTCTAGGGGGAGTGTGCTGCCATTTTTCAAAAAGCTTGTAGAGCAGGGTGCAAAGGAGCTGCCAATCACTGATGAGCGAATGACGAGATTTTTTATCACGCTAGATTCTGGGGTGGAGTTTGTGCTAAAGAGCTTGGAGAGAATGCACGGGGGCGAAATCTTTGTGCCCAAAATCCCAAGTATGAAAATCACCGATCTAGCGCGCTGCCTAGCTCCACACTTACCTATGAAGTTTATAGGTATCCGCCCGGGTGAAAAGCTGCACGAAGTAATGATCCCAGAAGATGACTCAAGGCACTGCTATGAGTTTGATGAGTTTTATCTCATCGAGCCTAGCATTGTGTTTCAAACGCCTATTGATTATAGCGTGAGTGCCAATGGACAAAAGGGCGTGCGCGTAAAAGAAGCCTTTGAATACTCAAGTGCTACCAATACGCTCTGGCTCAATAGCGAGCAAATTAGCGCGATTATCTAAAGCTTGTGCGCTTTCTCGCTCGCTTTGATGTTAAGAGCGGGGCTAGAATCTAGGCATTTAGATTCTAGGTGGAATCTATGGCTGTTTGGCTAGGCGCGGTGGGCTTAGGCTTTGCTGGGCTTGTAGGCACTTCTTTAAGCAAACTTTAGCTAGAATCTCTGCTTATTTTGCCAGAATCTATGTGGAGATTTTAAGGATAGTAAGGAGTGTCTATGGAGCATCTTTTAGATGATGTGAGCGTTGTTGATATACATATTGATGATTCTATTAAAGAGAGTTATTTAAATTACTCTATGAGCGTGATTGTAGGGCGCGCGCTCCCTGATGCTAAAGATGGCTTAAAGCCCGTGCATAGGCGAATTCTCTATGCGATGAATGACTTAGGTGCAAACTCTCGCGCCAAGCATAAAAAAAGCGCGCGTATCGTGGGTGATGTCATAGGGAAATACCACCCCCACGGCGATACAGCTGTGTATGATGCGCTTGTGCGTATGGCACAGGACTTTTCTATGCGCTTGCCGCTTGTCGATGGGCACGGGAACTTTGGCTCAATCGATGGCGATAATGCCGCGGCTATGCGCTACACAGGCGCGCGTATGGCATCAGCTAGTGAAGAGATTTTGCGCGATATTGATAAGGACACGGTGGAGTTTGTCTCAAACTATGATGATAGTCTAAAAGAGCCAGATGTCTTGCCAAGCAGGATTCCAAATCTGCTTGTTAATGGCTCAAGTGGGATTGCCGTGGGTATGGCGACAAGTATCCCACCACATAGGCTTGATGAGATTATTGACGCGCTTGTGTATGTGGTCGATAGCCCAGAGGCATCGCTTGAGGAGCTGCTCTCCTTTGTGCAAGGACCAGACTTCCCCACAGGCGGGATCATCTATGGGAAGCAGGGCATTATCGATGCGTATCGCACTGGGCGCGGTAGAATCCGCGTGCGCGCCAAAACCCACATAGAAAAAACCAAGACCAAAGACATCATCATCATCGATGAAATCCCCTACCAAGTCAATAAAGCTAAGCTTGTGGAGCAAATCAGCGAGCTAGCTAGGGATAAGGTTATAGAAGGGATCGCTGAAGTGCGCGATGAGAGCGACAAAGAAGGTATGCGTGTAGTCATCGAGCTTAAAAAAGATGCGATGAGTGAGATTGTGTTAAACAATCTCTATAAATCCACCACAATGGAGACTACCTTTGGGATTATCCTGCTTGCTATCAACAACAAAGAGCCAAAGATATTTACACTTTTAGAGCTATTAAATATCTTCATCTCTCATAGAAAGACCATCGTTATCCGCCGCACGATTTTTGACCTAGAAAAGGCAAAGGCTAGGGCGCATATCTTAGAGGGGCTTAAGATCGCGCTTGATCATATCGATGAAGTCATAGCACTTATCAAAGCAAGTGCCAATACTGAAGAAGCGCACGATGGGCTTATGGAGAAGTTTGGGCTAAGTAGCTTGCAGGCTAAAGCGATTTTGGAAATGCGCTTACAGCGATTAACAGGGCTAGAGCGCGATAAAATCGAGCAAGAATACGCCGAGCTACTCAAGCAGATAGAATACCTAACAAGTATCCTAAAAAGCGAAGAAAAGCTTAAAACGATCATTAAAGAAGAGCTGCTAGAGATTAAAGAGAAGTTTTCTAGCCCGCGTCTTACGCAGATTGAAGAAGACTATGATGCAATCGACATAGAAGATCTAATCCCCAATGAGCCAGTGGTTGTTACAATGAGTCATCGCGGCTATGTGAAGCGCGTGCTGCTAAAAACTTATGAAAAGCAGCACCGCGGTGGCAAAGGCAAGATTAGCGGCAATACGCACGAAGATGATTTTATAGAATCTTTCTTCATCGCAAACACGCACGATACGATACTATTTATCACCAACAAAGGGCAGCTCTACTGGCTAAAAGTCTATAAAATCCCTGAAGCTGGGCGCACGGCTATTGGCAAGGCAGTGGTCAATCTCATCAATATCCAGCCAGATGAGAAGATTATGGCGACCATCACTACAAAAGACTTCAACAGCGATAAATCTCTAGTGTTCTTCACCAAAAACGGCATCGTCAAGCGCACCAATTTAAGCGAGTATAGCAATATCCGCTCTGTGGGCGTGCGCGCGATCAATCTTGATGAAAATGATGAGCTAGTGAGTGCTAGAATCATCACCCAAGAGATTAAAGAGCTTTTCATCGCCACACATAAGGGTATGTGTATCCGCTTTAGTGTCAATGATATACGCGAGATCGGCAGGGTGAGCCGCGGTGTTACAGGGATACGCTTTAAAGAGCAAGATGACTGCGTGATCGCTGCTACGACTATAGGCAGTGATAACGACAAGCTTTTAACCGTGAGTGAGCAGGGCATCGGCAAGCAGACACTTGCAGGAGAATACCGCTTGCAATCGCGCGGCGGCAAAGGCGTGATTGTGATGAAGCTTACAAACAAAACAGGCAATCTTGTAAGCATTGTCAATGTCAATGATGAAAATATGGATTTAATGGTGCTAACCACAAAGGGCAAGATGATACGCGTAGATACCGATGCGATCCGTGAAGCAGGGCGCAATACAAGTGGCGTAAAAATCGTCAATGTAGGGAGTGAGAAAGTCGCCTTTGCAGTAACCTGCCCCAAAGAAGAAAGAGAAGCTGTCTCTTATACACATCTGACGCTGCCGACGAAGCTAGAAGTGTAGA
>OWHX01000104.1_pt1 | contig 48787 bp, 38 predicted proteins | sample 1732801 | NCBI WGS metagenome assembly OWHX01 (sample SAMN05065755, study PRJEB22554) | human gut metagenome | biome: ENVO:2100002; feature: ENVO:00000062; material: ENVO:00002003 | host: Homo sapiens | place: USA
CACAGGAGATTACAGAACTGTATAACAACGGTAAAAAGCTGGGCTTGACGCAGGAAGAACTGGCTTTTTACGATGCTCTGACAAAGCCGGAAAACATAAAGGACTTCTATCAAAATAATGAATTGATTGACTTGACCAGAGAACTTACGGAAATGCTGCGCAAAAATCGGACGATAGACTGGCAGAAAAAAGAAACTGCCCGTGCGAGTATGCGTAAGATGGTGAAGCACTTGCTGAAAAAATATAAGTATCCACCGGAAGATTATGATACGGCAATCAGCACGGTCATTAGCCAGTGTGAGATGTGGACTGACAACATGGTAGTATGAATTGTATGAAATGTCGTTGATTTGTGCTTGACAATCGGATTCCTTTTCTGTAAAATGATTTTAGAAAATACTATTATTGAAAATAAGAAAGGCTGTTTTATGGGAAAGATGATCTTAGATGACCTCCGCAAGCGTCTGGAACGTCTGGACGAAGACGCAGATCTGATGATCGACAATAACGACCGCTATCAGATGGTGATCGTAGGCGGCAGTGCGTTTATTTTGCTGGGCAAACTGACCCGCGCTACTCATGACATTGATGCCTTGAGCGTTCCGAAAGAACTGTACGGCTTGCTCGGTAAGTACGATATCAACACGGATGTGGAAGCCTACATCGACAATTTTCCCTATAACTATCCCGACCGTTTGAAACCGCTGCCCTTCGGTGGCACAAAGGTTCAGTTCTACACACCCAGTCTGGAAGATCTGGTGATTGCAAAGCTTTGCTCTTTCCGTGATACCGACAAGGCGGACGTGGAGAGCGAAGCTGTGAGGAACTCGCTAGACTGGGATTTGCTGGAGCATCTTGCAACAGATGAGGACGAACTGAAAGCCAGCATCCTGAATGAGTGGCGGTATCGGGACTTCTACATCCGGTATCAGGAGTATGTGGAGAGGTGGAGACCGTGAGGAAGCTGACATTTGAGGGCTTTTTGAAGCAGTATGTGACGGAACTTTCCGGTGTTCAGACTGCCAGCATTCACAAGCTGGCGAACTGCTTACATGAAAATCCACGGCTGAAAGAGCCGCTGTACCTCTATGCACTGGTGTTTGATAAAGTAAATCTGCTGCTCCGCTATGCAAAAGACCCTGTGTGTCTTGCAGAGTATGAACGACTTTCAAATCGCTATTCGAGGGAGCAGGTACTTGCGCTTTTGCAGAACCAGTCGGCAGAGCTGTCGGAGGGCTATCTGAAAGTCTGGCGCAGTTATTGCTCCGTCCGGGATGCTGCTCTTGCCGATAATGATACAAAAGAACTGATTCACCGCAGAGTGGTAGAGATTCAGCAAAAGAAACAGCTGACGAATTATCGTATTTATGCAGACCTGAAACTGAATCCCGGCAACGTGAATGCGTGGCTCAAGCACAACGATTCCAGCAAAATGAGCCTTGACTGCGCCCGGCAAATTTACAAGTACGCAAAGAGTTATTCGGCTGTCCGTTAAAAAGGAAGTGCACTCATGGGAACTACAAAAGCTCTAATCGTTGGCGTAAGCGAATACTTTATTGATGGAGCGGATAACCTCTTCTTTTGTAAAAACGATATTATTGCAATGCAAGATGCCTTTATTTACGGCCTAGAAGTTGCGGAAAAAGATATGATAGTTTGCGGATTAACAAACACAGTTACAGCAAACGACTTAATCACAGCATTAAAAGGGATTGAAAGGATTGTACAAGATGACGATACTTTACTATTCTATTTTTCAGGACATGGGACAACATTGAGTGAAAAACATTACTTGGTATTAAGTGATAGATTAATATGTACACAAGATATAATTTCTTTTTTAGATGCAATTTCTGCACGAAATAAAGTGATCTTTCTCGATTGCTGTTTTGCGGGGAACTTTCAAGTTGATGGGTCTGCTGTTTTTGATATGGAATCGACAGTACGCGATTTTGCAGGAAAAGGGTATGCAGTTTTTGCTTCTAGTAATGCAAGCCAGGTTTCTCGACTTTACCCAAATAAATCGATCAGCTTGTTTACTGATTTTTTATACGATGCAATAACAAGTAAGTGCACAATCCGAAACGGAAAGAAAAATTTGAATGATATACACAAATTGTTGTTCTTACTTTTAGAAACATGGAACAAAAACAATCCAAATTGCGTGCAATTCCCGATTTATAGAGCTAATATAGGCGGCACTGTTTTTTTTGATGTTAAGGATTACAAGCCGTATCTTCCGAAAAAGTTCTTTTATGATGATGAGGATTATTGTATTTGCTCAGTCGAGCCGCTTCATAATGGGATTGCAAAACGTTATGCAGTTAAAGTGATTCTTAAAAAGCCAGTATCATTCGAGCAAGTGTCCTTGATAAACCTTCAAATTGTTGAAAGGATAAAGTTATTAAACATTTTCAATAGCAAAGCACAAGAATCGAAGTGGAAAAATAAGCCAGCCAACTTGATTTTTGCTTATTTTGGACTTGACTATTCAGACATAGTATCGGGAAACTATATTTGTGACACTACTTGGGCGGATGATACGCAAGATAAAAAATGGTGGTATCGTATAAGAAAAGAATCAGAGGCTGTAATAAATGGAATTTATTTCAATATTCATTCTTATTATCAATCATTAAAAGAATACACTGCTGAACATACTGCGAATGCAGAAGAAATCATACAAGAAACAAAATCAATTCTGTCAGAAATGATTACATTGGCCGAATATGTTATCGCACAATACAATGAAGTTCTCAATAACGAGCGAACCGAAGAGGAGTTTGTGAATCTTGTAGCAGATGCCCTATCTAGAATTAATGAACTGTATTGTAAAGAAGGCGATTTGGACTTTCCCCCGGAAGAGCTCCGAGAGTGGAGCCAACTCTGTTCAAATATTATATCCGGCATACACGATTTTTCGCTTTTTTATGGAAGTCAACACTTTTTACAGAGAACGGAAATGAACAGAAGGCAATGTATGAATTTATCAATCAAACAATATTATCAGGATCTTGAACGTCTAAAAGATTATGAAACTCAATAATTATGGACGTGCAATGAAATATTAAGTTTACCCGTTAAAAAGGAAGTGAATCTATGACTGCTGTTATCTATGCTCGTTACTCCTCCGACAACCAGCGTGAAGAATCCATCGAAGGGCAGATTCGGGAATGCACTGCCTACGCCGAAAAGAACGGCATCACGGTCATCAAGCACTACATTGACCGTGCATTCTCTGCCAAAACGGACAATCGCCCGGAGTTCCAGCAGATGATCAAAGACAGCGGCAAGAAGTTGTTTGATGTTGTTCTCGTCTGGAAATTTGACCGCTTTGCCCGGAATCGTTTTGATAGCGCAAATTACAAGATGATCCTGAAAAAGAACGGTGTCCATCTGATTTCCGTCATGGAGCCCATTGCCGAGGGTTCACAGGGCATTCTGGTGGAAACGCTACTGGAAGGTATGGCAGAATACTATTCGGCAGAGCTGTCCGAAAAAGTGATTCGTGGTCAGACCGAGAACGCTTTGAAAGGAAAGTGCACTGGCGGCACAGGTACGATTGGCTATAAAATCGACGAGGACAAGTTTTATCATCTTGACCCGCTGACCTCGCCGCTGGTGCTGGAAGCCTTTCAGCGGTATGACAACGGCGATAAAATGGTGGAGATCGTAAACTTTCTCAACGACAAGGGTGTCCACAATATGCTGGGCGGCAAAATGACCCACAGCAGCGTAAATACCATGCTGAAGAACCGTCGGTACATTGGCGAATTGTCTTTCCGGGACATCGTTGTGCCGGATGCGATTCCGGCTATTGTTCCGAAAGACCTGTTTGACCGGGTGCAGAAGCGTCTGGATAAGAACAAGCGTGCCCCTGCCTGTGGCAAGGCAGACGAGGAATATCTGCTGACCACCAAGCTGTTCTGCGGCAAGTGTGGTGCGCTGATGTTCGGCGAAAGCGGAACCAGTGCCACCGGACGCACCTACTATTATTATAAATGTGCCAACGTCAAGCGGCGTAAGGGCTGCAACAAAAAGACCGTGCAGAAGGACTGGCTGGAAGATCTGGTCGTCCGGGAGACCATGAAGCTGATTCAGGACGATGCGGTGATCGACAAGATCGTTCAACTGGTCATGGATGTCCAGAATCAGGAGAACACCACGATCCCGCTGCTGGAAAAGCAACTGCGAGAGGTTAACAAAAAGCTGGACAACCTGATGAAGGCAATCGAGGACGGCTTGTACACCCGGACAACGAAAGAGCGTCTGGAAGCGCTGGAAATCCAGAAAGATGAGCTGACTGCAAAAATCGCAGACGAAAAGTTGAAGAAACCTAGCTTCAATGAGGATTTCATCCGATTCTGGCTGATGAAATTTAGAAAGTTCGATATCTCGCAGAAGAAACAGCGAAAAGCGTTGATTGAAATTTTTGTAAATGCCATTTTCCTGTACGATGACCGGATGTTGATCACGTTCAACTACAAGGATGGCACCCAAACCGTCCGGTTTAAGGACACTCTAACTGCCGATTCGGTGGAGGAAAAAAGTTCGGATTTGTCCAGCTCTGGTCCAGCAGAGCTCTTCAGTCGAGAGACTGAAGAGCTTTTTGTTATATCTGGAACTTTTGCAAACAACAGAGCCGCAGTCTTTTGGGAGACTGCGGCTCTGTTTTATACTGCTTTATTTGCCCTCTGCGCGGAGTTTCGCGTCCTTTTCCAGCAAGGGCTTGAGGTATTGGCCGGTAAAGCTGCCCGGCACCTCGGCCACCTGCTCCGGCGTGCCTTCGGCGACGATGAGGCCGCCGGCACTGCCGCCCTCGGGCCCGAGATCGATGATATGGTCGGCGCACTTGATGAGGTCGAGGTTGTGTTCGATGACGATGACGGTGTTGCCTGCATCCACCAGCTTCTGCAGCACCTCGATGAGGCGGTGGACATCAGCCATGTGGAGGCCGGTAGTCGGCTCGTCGAGGATATACACGGTCTTGCCAGTGCTGCGGCGGGCCAGCTCGTTGGCCAGCTTGACGCGCTGCGCCTCGCCGCCCGAAAGGGTCGTGGCGCTCTGCCCCAGCGTGACATACCCCAGGCCAACGTCCAGCAGCGTCTGCAGTTTGCGGGCGATTTTCGGCTGGTTGGCGAAGAAGACAACTGCCTCTTCCACAGTCATGTTCAGCACGTCAGAGATGGTCTTTTCCTTATACTTGACTTCCAGCGTTTCGCGGTTGTAGCGTGCGCCCTTGCAGACCTCGCAGGGGACGTAGACGTCCGGCAGGAAGTGCATCTCGATTTGGAGGATGCCGTTGCCCTCGCAGGCCTCGCAGCGGCCGCCCCGGACGTTGAAGCTGAACCGTCCCGGGCCGTAGCCCCGCATTTTGGCATCCTGCGTCTGGGAAAAGACCGTGCGGATGTCGTTGAACACGCCGGTATAGGTAGCCGGGTTGGAGCGGGGCGTGCGGCCGATGGGCTGCTGGTCGATGCCGATGACCTTATCCACGAACTCGAGGCCCTCTACCCCATCGCACTTGCCAGCGCGGGAGCGGGCGCCGTTCAGCTCACAGGCGAGGGTCTTGTACAAGATCTCATTGATGAGGCTCGACTTGCCCGAGCCGGAGATGCCCGTCACGCAGACGAACTCGCCCAGCGGAAATTTTACGTCGATGTTGCGCAGATTGTTTTCGCGCGCACCCTTCACCGTGAGGAAATTGCCGTTGCCGGGGCGGCGGGTCTGCGGCACCTCGATGCGCTTGCGGCCCGACAGATAGTCGCCGGTGATGCTGCGCTTGGCCTTGCAGATGTCCTTGACGGAGCCTGCGGCCACGATCTCGCCGCCGTGGACGCCCGCGCCCGGGCCGACGTCCACGATATAATCGGCGCTGCGCATGGTATCCTCGTCGTGCTCGACCACGATGACCGTATTGCCGAGGTCGCGGAGATTTTTCAGCGTCGCGATGAGTTTATCGTTGTCGCGCTGGTGCAGGCCGATGGATGGCTCATCCAGCACGTACAGCACACCCGACAGAGCGCTTCCGATTTGGGTGGTCAGGCGGATGCGCTGGCTCTCGCCGCCGGACAGGGTGCCTGCCGACCGGGCCAGTGTGAGGTAATCGAGGCCCACGCTCTGCAAAAACTGCAGGCGGTTCTTGATCTCCTTCATGATCTGGCCGCCGATCTGCTTCTGCTTTTCGGTCAGGTTCGGCTCATTGTCGGCGATGAATTTCAGCTCGTCCCGAATCGACATTTCGCAGAAATCGCTGATGTTTTTGCCGCCGATGGTCACAGCCAGCACCACCGGTTTCAGGCGCTTGCCATGGCAGTCGGGACACTCGACGCCCGACATGAAGCTGCCGATCTCCTCCTTCATCCACTCGCTGTTCGTCTCGCGGAAGCGGCGCTCGAGGTTCTCGACGATGCCCTCAAAGGTATTATAATAGACGCCGCTGCCGAACTCATTCGTGCGGTGCATCTCGATTTTTTCTTCGTTGGTGCCGTAGAGCAGGGCGTTGACGGCCTCGGTGCTCATCTCTTTGATGGGCGTATCCAGCGTAAAGCCGTACTTTTTGCCCAGTCCCAGATAATACATCTCGGCTACAGAGCCTTCGGCGTAGTACCAGCCGCTGGCCTTGACAGCCCCCTCCCGAATCGAGAGGTCCCGGTTGGGCAGGATGCGCTCTTCGTCCACCCGCATGAAGGTGCCGAGGCCGGTACATTTCTCGCAGGCACCCAGAGGGTTATTGAAGGAGAAGAGCCGGGGTGACAGATCGCTGATGGAGATGCCGTGCTCAGGGCAGGCGAAATTCTGGCTGAAGGTCATACATTCGCCGCCGATGACATCCACCTCAGCCACGCCGTCGGTGAGAGCAAGGGCCGTTTCCAGCGAGTCAGCCAGACGGCCGCGGATGCCCTTGCGCATGGCAAGACGGTCAACGACGATCTCCACGGTGTGCTTGATGTTCTTTTCCAGCGCGATCTCCTCGTCGAGGTCGTACATGTTACCGTCGATTTTTACGCGGGCGTAACCGGCGCGGCGGGCGGCGTCCAGCTCTTTCTGCTGGGTGCCTTTGCGCTGGCGGACGACAGGCGCGAGGACCTGGAACTTCGTCCCCTCTTCCAGCTTGAGCACAGCGTCCACCATCTCATCCACGCTCTGCTGGCTGATGACCCGCCCACACACCGGGCAGTGCGGCACGCCCACGCGGGCGTACAAAAGGCGCAGATAATCGTAAATTTCCGTCACGGTACCTACGGTGGAGCGGGGGTTGTGGCTGGTGGTCTTCTGGTCGATGGAAATGGCCGGCGACAGGCCGGTGATCTCGTCCACATCGGGCTTGTCCATCCGGCCAAGGAACATCCGGGCGTAGCTGGACAGGCTCTCGACATAGCGGCGCTGGCCGTCGGCGTAGATGGTGTCGAAGGCAAGGCTCGACTTGCCCGAGCCGGAAAGGCCGGTCATAACGATGAATTTTTCACGCGGGAGAGTCAGATTCACGTTTTTCAGGTTGTGCTCCCGCGCACCCTTGATGACTATTTTATCGTTTGCCAAGGTACTTTCTCCCTCTTCTCTGTGTCTGTGCATGGTTCTGCTTCCGCTCCGTCTCTGCCGAGGAATCCACAGTGGGGTTCTCGCCCCGGCGCAGGCGGTCGATCTGGTCGCGCAGGAAGGCCGCATGCTCAAATTCCAGCAGCTTGGCAGCTTCCTTCATCTCCCGGGTCAGGCGGTCAATGGCGGCTTCACGCTCGAGCTTGCCCATCCGCCGGGTGTTCATCCTGGCGTTCTCGGCCTTGTCGCTGATCTCGATCGAATCCGGGATGGCCTTGACGATGGTCTTCGGGACGATGCCGTGCTCAGCGTTGTAGGCCATCTGGATGGCGCGGCGGCGCTCTGTCTCGGTGATGGCGCGGTCCATGCTGTCCGTCACCTCGTCGGCATACATGATGACCAGACCTTCCGCGTTGCGGGCGGCACGGCCGATGGTCTGAATCAGGCTCGTCTCGCTGCGGAGGAAGCCCTCTTTGTCGGCGTCGAGGATGGCCACAAGGCTGACCTCGGGCAAGTCGAGGCCCTCACGCAGCAGGTTGATGCCCACCACCACGTCGATGGTGCCGAGGCGGAGGTCTTTGATGATCTCCATTCGCTCGAAGGTGTCCACCTCGTGGTGCATATACTTGACCTTTATCCCCTGTTCGGTAAAGTAATCCGTCAGATCTTCGGCCATTTTCTTGGTCAGCGTCGTGACCAGGACGCGCTCATGCCGCTCGATGCGGGTGTTTATCTCGCCCAGAAGGTCCGTCACCTGCCCCTCTACGGGGCGCACCGAGATGAGCGGGTCCAGCAGACCAGTGGGCCGGATGACCTGCTGGGCCACCTGAGTGCTGTTCTTCCGCTCGTACTCGCCAGGGGTGGCCGAGACGAATATCATCTGGTTGAGCTTGGATTCCACTTCCTCGAACTTGAGGGGGCGGTTGTCAAAGGCCGACGGCAGGCGGAAACCGTACTCCACCAGCGTCTTTTTGCGGGCGTAGTCGCCACCGTACATGGCCCGCACCTGCGGCAGGGTGACATGGCTCTCGTCTACGAAGAGCAGGAAGTCGTCCGGGAAATAGTCAAGCAGAGTCGTGGGCATACTGCCCGGCGCACGGCCCGACAGAACGGCAGAATAGTTCTCGATGCCCTTGCAGATGCCCACTTCCGTCAGCATCTCAATGTCGTAGTTCGTCCGCTGCTGGATGCGCTGGGCCTCGATGAGCTTGCCTTCCGAGGTGAACTGCTTCACCTGCGCGTCGCACTCGGCGCGGATCTTTTCAATGGCGGCAGCCTTTTTGTCGGCGCTGACGATGTAGTGGCTGGCCGGGAAGATGGCAACGTGCTTGACCACGTTCTGCTTTGCACCCGTGAGGGGGTTGAACTCGGTGATGCGGTCGATCTCGTCGCCGAAGAACTCCACCCGGATGGCCAGCTCGCTCATATAAGCCAGATAGATGTCCACGATGTCGCCGTGGACGCGGAACTTATTGCGGATGAAATTAACGTCATTGCGCTCATATTGCAGCGTCACCAGCTTTTCGCACAGCTCGTCCCGCTCCATCTGCATCCCGGGCCGCAGGCTGATGACCATGCTGCGATAGTCGATGGGGTCGCCCAGCGAGTAGATGCAGGACACCGACGCGACGATGATGACGTCCCGCCGCTCCGAGAGCGCCGCCGTGGCCGAGTGGCGCAGACGGTCTATCTCGTCGTTGATGGCGCTGTCCTTTTCGATATAGGTATCGGTGCTGGGGATATAGGCCTCCGGCTGGTAGTAGTCGTAGTAGGAGACGAAATATTCCACGGCGTTGTCCGGGAAAAACGAGCGGAACTCGGTGCAGAGCTGGGCGGCCAGCGTCTTGTTGTGGGCCAGCACCAGCGTCGGGCGGTTGCACTGGGCGATGACGTTCGCCATCGTGAAGGTCTTGCCGCTGCCGGTGACGCCCAACAGGGTCTGGCAGCGGTCGCCCCGCTCTACCCCCTCTACCAGCTGTGCGATGGCCTGCGGCTGGTCGCCCGTGGGGGCGTAGGACGACACCAGATGGAATTTTTCCTCTGCCACAAAAAGCCCTCCTTTTTCAAAACTACGATTAGTTGTATCTCTTGCAGCTATTATACCACAATTATTTTATAATGTAAATCATTCTCTTCCATATGGGCGTAACATTGCGCCGGTCTCGAAGTCGTAGAACGGCAGGCGGTTGGATTCCCGCATGGAGAAGTAGTCGTTTTCGGCGAGGATGATGTGGTCCCGCAGGCGTATCTTGACCAGCCCCAGCGCACGGACGATGTTCTCGGTGGCGGCGAGGTCTTCGCGGGAGGGCAGCGGCACACCGTTGGGGTGGTTGTGGCAGAGCACGACGCTTTCCGTCCCGCCCCGGAGCGCCGCCGAGACGACATCCTTCACCTCGAGGCTCACCATCCGGGTATTCCCCTCTTTGAGCCAGTACACGCTCTTTACCCGGCTGCGGCTGTCCAGCGAAAGGAGCAGGGCTTTCTCCTGTTTTGCCCCGGCGAAGCGGGGTTTCAGGTAAGCCGCCAGCCGCTCGGTGGTGGTCAGCGCACCCTCGGTGCTGGTGCGGCTGTGCTCGTAGTACCGGCTCACCTCGGGCAGGAGATGCAGCATCCGGGCGCTGGCCGGGCCGACGCCCGGCACACGGCAGAGTTCTTCTTCACTGGCTTCCAGCACACCGGCAAAGCTGCCGAAACGCTCCAGCAGCGCGTGGGCGATGCCGTTGGTATCCCGGCGGGCGTTGGTGATGTAGAGCAGATATTCCAGTGCCTCGTGGGGTGCGAGGCTTTCCAGCCCGTACTGCTCCACCCGGGTGCGCATCCGCTGCCGGTGACCCTCGTGGCTTATGTTCTGTCCTGCCATAGCTGCGCTCCTTTGTTTGTAGTCGTTTCTTTTATAGTACCCCATTTTCGGCAAAAGACAAGAGCCGACAGAAAATATTCTGCGTTGACTTCATGGGGAGAGTAGATTATTATAGGTATAAATAGCCCTCTCAGTCTCGCTTTGCTCGCCAGCTCTCCCAAGGGGAGAGCCTCTGGCGTACCGGATAGCTTTTCACTGAATGAAGAAAGCCCGATATTTCGTAAACGACCGGGCGCTGCTACAGAGGGCAGAAATCATCTTGAATTAAGGAAAAACAGAATGAAACAATACACTGCCACCGCCAACGACGAGGGTGTCCGCCTCTCCCGCTTTGTCCAGAGCGTGACCCGCGACTTCCCTACCAGCCTTTTATACAAGAGTTTCCGCAACAAGCGCATCAAAGTCAACGGCAAAAAGGGTGTACCCGAAGACCGCCTCAAAGCCGGCGACCTCATCGAGCTCTACATCAACGACGAATTCTTCCCGCCTGAGGGTGCAAAGCCGACCCGCAAGCCCGCCCCCAAAAAGCAGCAGAACCAGCCCAAGGTGACGGTCATCTACGAGGACGAGAACATTGCCGTCCTCTACAAGCCCACCCACCTGCTCTGCCACAGCGACCGCACCGGCGACGCAAACCTTGTGGACGCCTTCACCCAGTATCTGGCCCAGAAGGGCGAGTACGACCCCCAGGGCGAGAACCGCTTCAAGCCCGGCATCTGCAACCGCCTCGACCGCGGCACTGAGGGCCTCGTCATCGCGGCCAAGAGCTACGCCGCCCTCCGGGACATGAATGAGATCATCCGCACCGACCTGCTCAAGAAGGAATACTACACCATCACGGTGGGCATCCCCCAGAGCGGGCGCTTCACCGCGTGGTGGGAGCACGACGAGAAGAACAATAAGGTGAGCATCCACGCCCACCAGTCCCAGGACGAGCGCCGCAAGCAGATCATCACCGATGTGGACGTGCTGCGGACGGCTGGCCCCTTCGCCCTCTGCCGCATCGGCCTCATCACCGGCCGCACTCACCAGATACGCGCTCATCTGGCCTATCTGGGCAAGCCGGTGCTGGGCGACATCAAATATGGTAACCGGAAGATGAACGAGCGCACCGGCACCCGGACGCAAGCCCTCTGCGCCGTCCGTATCAGCTTCCTCGACATTCCCGAGGAAAATACCCTCCACTACCTCTCCGGCAAGGTCATCAAACTGAAAGACCCCCAGATCGTAAAGCAGTTCGACACACTGGATAAAAATAAGCAGGAGGCTCCTGATGTATCCTGACCGCAAGGCCCGCAAGTAAGTCTCTCCCCTCTTTTTACATTGGAGGTACAGCACCATGCACAAGCCCCGCATCATCTTTTTTGACATCGACGGCACCCTCATCGACATGGAGAAAAAGCGTATTACTGAGCGAACACTGGACGCTCTGCGCCGCTTACAGCAAAACGGCATCCTGCTGGCCATCGCCACCGGGCGTTCCCCGCTCATTGTGCCGAAATTCGACGGCGTGGAGTTCGATGTCTTTCTCACCTACAACGGCTCCTACTGCTACGACCGTCGCGGAGATATTTTTGCCAGCCCCATCCCGCCGCAGGATGTGCAGACGCTGATCCAAAACGCCGCAGCGCTTGGTCGTCCGGTGTCGGTTGCAGGACGGACGCAGCTGCTCTCCAACGGCACGGATGACGATTTGACGGCATATTACGCCATCGGCGGACGCGCGCCGGTCATTTCCGATAAGTTCGATGAAGTCTCCCGCGGTGAAGTTTTCCAGCTGCTGATGGGCTGCCGCGAAAGCGACTGGCCCGCCATTCTCAAAGGCACGAGCGGTGCAAAAATCGCCGCGTGGTGGGACCGGGCCGTAGACATCATCCCCACCTCGGGCGGCAAGGGCGCAGGCATCCGGAAGGTACTGGCCCACTACAGCCTGACAAAGGAAGACGCGATGGCCTTCGGCGATGGGAACAACGATATAGAAATGTTTCAGGCTGTCGGTCACAGCGTTGCCATGGGCAACGCCTCTGCCGATTTGAAAGCCATCGCCAGCGAGGTCTGCGGCACCTGTGCAGAGGATGGTATTTACCACTACTGCAAAGAAAACGGTTTGATTTATCGCAATTTTCAAAAATAGTGCTTATCAAAATAGCATATTTGCGATATGCAGTTTGCGGATGTTGCTTGTGCATTAAAAACGCAAACTGCTATAAGAAAACAAAAAGAGGCCGCTGTGTTCAACCTCTCCGTCACGGCTTCGCCGTGCCACCTCCCCTATCGAGGGGAGGCTTTGGCATGGCAGAAAGCCCAATCTCTTCGCCAGAGGCCCCCCTCGGTAGGGGAGCTGTCGAACGAAGTGGGACTGAGAGGTTGCTTTTACAGCGACCTCTTATTTTTTGCTATTTACTTTTCTTCTCGTTCCGCCTTTTCGGCCTCCTGCTGCCGACGCAGCTTTTTGATGCGCTTTTTCTCGCTCTCGACGCGGGGCCAGGGCCACGAGAAGCCCTCGTTCTCCTTGCACCAGCGGGTCAGCGGGTAGAACGCAAACGCCAGCCCGAACAGGTACAGCAGGACGTACAGCAGACCCGAAAGCGTTACCAGCGCGTCCAGCGCACCAATGAGCGCCATGATGAAGCCAGCTTTCAGGAAAAACAGGCCGTTCTGGCGGCAGTACTCGGGGAAATTTTCGGCCTTGACGGCCTGACGGCCCTGGTCGCCCCAGACCCGTGGATTTTTCATGACCGAATAGCCGTAAAAGACCAGCATCAGGCCACAGGTGAGTTGGAATCCAAAAAACATCTGCGTCGTTCCTCGCTTTATTCTGGTGTGATGGAGTCAGAAGCGTGCTCAGTCGTCGTTGTACTCGCCCAGCAGCGGCTTCATGAAGGGCAGGAAGTCCAGCGTTGCAAAGTAGTCCCGGGGAGTCTCGGCACGGCGGATGAGGCGGTGAGTGCCGTCCTCGCAAAGCAGGACCTCGGCGCTACGCAGCTTGCCGTTGTAGTTGTAGCCCATGGCAGAGCCGTGCGCACCGGTGTCGTGGATATACACGATGTCGCCGATGTCGATCTTGGGCAGCATACGGTCGATGGCAAACTTGTCGTTGTTCTCGCATAGACCGCCGACCACATCGTACTTGTGGTCGTGGGGTGCGTCTTCCTTGCCCAGCACGGTGATGTGGTGGTAAGCGCCGTACATGGCGGGGCGCATCAGGTTGGCCGCGCAGGCATCCAGACCGATGTATTCCTTATAGATGTGCTTCTCGTGGATGGCAGTAGCCACCAGAGCGCCGTAGGGGCCGGTGGTGAAGCGGCCCATCTCGGTGAAGATGGAGACATCGCCCATGCCGGCGGGGACCAGAATTTCTTCAAACTTCTTGCGGACGCCCTCGCCGATGGCCATGATGTCGTTCTCCGTCTGCTCGGGGCGGTACGGGATGCCGACGCCGCCGGACAGGTTGATGTAGGCGATATGCACGCCGGTGGCCTTCTGGACGCGGACAGCCAGCTGGAAGAGGATGCCTGCCAGCTCAGGATAATAGGCGTCAGAGATGGTGTTGGAGGCGAGGAAGGCGTGGATACCAAAGTTTTTGGCACCCTTTGCAGCCAGCTTCTTGTAGCTGTCGATCATCTGCTCCTCGGTCATGCCGTACTTGGCATCCCCGGGCTTGTCCATGACCTGGAAGCCCTCTTTGCTCTCGCCCAGCTGGAAGGTGCCGCCCGGATTGTAGCGGCAGAAGATGTTCTCCGGCACACCGGCCACCCGGTCGAGGAAGTCCACCATGGTGGCGTCGTCGAGGTTGATATAAGCGCCCAGCTCGTAAGCCTTCTTCATGTCCTCCACAGGGGTCTGGTTGGAGGAGAACATGATGTCGCTGCCCTCAAAGCCGCACACTTCGCTGAGCATCAGCTCAGTCAGAGAGGAGCAGTCCACGCCGCAGCCCTCTTCCTTCAGGATCTGGAGGATGACGGGGTTCGGCAGGGCCTTGACCGCAAAATACTCGCGGAAGCCCTTGTTCCAGCTGAATGCCTTGTTGATGCGGCGGGCGTTCTCGCGAATGCCCTTCTCGTCATAGACGTGGAAGGGGGTGGGTACGTCCTGAATGATGTCCTGAGCCATCGACTCAGTCAAAAACGGTTTCTTTTCCATGATTGTACATCCCTCTCATATATTTTTACACAGCAAAGGTGCCGTGCAGCCAGCGGTTTTACAGCTTGAGGTTCTCGCGGGTGGGGGTAAAAGTAGGCACCATTTTGGCCAACTGCTCCACCACGCTGTCGTCGTTGTGCTCGGCGGCGACGGCCAGCTCCTGGAGCTGCTGGTAGAACTCGCCCAGGTCGATGTTCCGGGGCGGAGCCACGAAGATCTTATTGTGGACGGTGCGGCGCATCTTGTCCTGCTCCTCGTCCATCATCAGCTCTTCGTAGAGTTTTTCGCCGGGGCGCAGACCCACGATCTTAATATCCATGTTCACGCCCGGCTCATAGCCGTAGAAGCGGATGAGCTGTTTTGCAAGGTCCATGATCTTGACCGGCTCGCCCATGTCCAGCACATAGATGCTGCCGCTCTCGGCCAGCGCACCGGCCTGCAGCACCAGCTGGGCCGCCTCCGGGATGGTCATGAAGTAGCGCTCGATGTTGGCGTCGGTGAGGGTGACGGGGCCGCCCTTTTTGATCTGTGCCTCAAACAGCGGGATGACGCTGCCGTGGCTGCCCAGCACATTGCCGAAGCGGACGGCGACGCACTTCATGTCGGTGTTGCCTGCAAAGGTCTGGATCAGCATCTCACACAGGCGCTTGGTGCAGCCCATGACGCTGGTGGGGTTGACAGCCTTATCGGTGGAGAGCTGCACCAGCCGCTCTACGCCGTGTTCGCTGGCACTGGTGAGCAGATTCTTGGTGCCAAAGACATTGTTCTTGACGGCCTCGGCGGGGCTGATCTCCATCAGCGGGACATGCTTGTGGGCGGCGGCATGGAACACCACCGTCGGGTGGTACGTCTCAAATACCTCGTCCAGACGGGCCTTGTCCCGGATGGAGCCGACCAGCACCGTGACCGGCACATCACGGCCATACTTCTGCTGCAGTTCCATCAGCAGTTCATAGGCACAGTTCTCATAAATATCGAAGATAAGCAGTTTTGCAGGCTTGAAGCGCATGACCTGACGGCAGAGCTCACTGCCGATGCTGCCGCCGCCGCCCGTCACCAGAACGGTCTTGCCGGTGAGGTAGCCGGAAATTTTCTCCGTGTCCAGCGTGACTTCCTCACGGGAGAGGAAATCGGCGGTGTTCAGCTCACGGAACGCACCCTGCTGAGGGGTGCCTGCACCCACCAGCTGGGGGTCGCTGAGCATCTGCACGGCGCAGTGGGTGGAGACGCAGAGGTCGATGACGTGGTTCAGGCGGTTTCCCTTCAGGGTCGGGATCGCCACGATGATGGTATGGATATTGTAGCGGGTACACAGGTCAGGAATTTCTTCCAGTGTGCCGCGCACCGGGACACCGTGGATGGTCTGGCCCAGCTTGTTGGGGTCATCGTCCACGGCCACGATGACATGGCCGTAGCTGGTATTGCTCTTGCAGACATTGATGGCCCACGCACCGGCCTCGCCCGCACCCACGATCATGACGGGGCGGTTGGGGTCCTTGCTGGTGTTGCCGCGCAGACGCTCGCCCAGCGGGTGGTTCAGGAAGAGCCGCCAGGCCAGACGGCTCCCGCCGATGAACAGGAAAATGAGCACCGCCGCCATGGCGTTGGCCGAGTTGAAGAGCACACCGTGGATGAAGCAGCGGTTGACCAGATAGACGATGCCCGTCGGGACGGCGATCATCCCGGCCAGACGGATGAGGTCACGCTCCCCGGCGTACTTCCAAAGGATGGTGTAGAGCCGCCCGGCCAGAAAGCTGAGCAGATAGACCGCCACGATCCAGGGCAGATTCGCGTAGAGCAGGGCGCGGTTATGGGGCCACCAGGATGCCTCGACAGCACCGTCTGCGCGCAGCAGCAGGGCGAAATAAAAGCTGAAGGCTACGATGGCTCCGTCCAGCGCCACCAGCAGAGCCCGGCGGGCCAGTACCTGCAGCAGATTTGTTTTCTTTTCCTTCACAGCATATCCTCTTTTGCATCGGGGGCCGGCATCCGAAGATGTCAGCTGCCGTTTTTCATTTCAAGGGCCTATCACCCCATAATATCTTTAGTATTATACTCGATTCTCTCCCCCGTGTCCAGCTATTTCACTTTTTGGACATTTTTCTTATGCCGCCTCTCCCCTGCCGCCACAGCCCGCAGCTCTTCGCCGAGGCCCAGCGGCCACGCCGCCGCAAAGCAGACCGCTGCCATCCCCGCGCCGCCCAGCGCTACCGCCGCAAGCTGCAAGGGGGCTCCGCCGGTGAGCCAGTCTCCTAAAAGATGCCGCAGGGCCAGCCCGGCCCCGGCGCTGACGGCCCCCGCAAGTCCCGGTGCGCCCAGCCACCGCCAGAGTTGCAGCCGCAGGCCGCAGCTGGACAGCAGCCGCCCCGTGTTGGCGGTGCAGGTGTAGAAGCTGGACAGCAAGATCACAAAAAGAAAGCCCTTCATCCCGAAGCGGGGCAGCAGGAGCAGTACGCCCGCAATGCGGAGGCAGGAGTCCCACATGCTGTAGCGGAAAACGGCTTTCTGTTCCCCTACCCCCTTCATGGCACCGTCCACCATGCTCTCGAGGTACATCAGCGGCATGGCCGGGCCGAGGATGACGAGGTAGCTGCCCGCCTCGGCGCTGCCGTAGAGGGCTTCGGCCAGCGGCTGACCCCACACCCAGAACGCCGCTCCTGCCAGCGCCGAGAAATAGCCGGTGAGACGGAGCATCCTGTCGATGAGAGCCGCCAGCCGCCCGCTCTGGCCCCGGAGGTGGGCCTGGGTGATCTCGGGCATCAGCAGGACGGAAAGGCTCCCCAGCAGTCCGAAGGGAAAGGTCAGCAGAGGCAGGGCCATCCCCTTGAGGCTGCCGTACTGGGCCACGGCTTCGGCACGCCCGCCGGAAAACTGCAGATAGACTGCCAGACAGGCCGGCACCAGCATATTCTCCGCGGTATGGAGAGCGCTGGCGAGACAGCGTCCTCCCTCCACCGGCCAGAGAATGTCCCAGAGGCGCTTTCCCGGCTCCTGCGGGCGGCAGGCAGGCCGCGCGCCGAAGCAGCGGCGGGCCTCTTTGCGGTAAAAAAGTGCCATCAGCCCGGTGCTGACGGCCTCGCTGACCGCCGTTGCGCCCAGCACTGCTGTGCAGCGCCCGCCCACGTCCCAGCCGAGGACGTCGGCCCGCTCCAGCGCAAAGTAGACAATGCTGATGCGGACGGTCTGCTCGGCCAGCTGGCTCAGGACGTTTGGCTCCACCTGCCGCCGGGCGATGAAAAAGCCCCGCAGTACCGACGACACCGCCATCCACGGCAGACCCAGCGACGAGACACGCAGCGCCCCCGCTGCCCGGACATCGCCCAGCCACCATTTTGCGGCGAGACCCGCCAGCCCGAACTGCGCCGCCAGCGCCAGCACGCCCAGCCCGGCCCCCGCCAGCAGGAGACGGTGAAGCATCCCCCGGGCCTCCGCCGGGCTGCGGGCCAGCTCTTCGGCCATCAGGCGGGTGGCCGCCACCGAGACGCCCGCCGTCGCCAGCGTGACGAAGAGCGAATAGACCGCCAGCACCAGCTGGTACAGTCCCATCCCCTCGCCGCCCAGAGCGTTCGCCAGCCAGATGCGCAGCCCCATGCCCGCCAGACGGAGCAGGATGTCCGCCCCGGTCATCAGGGCTGCGTTTTTCAGATAGCTCTGCCGCACAGCGCACCCCTCCCTTTCCCCAGTGTATCTTTTTATAGATATGTAAGCTGCTCTGAGAAATATGAGCGGGACCGTGGGTTGTTTCTTTCCCAGTTTTATGATATGATATATATTGTACCTGGCGGGAATGTTCCGCCAGACAGGATCTAAGAATGCAAGGAGGAAGCGCACCCCGGTACCACGGCCGTGCGCAACGAGACAATGAGCGAAGAATGTACCCATGACTGCTCCAACTGCGGGGCAGCCTGTTCTTCCCGCGATGCTGCGCCCCAGCATGACGCGCCCAACCCCAACAGCAGCGTCAAGAAGGTCATCGGCGTCGTATCCGGCAAGGGCGGCGTCGGCAAGAGCATGACCAGCGCCCTGCTGGCCTGTGCCATGGCACGCCGCGGCTACCACTGCGGCATCCTCGACGCCGACATCACCGGCCCGTCCATCCCCAAGCTGTTCGGCATCCATGGCCGCGCCATGGCCGACGACAAGGGCTGCTGGCCCATCCAGAGCCGGATGGGCATCGACGTCATGAGCATCAACCTGCTGGTGGAGAACGAGGAAGACCCCGTCGTCTGGCGCGGCCCCGTCATCGCCGGTGCGGTCAAGCAGTTCTGGACCGATGTGGTCTGGAAAGACGTCGATTTCCTGTTCGTGGATATGCCTCCGGGAACCGGTGACGTCCCCCTGACCGTCTTCCAGAGCCTGCCCGTGGACGGCATCGTCGTCGTGGCAAGCCCGCAGGAGCTGGTGAGCATGATCGTGGCCAAGGCCGTGAACATGGCCGAGATGATGAAGGTGCCGATGCTGGGCATCGTCGAGAACATGAGCTATATCGTCTGCCCCGACTGCGGCAAGCACATCAACGTGTTCGGCGACAGCCATGTGGACGAGGTGGCCGCAAAGCATCACCTGCCCGTTCTGGCCAAATGCCCCATCGACCCGCAGCTGGCTGCGCTGTCCGACGCCGGCATGATCGAGACCTACGGCGGACAGTTCCTCGAGGGTGCCGCCGACGCCTGCGAGAAGCTGCTGAAGTAAGACTTTTCCTCCCTGCACCGGCCCGGAAAGGGCAGTGCAGGGATTTTTTGTTTCTTTACAAAAGCAGGTTTTATCGCAATTTTTTGATGTGTCCCGTCTTTTTCGTGAAGTGCATTCATCTTTTCCATGGTATTTTGAAAGATTTTCCGGTTTTTGCGGGGCGGGCCATCTTGTAAATCGGCAGATAAAGCTTTATAATAGCAAAGTGGTCAGAGGCTTATCAGCCCCGCCGTGGGAAACGGGAAAGACGGAGCCTCCACACAATAGAGATAAGGGAAAAGGAGTATATCATTATGCTGACGAATGAATATCTGAAGCGTGTCTACGAGGGCCTGGAAAAGCGCAATGCCAACGAGCCCGAGTTCCTGCAGGCTGTCCGCGAGGTGCTGGAGAGCATCCAGCCCGTCGTGGAGAAGCATCCCGAGTACGAGAAGGCCGGCCTCATCGAGCGTCTGGTCGAGCCTGAGCGCATCATCACCTTCCGTGTACCCTGGGTCGATGACCAGGGCAAGGTCCAGGTGAACCGCGGCTACCGCGTCCAGTTCAACAGCGCCATCGGCCCCTACAAGGGCGGCCTGCGCTTCCATCCTTCTGTCAACCAGGGCATCCTGAAGTTCCTCGGCTTCGAGCAGACCTTCAAGAACAGCCTGACCACCCTGCCCATGGGCGGCGGCAAGGGCGGCTCTGACTTCGACCCCCACGGCAAGAGCGACATGGAAGTGATGCGCTTCTGCCAGAGCTTCATGACCGAGCTGTACCGCCACATCGGCCAGTTCGTGGACTGCCCCGCCGGTGATATTGGCGTCGGCGGCCGCGAGGTCGGCTATATGTTCGGCCAGTACAAGCGTCTGACCAACAGCTTCCAGGGCGGTATGCTCACCGGCAAGGGCCTGACCTTCGGCGGTTCTCTGGCCCGTACCGAGGCTACCGGCTACGGCCTGTGCTACTTCACCGCTGAGGCTCTGAAGTGCATGCGCAGCGACAGCTTCGAGGGCAAGACCGTGGTCATCTCCGGCTCCGGCAATGTTGCCATCTACGCCTGCGAGAAGGCCACCCAGCTGGGTGCCAAGGTCGTCACCATGTCCGACTCCAACGGCTATGTCTACGACCCCAACGGCATCGACCTGGCCTACGTCAAGGACCTGAAGGAAGTCCGCCGCGGCCGTATCAAGGAGTATGCTGAGACCCACAAGGATGCGACCTACGTTGCTGACTGCACCAAGGTCTGGACTGTCCCCTGCGACATCGCCCTGCCCTGCGCTACCCAGAACGAGATCAACAAGGAGTCCGCAGAGGCTCTGGTGAAGGGCGGCTGCACCGTGGTCTGCGAGGGCGCTAACATGCCCAGCACTCCCGAGGCCATCGAGGTCTACCTGTCCAACGGCATCCTGTACGGACCCGCAAAGGCTTCCAACGCCGGCGGCGTGGCTACCTCTGGTCTGGAGATGAGCCAGAACTCCGAGCGTCTGAGCTGGAGCTTCGAAGAGGTCGATGCAAAGCTGAAGGGCATCATGGAGGGCATCTTCCACGCTTCCTACGATGCATCCGTGGCCGCCGGCTCCGAGGGCAACCTGATGGTCGGTGCAAACTGCGCCGGCTTCCTGAAGGTCGCTACCGCCATGATGGCTCAGGGCATCACCTACTAAGCTTTTCCTGATCTGCAAGGGCCGCATCCGCGAGGGTGCGGCTTTTTTTGGTTTGCCCCGCCTGCCTGCATAACCGTCTGCTGTCCCGCTCATACTCCTTTCATCAAACGAAAAGAGGTTTTTGCATGGACGAAATGATGTTCTGTTATCAATGTGAGCAGGCGGCAAACTGCACGGCCTGCACCGGAAAAGCGGGTGTCTGCGGCAAATCAGCCGAGACAGCCGACGCGCAGGACAAGCTCACCGGGGCGCTCATCGGCTTTGCCACCCTGCTGCTGGACATCGGCAGACCCATCCAGCCCCCGCAGGCACTCCTGCTGACGGAAGGATTGTTCACCACCATCACCAATGTTGATTTCGACCCCCAGACGGTGGCGCAGCTGACCGATAAGGTCTGGAAGGCCAAGCAGGAAGCCTTTGCCTCGGCCAGCCCTGCACCTGCACCAGTGTCGGACTACGATATGCAGAAGCTGTGGCAGGAGCCGGACCCCGACCGGAAGAGCCTGTGCTCCTTTGTTCTCTTTGGGCTGCGCGGCATGGCAGCTTACTCCTACCACGCGCGGGTGCTGGGCTATACCGATGGCGAGATCGACCTGTTTTTCTGCACGGCGCTGCGGGCCATCGCACAGGAGCGGGACAAGGACAAGCTCTTCCAGCTGGTGGAGGACACCGGGCGGATGGCCTACCGGGTCATGGCTGAGCTGGACAAGGCCAACACCGGCGCGTTTGGCGACCCGGAGCCGGTGGAGGTGCCCCTGACCATCGAGAAAGGGCCTTTCATCGTCATCTCCGGCCACGACCTCTACGACGCCAAGTGCCTGTTGGAGCAGACCGAGGGCAAGGGCATCAATGTCTACACCCACTCCGAGATGCTGCCTGCCCACGGCTACCCGGAACTGAAAAAGCGCTTTCCCCACCTGAAAGGCAATTTTGGCACCGCATGGCAGAACCAGCAGCGGGAGTTTGAGGACATCCCTGCGCCGGTGCTCTTCACCACCAACTGCATCATGCCCCTCCGGCCCAGCTATGCCGACCGGGTATTCACCACCTCTGTCGTCTCCTATCCCGGCGTCACCCACATCGGAGAGGACCGGGATTTTTCGCCGGTCATCGCCAAGGCGCTTGAGCTGGGCGGCTACCCGGAGGACACCCTCATCCCGGGCATGAACGGCGGCAGTGTGGTCACCACCGGCTTTGCCCACCATGCCGTACTGAGCCATGCGGAGGAGATCGTCCAAGCCGTCCACGAGGGTGCCATCCGGCACTTTTTCCTCATCGGCGGCTGCGACGGCACCCGCCCCTCCCGCCGGTACTACACGGATTTCGCCAAGCTGACCCCGCCCGACACCGTCATCCTGACGCTGGCCTGCGGCAAGTTCCGGCTCAACGACCTGCCGCTGGGTACGGTGGCCGGTCTGCCCCGCATCCTCGATGTGGGCCAGTGCAACGACGCCTACAGTGCCATCCAGATCGCGCTGGGTCTGGCCGAAGCTTTTGACTGCTCGGTCAACGAGCTGCCCCTCTCCATCATCCTCTGCTGGTTCGAGCAGAAGGCGGTCTGTGTGCTGATGGCCCTGCTGGCGCTGGGCATCCGGGGCATCCGTCTCGGCCCCACCCTGCCCGCCTTCCTCTCCCCCGGGGTGGCCGCTGTTTTGCAGGAGAAGTATGACCTCCGGCCCATCACCACGCCGGAGGACGATCTTGCCGCCTGTCTGGGCGGTTCGTAAGCGTCACATTAACAAAAAAGCCCCCGGCACGATGCGGAACGTGCCGGGGGCTTTTCGTACAAAGCGGGGAGATGCGGAAGCTCTCCGCCTTGGGAGGTTGGTTATTTAGTGGAGCAGCTCGTTGTGTGCAACGCCGCCCACCGTCAGCTCTGCGCTCTCACCGGAGTGGGTGAGGGTAAAGAGGGTGTCGTCCACGCCCAGAGACAGCATGCTGTCGATGTTCAGGACGGTCTCACGGAGCTGGGTGCGGAACACGAGGGTGTTCACGCCCTGAGCCTTCAGCTCCTTCAGGTTGCTCAGGCAGCCGGAAAGCACCGCAGTCTCAGCAGGCACTGCCACAACATACCGGTCCTCGGCAATGGAGGTCTCGTAGGCTCCTGCCCCGGTAACGGTCAGGGTGACAGCGGAGGAGCCGCCGTTGCTCTCGGGTGCGCCGCAGCGGGTGCAGACGCCATTCACAAAGTGGTGGCCCAGTGCATCACTGATGATCTCTTCGTAGGTCTCGTCCTCATGGGTGGTGCAGGTGTAGACCCGCTTGCCCGGGGTGGTGCAGGTGGGCTCTACCGTAGCCGTCAGCTCGTAGCTGTGGCCGTCCTGCTTGATGCCGACCAGGTCACCTGTGACGGTAATGCTGCCGTCCTCGTTTTTGGTGGTGGTGGCGTTTTCGTAGATATTGACCTTTCCCGTTTCGTCGGCACTGATTTTGTCTACGGAATCGGCTTTCTTCAGCGTCTCGCCCTCAGGAACATACAGGTTGACTACGGTGTTGTCTTTTGCAACGATTCCGTCCGTCATTGTTCCCACAAGGGTAATGGTGCTGTTGCCGCCTACCTCACGAGTACCGCCATTAAAATACAAAAGACCGCCATTAAACCCTCCCTTAGAGGCCTTTGTTTTCCCTTCCACAGCCGTAATCGTCAGGTTCTTCAATGTGGGGTTGTCATGATACATCTCCGAGAGCACTGGGCCCTTACTGACTTCCCCTTCTGCTTTCGCGTTCCCTCCGGTGAGTTCCAGCGCAGAATCCTTCATGCTCAGAGTATATTGCATATAATTTCCGTAAAGATCCATTGCGCTACCGGATCGTGCATACTTCTTTCCCTCTGCACTTCCACCTGCAGCGGAGATCGAAACTCCCTCGATCTCTGCATTTGCAGATATCGCAATTCCGATACCGCCGACTACTTCTTCCTGATTTTCTACATATGCATCGCCGCCCTTTGCGGTAAAATGGGCACCATCAAGGAACTTTGCTGTTCCAGCATCTCCACCATTTGGGCCCTGCACTCGGATGCCAGCTCCACCACCGGACATCATATCCGATGTTCCTGTCGCCTTGGAATTGCCGCCCTCGGCCTTGATCTCGGCACCGGACACCGTGAGATTGCTGGCACGGATGCCATCACCGCCATTAAGCCATTGGCTATTCATTGTGGAACTAAGGCTTGAGGTCTCAACATCTCCACCCGCAGCGGTAAGGCTGCCGTTTTTGTCTTCGTCCTGGATGGTCAGCGTACCTTTACCTTGAGCGTGCAGGCCATGACCTCCACTGAGATCGGTATCTGTACTATCATCCTTGCTCCAGTAGCTGCCACCCTTCAGCTCATTTTTTCCATCCAGCTCCAGCGTCACATTGCCACTACCGGAAACGGTCACAGCGTTCTCTTTCGTATTCCCTGCATCCACCTTCAGGTCACGAAGGATGACCTTCAGGGCATTGGCAGAATTATTGATGATCTTCACCACATTGTTGGCGGCAGCCTGCGCCTTTTCGGTAAGGGTGGTGGGGGCGTTGGTGGCCTCGTAGGTCTTCTCCTCAGCGGTCTTTTTCTCCCCGGTCTCCTGCTCCGCAGCAGGCTTGGGGGCGGGCTTTGCGGCCTCCTGCTGGGCTTCGGGGTCATACTGGCCGTACTCGATCACCTGATCGGAGGTCTGTTCGGTCTGTTCGTCCTGCTCCGACTCCTGGGTTTCGGCGGGCTTCTCCTCAGTCTCCTTCTGCTGGGCCTGCTTTTCCTCGTCCTCCGGGGCCAGCAGCTCCAGAGAGCCGGGCTCCTGGGCCTGCTCCTCGGTCTCGCCGGACTTTTCAACCTCGGAGGTGTTTTCGCCGGACTTTTCAACCTCGGAAGTGTTCTCATCCTCTGCGTTCAGGCTTTCGGTGGCCGTGGGCTTGGTGTTGTCGCCGGTGATGGTGACATCATTACCCTCTTTTCCGTCGCTGAACTCGTTCGTCTTCTCAACGCCGCCAACCTTGATGGTCACTTTTGCGCTGCCGTTATCGTCTACCTGCGTGATCTCAACATCGCCATCCACCTTAGACATATCGATGTTGAAACCGGCCGATGCCGGTAGCGCCGCAGCTGACACCGCCATGCTGAGCGCCAGCACAGCTGCCGCCGTGCGCTTCATTGTTTTCCGTAACCGCATAATTTTTACCTCCTGTTTCGTGGTTTTTCCTTCTTTTATTTTACCCCCCCCCCCTATCATTTTTTCAATAGATTTTGTCAACAATCTTTCGGACGAATATTTGTCATTTCTCACAAAAAGGCCGCTGGGCCACACCTTCCGTGCAGCGGCGTGAGCGATTTGTCCATCGACCCATCGGAAAGCGCGGCCTTGATAAGCCATACTTTTGCCCACCGGGTGTGTCTGTTTTGAACAAGAAAAAAGAGGGCCGGTGTACCCACATTTGGTGCAGCTGTCACTTGAATCTTTTTCAGCATCTTTGTATAATATTCTTGTTATCCGGAACAAGGGCGTTCCAGATGAGTCTTCGCCGACCCATCTGGGACGCCTTTTCTTTTTACCGGCATTCAGAGGGACTCTGCGGAATGCGCCGCCGAGGTGGACCGCTATCTGATGGGTTACACCAATCTGTGACCCCCCTATTTATGACATTCTCTTTCCTATCCTAAACAGAAACGGGAGCTTTCCTTTACCGGGAGGCTCCCGTTTCTGCATTTCGCCGCTTTCATTTTCACAAAGTTTTCACAGTTAGTATATCCTACCCACTTGAAACAGATACCCCTAAGTGGTAAAATCAGAGTGTCGGAAGATTTACCCCCACAGGGTACGCTTCCTCTTCACACTGATACACCCGGAAAGGAGTCATCTGCTATGACTGATGCTGAAAAAAAGCCCTGCTGCGCTACTGAGCCTGCCGAAAAGGACACTGCCCCCTCCTGCTGCCGCCACAAGGACCGTACCCCTGAGGAGTACCGCGCCCTTGCCAACAGGCTGAGCCGCATCGAGGGCCAGGTGCGCGGCATCCGCGCGATGCTGGACAAGGACGTCTACTGCGCCGATATTCTGGTGCAGGTGGCTGCGGTGAACGCTGCACTGAACGGCTTTTCCAAAGAGCTGCTGAGCCAGCACGTCCGCACCTGCGTGGCCGACGATTTGAGAGCCGGCGGGACGCAGAAGCTGGACGAACTGCTGCAGCTGCTGCCCCGGCTCATGAAATGACCCCGTTCCGGGCATCCTATAAGAGGGAAAGGAATCCGCAATGGAACAATACAACGTCACGGGCATGAGCTGCGCGGCCTGCTCTGCCCGGGTGGAAAAGGCCGTGAAGAAGGTGCCGGGCGTCACGAGCTGCTCGGTGAGCCTTCTGACAAACTCCATGGGCGTGGAAGGCACAGCCTCCCCTGCCGCCATCCTCTCGGCTGTGCAGGAGGCAGGCTACGGCGCAAGCCCGAAGAATGCCTCTGCCAGTAAGACTTCGGACGCCAGCGCCGACCTCGACGCACTGGCTGACCACGAGACACCGAAGCTCAAGCGCCGCCTCATCGCCTCGCTGGGCTTCCTGCTGGTGCTGATGTACTTCTCCATGGGCCACATGATGTGGGGCTGGCCCCTGCCCCGCTGGTTCGACGGCAACCACATCGCCATGGGCCTTGTGCAGCTGCTGCTGGCGGGCATCGTCATGGTCATCAACCAGAAGTTCTTCATCAACGGCTTCAAGGGCCTCATCCACGGCGCACCCAACATGGATACGCTGGTGGCCCTCGGCTCCATGGCAAGCTTCGTGTGGAGCACTTACGCCCTCTTCGCCATGACCCGCGCCCAGGTGGACGGCAACGACGCGCTCGTCATGCACTATATGATGGAGTTCTACTTCGAGTCTGCCGCCATGATCCTGACCCTCATCACGGTGGGCAAGATGCTGGAAGCCCGCTCCAAGGGCAAGACCACCGACGCTCTCAAGAGCCTGATGAAGCTGGCCCCCAAGACCGCCACACTGGTGCGGGACGGCGCGGAAGTGACCGTGGCCATCGCCGACGTGCAGAAGGGCGACGTCTTTGTGGTCCGCCCCGGCGAGAATATCCCGGTGGATGGCGTAGTGCTGGAAGGCACCAGTGCAGTCAACGAGAGCGCCCTGACCGGCGAGAGCATCCCGGTGGACAAGGCCGTCGGCGACAAAGTCAGCGCCGCCACCACCAACCAGTCGGGCTTCCTCCGCTGCGAGGCTACCCGCGTGGGCGAGGATACCACGCTGGCTCAGATCATCAAGATGGTCAGCGACGCCGCCGCCACCAAAGCTCCTATCGCCAAAATCGCCGACACCGTGTCGGGCTTCTTCGTCCCGGCGGTCATCTCCATTGCCGTCGTGACCACCATCGTCTGGCTGCTGCTGGGCCATGAGCTGGGCTATGCGCTGGCCCGCGGCATCTCCGTTCTGGTCATCAGCTGCCCCTGCGCACTGGGCCTTGCAACACCTGTGGCTATTATGGTGGGCAATGGCCTCGGCGCAAAGAACGGCATCCTCTTCAAGACTGCCGCCTCGCTGGAAGCCGCAGGCCGCACCCAGATCGTGGCGCTGGACAAGACCGGCACCATCACCGAGGGCGCACCCCGTGTCACCGACCTGCTGCCCGCTGAGGGTGTCTCCGAGACGGAGCTTCTGACGCTGGCCGCCGCGCTGGAAAGCCGCAGCGAGCACCCTCTGGCAAAGGCAGTTCTGGCCGACGCCGAGGCAAAGGCCATCACTCCCCCGGAAGTCACTGACTTCGCAGCCCTGCCGGGCAACGGTCTGGCGGCCAAGCTGAACGGCATGGACATCTATGCCGGCAATGCCGCCTTCATCCAGACCAAGCTCACCCTGCCCGCCGCACTGGCACAGCAGGCTGAGAAGCTGGCCTCTGAGGGCAAGACTCCCCTCTTCTTCGGCGGCGCAGGCCGTCTGCTGGGCGTTATCGCCGTGGCCGACACCATCAAGGAGGACAGCCCCGAAGCCATCCGTCAGCTGCAGAACATGGGCATCCGGGTCGTGATGCTCACCGGCGACAACCAGCGCACCGCCGACGCCATCGGCAGGCAGGCGGGCGTGGACGAGGTCATCGCGGGCGTCCTGCCCGACGGCAAAGAAGCCGTCATCCGCCAGCTGCAGGCCAGCGGCAAGGTGGCCATGGTGGGTGACGGCATCAACGACGCCCCCGCCCTCACCCGTGCCGACACCGGCATTGCCATCGGCGCAGGCACCGACGTGGCCATTGACGCCGCCGACGTCGTGCTGATGAACTCGAAGCTCTCGGACGTGCCTGCAGCCATCCGCCTCAGCCGCGCCACCCTGCGGAACATCCACGAGAACCTGTTCTGGGCGTTCATCTACAACATCATCGGCATCCCGCTGGCGGCTGGTCTGTTCATCCCCTTCGGCCTGACGCTGAACCCCATGTTCGGTGCTGCTGCCATGAGCCTGTCCAGCTTCTGCGTCGTGAGCAACGCCCTGCGGCTGAACCTGTTCGATCTGCACAGCACCAAGCACGACCACAAAACTGCTTCTCCCGCCGCTGCCCCGGTGCAGTCTGCGGCTGAAAATAACAAAAAATCGGACGCCGAAGCGCCCGAAGTCAAAACGGAGGATCATACCATGAAGAAGACCCTGAAAGTGGAAGGCATGATGTGCGGCCACTGCGAAGCCCGCGTGAAGAAGGCTCTGGAAGCCCTGCCTGAGGTGGACGAGGCCGTGGTGAGCCACGAGGCCGGCACCGCCATCGTCACCCTGAACGCCGAGGTCGCCGACGACGTGCTCAAGAACGCCGTCGAGGCACAGGACTACAAGGTCACCGGCATCCAGTAAGCTGTAAGATGCAGAAAAGCCAGCGCACGAGAAATGTGCGCTGGCTTTTGTTGTTGCTGTAAGCCTCTCCCCTTGGGAGAGGTGTCACCGAAGGTGACGGAGAGGGCAAGCCCGGTACGAAAGAGCTGCCGCACAGCGATAAGCAGGCTCTTTGTCAGAGCGATGCTATCGCCGCGCCTGCGATTTTCCGTCGGCATCCTTGCCCTCTCAGGCGCTTGCGCGCCAGCTCTCCCAAAGGGAGAACCTGAAAGAGGTTACGGAGTCAGACGGTTGGGGCCGCGGAACAGGAACTCGGCGTCCTTGATGGACTGGCCGCAGAGCAGCATGGTCAGACGGTCGATGCCCAGACCGAAGCCGCCGTGCGGGGGGCAGCCGTACTGGAAGAACTCCAGATAGAACTTGACATCATCGGCCAGGCCCTTCTCCTCTGCCTGCTTCTTCAGCACGTCGTAGCGATGCTCACGCTGTGCGCCGGTGGTGATCTCCACGCCGCGCCAGATGAGGTCGTAGCCCTGCGGCACGCCGTTCTCGTCGCGCATGTGGTAGAAAGCACGCTTCTCAGCGGAGTAGTCGGTGATAAACAGGAACTCGTGGCCGTAGTGCTTCTTGACCCAGTCGTAGCTCAGGCGCTCGGCCTCGGTGGTCAGGTCGCCCTTCTCGCTCTCATCGACCGTGTAGCCGAACTCCTCTTCCAGACCCTTGTACAGGTCGGCCAGCTTGACCACAGGGAACGGAGTGGTGGGGACAACGACTTCCAGACCAAACAGCTCCTTGATCTGCTCGCCGTACTGCTCCTTGACGGCCTTCAGGCCGGCAGTCAGAAGCTCTTCCTCCATCTTCATGACGTCCTTGTAAGAGGTGATGTAGCTGAACTCAAGGTCGAAGCCGGAGAACTCGGTGGAGTGCTTGTTGGTGTAGCTCTTCTCCGCGCGGAAGACGGGACCGGTCTCAAAGATGCGCTCGAAGCCGGCGGCCATGGCCATCTGCTTATAGAACTGAGGGCTCTGGGCCAGATAGGCGTTGCGGTCGAAGTAGTCCACCTTGAACACCTCAGAGCCGCTCTCGCTGGCGGCAGCGATGAGCTTCGGGGTGTGGATCTCGATGAAGCTGCGCTCGAGCAGGAACTGACGCATGGCGTTGACGAAGCAGCTCTGTGCCTTGAACATCAGCTGGTTCTCATCGGTGCGCAGGTCGATCCAGCGGTAGTCGATGCGCTGGTCGATGCTGGAACGCTCCACAGCCTTCTTCTTCTTGGTGGCGGCGATCTCCTTGCGGACGATGGGCAGCGCGTCGGCGATGCTCTCGATCTCGATGGCCTCGGGGATCATCTCGATGCCGCCCATCTTGACGTAGTCGTTCTCCATCACCTTGCCGGTGACGGTGATGACAGAGTCCGGGGTCAGCTTGTCGATGGTGTCCACCAGCTCGGGGTGGTCCTCCTTCTCGACGGTAATCTGAAGTTTGCCGGTAATATCCTTCAGCACGATGAAGGCCATATATTTGCTGTTGCGCAGGTTCTCGATAAAGCCCTGCACCTTGACCGTGCTGCCAATTTCCTTTTGTACCTCATTGATATAGGTGCGTTCCATGGAAATCCTCCTTCTGTGTCTTGTGTACTGTTTTATTATACGCTTTTCGGGGGATAAATCAAGAGAAAGGACGAATCACTTTCCTTCTTCGTGCAGCGTCCCGGTGCCGCCCTCCACCACGCCGTCGTGGTCGGCCACAGCCCTGATGGTGCCGAAGAAGCATTTGACGTCCAGCCAGAAGCTCATATGCTCCACATACCAGCCGTCGAGCTTCGCTTTCTCGGTGATCTCCAGCTCGTCGCGGCCATGGATCTGTGCCCAGCCGGTCAGGCCGGGGCGGACGTCGTTTGCGCCGTATTTGTCCCGTTCGGCCAGCAGGTCGTACTGGTTCCAGAGGGCCGGGCGCGGACCGATGACTGCCATATCGCCCACAAGGATATTCCACAGCTGGGGCAGCTCGTCCAGACTGGTCTTGCGCAGGAAACGGCCCACCCGGGTGATATACTGCTCCGGGTCGTGGAGCAGATGGGTGGGCATGTCGTGGGGGGTGTCGATGCGCATGGTGCGGAATTTCAGGATGTTGAAATAGCTCTTATGGATGCCCACCCGCTTCTGCTTGAAGAACACCGGCCCCGGCGAGTCCAGCTTGATGGCAAGGCAGAGCAAAAGCAGCAGCGGCGACAGCACCAGCAGCCCGCAGGCCGACAGTACCACGTCCAGCAGCCGCTTGATTCCTTTTTGATACATGATGGTTCTCCCTTTTATTCCTAGAATATACTTATTATATACCATTTTCCCCTGTCCAAACAAGCCCCGGGCCGCATTTCCGGGCGAAAATGCTGGTTTTGTTGTATCGTTCTGACGGTTTTCTCTCTTGCCCCGCCGGGCCGGACGGCGTACCATAGACATAAGATCATCTGAGAGGAGCACTCTGTTTATGATACAGCGTTTTGTCATTGGGAAGCCTTTTCCCACCGAGAGCGTCGTGCTGGACCTGCCCGCCGAGACCGGCCCCGTGCCTTACCTGACACCGGACGGCGATGGCTGGCAGTATGTCATGCAGGAGAAGGACATCGTCTATGGCTTGGGCGAGATGCCCCGGGGCCTCAACAAGCGCGGCTGGCACTACGAGACGAACAACACCGACGAGAGTGAGCACGGCGAAAACCGGCTTTCCTACTACGCCGCCCACAATTTCCTGCTCATCTCCCCTGCCGACGGCAGCGGATGCATCGGCATCTTCGTCGATTTCCCGGGCAAAGTGAGCTACGACATCGGCTATACCCGCCACGACACCCTCCGCTTCGCCACGGCAGAGCCGAACTATGCGCTCTACCTCATCACAGCCCCTACAGCGGCAGAGGTCGCAAAGAAATTCCGGCAGCTCATCGGCCCCAGCTATATCCCGCCCAAGTGGGCATTTGGTCTGGCCCAGAGCCGCTTCGGCTACAAGACCGAGGCCGACATCCGGGAGGTGGCCGCGCAGTACAAGGCCAGCGGTCTGCCGCTGGACATGATCTGCATGGATATTGATTACATGCAGTCCTACGCTGATTTCACCATCGACAAGGCCCGCTTCCCTGACCTCGGCAAACTTGCCGCCGACCTGAAAGCCGAGGGCATCCGGCTCGTTCCCATCATCGACGCAGGCATCCGCTGCGACGACAATGACCCCGTCTGCCGCGAGGGCCTCGAGAAGGGCTATTTCTGCACCAAAGAAGACGGCACGCCCTTTGTGGCGGCGGTCTGGCCCGGCAAGGCCTACTTCACCGACTTTCTCCGTCCCGATGCCCGGGAGTGGTTCGGCAGGCAGTACAAGGTGCTCACCGACCTCGGCATCGAGGGCTTCTGGAACGACATGAACGAGCCGGCCCTCTTCTACTCCCCTGAGCGACTGAAAGCCTTCTTCGAGAATGCCGCCGCCCTGAGCCGGAAGGATAACCTCGACCAGAACGATTTCTTCGGGCTGGTGCGCTCGGTGATGGGCCTGATGAATGCCCCCGAGGACTACCGCAGTTTCTACCACGATACCACTGCCGGGCGGGTGCGCCACGACCGCGTCCACAACCTCTACGGCGGCTGCATGACCCGTGCTGCCGGCGAGGCGTTCCAGACCCTGCGTCCCGGCCAGCGCACCCTGCTCTACTGCCGCAGCAGCATCATCGGCGCCCACCGTTGGGGCGGGATCTGGCTGGGCGACAACCACTCCTCGTGGAGCCAGCTGCTGGCCAACATCCAGATGATGCCTGCCGTCCAGATGTGCGGCTTCCTCTACAGCGGTGCCGATTTGTGCGGTTTCAGTGAGGACACCACCCCCGATCTGGCGCTCCGCTGGCTCGAGTTCGGATTGTTCACCCCTCTCATGCGCAACCACGCCGACGCCGAGAGCCGGAATCAGGAATTTTACCGCTTTACCGATGTTCTGCCCGCCATCCGCAATATGCTGGATCTGCGGTACGCCCTCCTGCCCTACCTCTACAGTGAGTTCATGAAGGCCGCGCTTGAGGACACACCCTACTTCCGGCCTTTGGCTTTTGACTACCCTGCCGACCCCGACGCCCGGGAGGTGGACGACCAGCTGCTTCTTGGCGAGGGCCTGATGGTCGCACCCATCCACACCCAGAACGCCCATGGCCGGACGGTCTATCTGCCTGAGGAGATGAAGATGCTGCGTCTGCGCAGCGTCTCCGACTATGATGAGGAAGTTCTGCCCGCCGGGCGGCACTATCTGCCCTGCGAACTTGACGAGGTGCTGCTCTTCATCCGTCCGGGCCACACCGTACCGGTGGCACAGCCCACCGCCAACACCGCCCAGCTGAACGATACGGCCCTCACCTTCTGGCGCTTCGCGCCCGACGGCCAGCCTGCGCCCTACCGGATGTATACCGACGACGGCGTGACCACCGATCACAACAGGCCCGAACACTGGCGCATCGTCGGACAATAACGCAAAAACACCCGGAGGCATCTCCGAGTGTTTTTTGGTATTACAGGTATGCGACCGTCTCGGACAGGGGCTTTCTTGAGCCGTGGTTTGCCAGCGGCCCTGCGCCCTCTGCGGCATAGCCGAGGTCGAGGATCATCAGGACCTCTTCATTTTCCGGCAGGCCCAGTTCCTTGGCCAGCTCATCCGGATCGAAGAAGTTGAGCCAGCAGCTGTCCACACCTGCGTTGGCGGCGGCCAGCATCAGGTGGGTCGCCACGATGGCGGCATCCTCCACGCCGGAGTCCCGCTTTCCGCCGGGATAAGTAAAGACGCTGTTTTTATCGAAGGCCACGACGAGGCAGGTAGGCGCGCCATAGCGGCAGGGCGTCACCTTGTCGAGCTTTGCCAGGCTTTCTTCCGACTGCAGCACATAGATGCGCTGCTCCTGAGAATTCTTGGCGGTCGGGGCCAGCCGACCCGCTTCCAGGATCTCCGTCAGCTTCTCGGCTTCTACCTTACGTGTGCTGAAATTCTTGCAGGAATAACGCTCTGCAACGACCTTAGTAAATTCCATAACCGTTGTCCTCCTGACTTTGGGTGATAGACTTTTTATGTACGAAAGTCTCAGCATTATTGTAGCACGCTTTTTCTCTGAGAGCCACTGTTATTTTTACGAAAGGATCTGCCGTTTTTTAAGAAACGGCAGATCCACCCGGCCATTCCCCGCAGGCCGCCTGAGTGAAAAGTCCTTGACAAATCTTTCTAAAAGAGTTACACTGTTCTCGTTCTGAAAAACAAATATGGGCCTATAGCTCAGCTGGGAGAGCGTTCGGTTCGCATCCGAGAGGTCAAGGGTTCGAATCCCTCTAGGTCCACTTTTAGCAGCAGCGTAATTTTAACGCTGCTGCTTTTCTTTTGCGTACATATAAGTCACACGCTGGCTTTGGGACCCAGAGGGATTCGAACAGCACGGCCCTGCTGGAACAGCACGGCCCTGCCGCAGGCAGGGTAAGCTACCAGCCCGGTTCCCAGAACCATCAGCAGGAGAAGCAAGGCCGTCATTATTTTCTGTTTCATTGCAGGGTCTCCTATTCTTTATCCAGTGATCCAGAAATTGCATCTGCTCTTTTGTATGAAACCAATGCTCTCCGCCCGGCATAACGGTCAGCTCTGCGTTGTTCTTTTCCGCAAAGGCTTTTATGGTTTCCATGGAGGTCAGAGCATCCTTTTCCCCATACAAAATGCGGGTAGGGATTTTCCATGAAACCGGATGCTCTCGGACATAGCAGAGATATTTCCACGACAGCGTTTCTCCAAATGTTGTGGAAATTTCCTGCTTCTTTGCAAGTTCTGCTTCGGAGACGTCAGCCCATTGCATCATGTTGCAAATCAGTTGCTCCATATCGACTACTGGAGAAATAAAATAAGCGGTATCCACCAATTTCTCATTTAACGAGGACAAAGATAAAAACGCACCAATGCTATTTGCCACCAGTGTGAGCTTCCCGCAGTGTTTCCGCACTGCCGTAAAAAATCCGGAAAATTCCTCCGTGGCTTCCCATGGAGATCGTGCGTGGTAGTCGAAACCAATTACTTCACAATTAGGGAATAGGGCTTTATAATGCTCGGCCTCTTGTGCCGAACCGCCCTTTCCGTGAACATATACAACAATTTCTTCCATATAAAATCCTCCAAAAAACGCAGTGCGCCCCCATTCTATGGGCTGCACTGCGTCTGAGCGTCTGGCGTCTTGCCTGATTCAATTATTCTGCCGCCAATTTCAAAAATTTCTTGTCCGACTGGATGCTCTGGGTCACAAATTTGCCATCCCGGAACAATGCGTATGTTGTGACAGGTGCAGGCACATTCTGGGCCGTCTCTTTCTCGGTGATGTGAACGGCTTTGAACGGGATCCCATGTTCCTTTGCAGCCTCCTGCACCTTTGGCACCCAATAATAGGTGTAGGGGCACTGGTCGGTATAGTAGAGGACAAAGCCGTTTTCATCCACCTTGGGATGCTTGGCACAGTCCTTGAATTTTGGCGGCCGGGCATTCTCTGCAAGGGACAGATACATGAGGTTGATGCCGCAATCGGAGATGTCTGAGACCTTGAAGCCCTTATGGGTCAAAAACTTGGGGTCAGCGAGAAACTCCCGTTTGCGTCCCTCTGCACACAGAATGCAAACGCCGTTTTTGCCCTGCGCCTTGGCATCCCGAAGGCATTCTTCCAGCAGCTCGCTGGAATAGCCGTGACCTTTCAGGGAACCGGAGACCCACAGACAGTTGATATAAAGCCAGCCTGCCGCATCAATGGGTACCCATGCGTTTTCTGCCGGGATGTACTCGATAAAACATTTGCCGCGCTCTGCACTGCGGTAAAAAACAAGTCCCTCCTCAAAGCGCTGCTTGAGCCATTCTTTCTTGGCAAGGCTCTGTTTGCCGGACATGGCACAACAGATGTGCTCCCTGTCGATGTTTTCTTTGGTGACTCTGATATAGTCCATCGAAGCGCTCTCCCCTATCTTTGTACTTTTTCATGCCTTCTCCGGCACAGCGGCCTTTTCGTTTTTGGCTGCGGCTTACCGCATCCGTCCATCGCCGCCCATCAAGGCGGTCATTTCCTCAATGTAGTCCAGCGGGAACGGCGGAGCGCACAGCGGCTTCATGGCAATGCTCATGAGCTTCATGGGGTTGTCGTCTGCCGCCACCCGGTTGGAGCTGAGCTTTCCGCAGCGTTTGCAGCGGTGGATGATGGCCCACTCGCCGCCCTTGCGTACCCAGACCGCCACAGGCTCCATGATGCCGCCGCAGTCGGAGGCGCGGTCGCCGGGTTCTTCGTCCACATGAAGGCTGGACAGGCAGTTGGGACAGTGGTTGCGGTGGTCGCTGCCGGCGTGTAACACATCAGAGAAATTACAGCTTATTCTCCCAGCGCCGTCTCGATGTTCGCCAGCACCTTCTTGCTCAGCAGAACGAAAGCCTGCCTGGTGCGGCCTGCCGAGACTCCCGGGCTGTGGACATTGGGCCGCCGGAAGAAGCCCTCACTGACGGGGCCTGCGGCGGCGTAGGTGTCGCAGAAGAAGTGGGTGCCGGGCTTATCCAGCCACTTTTCCAGCGCGGCGGAGTCAAAGCCGGGGCCGATGGAGGTATTGAAAAGGACTTTCCCCTCCCCCAGCGCCTCAAACTCCGGCTCACCCAGGAGCAGAACATTCTTGTTCAGACAGGTAAAGACCACTTCGCTCTCCCGGAGCAGAGCGTCCAACGGCTTATACTTCATGCCTGCGGCCTCGGCATCGGGCTTATGGCTGCGGCTGTAGTAGGAGATGTCCGCGCCGAGGAAGGCCAGTGCATCGGCGATCATCCGGCCCGAAACGCCCAGACCCACGATGCCCACCTTGAGGCCGTAAATTTCCACGGGCTCGTCGTGGAGCATCGGCATCCCGAAGCCGTGGAGCAGGCCGGTCAGCTCGTGGAGGACGTACTCCACCACGCCGCGGTCGCCGTAGTCCCGGATGCCCCGCACCTTGATGCCCTTTTCCCGGGCAAAGGCGATGTCCACATTGGCGCTTTCCTCCGAGTAGAGGCTGCAGCACATCCCGATGTAGCGCAGGTTCGGGCAGCGCTCGATGACGTTTTTGCCCATGCGGGAGGTATAGCTCAACAGCGCCGCGTCGGCGTCTCCGATGCGGCGAACGATCTCCTCGTCGTCGGCGGGAATATCGCGGTAAAGCTCGACCTGTTCGGCATACTGATGCAGCGCTTCCTCTGCTGTGGGGATGAGGCTGACCGGCTCGATGGCTACCAGTTTCTTGAACATGAGGCTCCCTCCTTTTTAATAGAAGCAGACCGGCGAGGCGAGGTTGCGCAGAAGCGCCACGGCGCTCCAACCGGCGATGGCGCTGGTGGACGAGCAGATGTCCACCACGGCCTTCACGCCCTCGATCTCGGCAGTGATGCAGTGGTCGTCGCCCACCCAGCCGGGTACGGAGTGCATGGTCACGCCGGTGATGTCGGGGCCGGTGGTGGCCAGCGAGGTGGCCACGGCGACGTTGACCCGGCGGGGGAAGGTTGCGATGGCTTCCTTGGCGCTGCCGGTGAAGACGGTGGTCTTCTCGGTGTCGGTCAGCAGATGGTCTGCCCAGACGGGGGTGTTGCGGAAGCCCTTCGCACCGGTGTGAGTCTCGATGCCGGCCTTCTCGTCCAGCTTCAGGGCCTCAGCCATGAGGGTGACGGTCTGCAATACGTCGAAGCCGCCGATGGCGCCGCTGGCCAGATGCACCTTTGCGCCGCCCTCCCGGGCCGCCTGCTTGACCTCTTCATAAAACGCGAGGTCGGCGAATGCACCGATGGACAGCACCACGAGGTTCACGCCCCGGCGCAGCACCGGAACGGCCATGGCCCGCACCGCTTCCACCGAAGCGGCTTCCACGATGTATTCCGGCTCCAGCGCCAGCAGAGCATCCACGTCCGCGCAGGCCGCACACCCCACGCTTGCCGCCGTCTTCTCTGCCGAGGCGAAGGTGCGGCTGGTGACGCCCACCAGCTCGTAGTCTTCCAGCAGGCCCTTCTTCCACGCATCGGCCACGATATTGCCGAGGAAGCCGCAGCCCACGATGCCAAATTTCGTTTTCATGTTTCCGTTTCTCCTTTTTCCCGCCGGGTCGGCGGTTTTTTCCTTTTCCAGTATACCATGTCCAGCCCGGAAAAGCAAAAGCCGGCATTTTTCATGGTTTTTTTATCATTCACGCAGGAAACCGGGCGATTCGCGCAGGTTTTATTGATTTTTTTCCGCAGATGCGGTATATTCAAAGCAACCTGATATTCTACGGTTTCACCATTTCTTTTCACCATTCAAAGGAGGTTTTTGTATGCTGTCTTATCGTAAGCTTGCGATGCGTGTTCTTGGTCGGCCTCTCCATACGGGGGGGGGTATCGATTCACCCCGTCCGGCCTCTCAGCGGGCAGCAGCGCTTGTCCTGACCGCTGCAATGCTCACCACCCTTGCCGCCCCGGCCTTTGCGAAGACATGGTGCATCGAGGATGGTAACATCACCGTGAAAGCGGGCGACACCGGCAACGACGTCACCCAGAAGGGGGAGACCACCTACGGCGACACCGACACCGTCATCACAAATAATAACAGGGACACCGCTTCTTCCCACACCGTGACCATCGACGCCGGGAACGATAAGGTCGAGGTCACGCTCAAGGATGTGAACATCAATGTCGGCTCCGACTCCGGTTCCGCTCTCACTTCGAACGGCGACGTGACGCTGACCCTGAAGGGCGACAATTCTCTCACCGGTGGTAACGGCGGCAGCGGCATCTCCAGCAACGGCAGCCTCACCATCACCGGCGGCGAAAATGACAGCCTGACGGCCAAAGGTGGCAGCGGCCGCAGCGGCATCTTCAGCAGCGGCGGCGTCACCATCTCCGGCGGTACGGTCAACGCCACTGGCGGCAGCAGCGGCAGCGACAGCGGCGACGGCATCCACAGCGGCAGCCTCACCATGAAAGGCGGTACGGTCAACGCCAAGGGCGGCAGCGGCGCAGACGGCGGCAGCGGCATCCGCACCTTCAGCAGCGGCAGCCTCACCATTTCCGGCGGTACGGTCACTGCCACCGGAGGCAATAACACGGGCAGTGATGGCTCCGGCGGCAGCGGCATCTACAGCGTCAGCGGCAGCGTCACCATCTCCGGCGGTACGGTCAACGCCACTGGCGGTAACGGCGGCAGCGCCCGCGGCAGCCACGGCGGCAACGGCATCTCCGGCAAGGGCAGCCTCACCGTCTCCGGCGGTACGGTCAACGCCAATGGCGGCAACGGCAGTAAGAGCGAGTCCAGTGACAGAAGCAACGGCGGCCGCGGCATCGACAGCGGCAGCCTCACCGTCTCCGGCGGTACGGTCACCGCCAATGGCGGCGACGGCTGCAGCGGCAGTTACAGCGACGGCGGCATCGGCATCTCCAGCAGCAGCGGCGGCGTCACCATCTCCGGCGGTACGGTCACTGCCACTGGCGGCAAAAGCGGCAGCGGCGATTACAGCAACGGCGGCAACGGCATCTCCAGCAGCGGCAGCCTCTCCATTTCCGGCGGCACAGTCACCGCCACCGCCGGCAGCAGCAGCGGCAGCTACGGCCGCGACGGCATCACCACCAGCAGCAGCCTTACCATCTCCGGCGGTACGGTCACTGCCAACGGCGGCAGCGGCAGCTACCGCGGCGGCTACGGCATCATCAGCAACGACATCGATCTGTCGGGCAGCCTCGAGCTGACCGCCAAGGCCGGTAGTCCCAATGGTAAGGCCCTCTCTCAGAACGGCATTGAGCTCGACCCCAATACCTTTAAGGAGAAGCTGGACCCCGGCGCGAACATCATCACGAAGGATGCCGACGGCAAGGTCATCAATCAGGTCTCTAGCCCCCGCCCTGTGGAGCCGGAAGGACCGGTTATCCCCGAGGAGTCTTCTTCCTCTTCTGACAGCGGCTCTTCCACCCCGTCCGCTGACGGCGGCTCTGCCACCCCGTCCGCACCCGCCTCTCCCCTCCCCGGCCTGACTGTCACCGACAAGGACGGCCAGCGCATCTCCTACACGAGCATCCGGGGCAACAACGTCCTCTCCCTCCGCGTCGGACGGTTCACGGCCTCTCTCCGCGCTTCGCTGTCCACGCTGCGCCAGCTGCGGGCTGAGGGCATCGAGACCATCACCTTCCAGACCATCCTCTGCTCCACCACCCTCTCGGTGGACGAGCTGCTGGCCATGGGCGGCGAGGATACCGAAGTCGTTCTCACCCACCACATCCGTTCTTCCACGCTCACGGTGAACGGCAAGGCCGTGTAAGGCTCCCTTGTTCCCCGATGATTTTTGTGGTACACTAATCGCAGAAATCTATAAAAATCGAGGGAAAGTAACTTATGGCTGGCGACCTTCATACTCATTCCACCTGTTCTGACGGCTCTGTTCCCATCCACCGCCTGCCCCTGATGGCAGCGCGGCTGGGGCTGAGCGCTCTGGCCCTTTCTGACCACGACACCACCCTCAGCGCACAGTACGCCTACGACCACCCGGTGCAGGACGGCGTGCGGCTCATCCCCGCCGCCGAGCTCACCGGCTACGACTTCCAGCGGAGCCACCGCGTCCACCTGCTGACCTTCTGGCCCGACCTGGACTGCCCTGCCCTGCGGCGGCACTGCGACATCATGCGCCAGCGCCGCAACGAGTGCGCTCTGCAGAGCTGCCGGGAGATCGAGGCGCTGTACCCCCAGTTCCGCACCGAGCAGGCGCTGGAGTACGCTCAGGACAGCGGCGTCCTCTTCAAGAGCGGCATCATGCAGGCGCTGCAGCAGCTGGGCCTGTGCGACGGCATCTACACCGGGCTTTATCACGAACTGTTCGGCTGGGAGCCGCGGGGCAAGTGCCTCCACTCCCCCGCCTACCCGCCGGTGCGGGAGGTGCTGGCCACGGCCAGAGCCTCCGGGGCGGTGGTGGTGTTCGCCCACCCGACGGTGTACAAGAGTATGCCCCTGCTGCGGGAGCTGGTGGCCGAAGGGGCCATCGACGGCATCGAGGTGCATCACCCCCGCAACAGCCCCGAGGACAGGACCGAATGCGCTGAGCTCTGCAAGAAGCACGACCTCATCGTCACCGGCGGCAGCGACTTCCACGGCGCGAACCACGGCAAACCCCACCCGGTGGGTGCCTGCGTCACCGAGGACGACCAGATCGCGCGCATCGAGGCACTGGCCCGCAAGCGCCGGGGCGGCGCTCTGTGACAGGGTCACATTGACTTCCCCACCTGACAAGGATATAATAAAGATACTGCGCGAGTCTGCTCGCCTGTCAGTCGGATATAAAGAGAGGAAGTTTGAATATGAGCAAGTCTTTCAGCTACCCCAACAAGGGTACCTGCTCCAAGGAGACCCACATCGTGCTGAACGATGACCACACCATCGAGTCCATCGAGGTCATCGGCGGCTGCAACGGCAACCTGAAGGGCATCAGCCGCCTGCTCAAGGGCATGAAGGCTGAGGACGCCATCGCCCGGATGGAAGGCACCACCTGCGGCCCCCGCCCCACCAGCTGCCCTGACCAGATCGCACAGAACCTCAAGCGCGCTCTGGCTGAGCTGTAATTTACCGTCCGTTCAAAAGACCACCGTCCTGCCCTTATTTCCTGCGGGCAGAACGGCGGCCTTTTTGTTTATCGCACTTTTCAAAAATAGTGCCGATCGAAACGGCATCTTTGCGATAGGCAATTCAACGCTGTTGCTGCTGCATTAAAAAGTTGAATTGCTACCGACCAAAATCGAGCCAAAAAGCGGTTGACAAAACCCGTGTCCTTTGCTACAATAAATGAGTAAACGCAGGGTTAGCTCATCCGGTAGAGCGACTGCTTCCCAAGCAGTAGGCGGCGGGTTCGAGTCCCGTATCCTGCTCCACAAAAAGAGCGCTGATTCGTCAAGAATTGGCGCTTTTATCATTTCAGCAAGTCTAAAACTGAGAGGGACGTCATGATTTTTGTACCCCTTCTGCACTATTTCAAGTGCAAGAATCAATACAGCGGCAGCGAAGACGGGATGCGCTATCTGCTCTCGCCCGGCAAGCGCAGCGTGCCTGACCCGGACGGCGGCGAGGGCGCACAGAAAGAGGAAGCCATCCTCACGGTGGACATCTGGCCCGACCCCTGGGCGCTGGACCGCACAGACCCCGCCCTGCGCCGGCAGATGGTCTTTCCGCTGACGGACGAGGGCCGGGCCGCAGCGGCAGAGTATCTGTCCTCTGCTTACAGCGCTGACCTGGCGCTCTGGAAGCAGCGGCCCTCCATCCTGGACTGTGAGCCCTGGTCACCGCCGCCGAAGGACGAGGACGCAGAAAGCGGGGAAAGCCAATGATATACCGTCTCAAAGAGCTCAAGGGCGACACCATCCCGGTGCCGCAGCTCATCTTTTCCAAGCTGGGCATCGCCGAGGAATACAACGTCCGGGTGGCGCTGTATGTGCTGGCTACCGGCGTCACCGACCCCGAAAAAATTTGTGCCGACCTCAAACTGCGCAGCCGCATCTCTGCCGAAAGCGCCCTCTCCTTCTGGGCCGGTGCGGGGCTTCTCGAGCGCTACGACGAGAACGCCGCGCCGGGAGCAGAGCCCTCTGCTCCTGCCCCCATGACCTGGGCGGAGATCGCCGCCGCAAGCCGCACCGACCCCATGATCTCGAGCCTCATCGACTGCGCTCAGACCGGCTTTGCCCGCCCGCTGACCCACAGCGAGATGGAAAAGCTGGTCAACCTCTACGTACAGGAGGGCTTTGCCCCCGAGACCGTCATGCTCTGCGTGGCCTATGTGGCCAGCCGGGGCAAGCGGACGATGGCCGCCGTCCTCCACGAGCTGAAAGTCTGGCGGGCCGAGGGCGTGGAGACCGGCGAACAGGCCGACGCCCACCTCAAGCTGCTGGCCCTCCGCCAGACCCGGGAGCAGTATGTTGCCTCCCTGCTGGGCATCCCGGACAGCGAGCTCACCCTCGGCGGGCGGAAAGCCATCGCCCGGTGGTATGAGGTCTACGGCTACGACGATGCCATGGTGCAGGAGGCCGCTGTGCAGGCCGGGCCGAAGCGCGACCTGTGGTACTGGAACAGCATCCTCAAGACCTGGAACGCCAAGGGCCTGCGCAATATCCACGATGTGCGCACTCCGGTGGCTGCTGCCGGTGCCAGCCGGAACATTCGGGTAGACCGCGAGACCCCCAGCGGCAACGACTTCCTCAAGAACGCTGCCCGCCGCCGCCCCCTCAAGAAAAAGTCCGAGTGACCCCCGGCATAAGGAGACACTATGCGTACCAAAAACGAACTGTATCAGGAAGCCCTGCGCACCGTCGCCCGCCGTCGTCAGACCGCACGGGCCAAGGCGGAGGACGCCCGCGCTGAGGCCGAGGCTGCTGTCCCCGGGCTGCGCCACGCCGAAGAAGAGGTGCGGGTGCGGGGCATCCGCTGCGCACTGGCCGGGGCGGCGGGCAAGGACCGCACCGATGCCGCTGCGGCCCTCACCGATGCCCGCAAAAAGCTGGCCGACCTGCTGGCCTCCAGCGGCCGTCCCGCCGACGCACTGGAGCCGCACTTCACCTGCAGGCTCTGCGAAGACACCGGCATTGTGGACGGCCACACCTGCAGCTGCGTCCACAAGGTGATGCAGCAACTCCGCCGGTCGGAGATCGAGGCTCTGTCCAGCCTCTCCATTTCCAGCTTCGATACCATGGAGCTGCGCTACTATCCCGCCCGGATGGACGCCTCCCTCGGCGAGCCGGTGCGGAGTTATATGTCCACCCTTCTGGACGACCTGCGCGGCTACGCCGACGAATTCGATACCGCCAGCGAGAGCCTGATGCTCCTCGGCAACGCCGGTCTGGGCAAGACCCATGCCGCTCTGGCCATTGCCGGAGAGGTGCTGGAAAAAGGCTTCGACGTCATCTATGTGTCCAGCCCCGACTTCTTCTCGAAGCTCGAGGCCCTGCACTTCGGCTCCGACCCCGCCGGGGAGGAAGAGATGCTCCTGCGCACCGCCGCCGGGGCCGACCTGCTCATCCTCGACGACCTGGGTTCCGAGTTCAACTCCGGCTTCCTCATCAGCACCCTTTACAGCCTGCTGAACAACCGTCTGGGCGCGAAGCTGCCCACCATCGTCACCACCAACATCACCGACGGCGCTCTGCTGGAAAAGCTCTACACCGAAAAGATCTCCAGCCGCCTCTCTTCTTTTGTCCCCTTCCTCTTTATGGGCGACGATATTCGGGCGCAAAAGGCAGAAGAAGCGTAAACAGGATAGAAGTCAACGAGAGTTCTTCTTCAGGAAAGGAATTTCAAATATGGGAATCGTAGTCATCGGCGCAGTTTTCGTGGACATCAAGGGCTATCCCCTCTCCACCTATATCCCCGGCGGACGGAACGCCGGCCGCATTGAACAGGTGCATGGCGGTGTGAGCCGGAACGTGGCGGAGGACATCGCCAATGTGGAGCTGCGCCCCACCTTCGTGGGTCTGGTGGACGACACCGGCATGGGTCAGGACGTCATCGACAAGCTGGACAACCACAAGGTCAACACCAGATACATCCAGAAGGTCCCCGATGGCATGGGCACCTGGCTGGCCATCTTTGACAACGACGGCGACGTCCACGCCGCCATCTCCAAGCGCCCTGACACCACCCCGCTGACCACCCTGCTGGAGGAGAAGGGCGACGAGATCTTCAAGGACTGCGACGCCATCGCCATCGAGCTGGACCTGGAGAAAGACACGGTCAAGCAGGTGCTCCGCTATGCCAGGAAATACAACAAGAAGGTCTTTGCCGCAGTCTCCAACATGAGCATCGCCATGGAGCGCCGCGACTATCTGCAGCAGATCGACTGCTTCGTCTGCAACCAGCAGGAGGCCGGTCTGCTCTTCTCGGACGACTACGAGCATCTCGCCCCCAGCCAGATGGCTCAGGTACTGGCCCGGAACGTCCACAGCGCCAACATGACCAGCATGGTGGTGACCATGGGCGGTCAGGGTGCCGTGTACGCCAAGCACACCGGCGAGTGCGGCGTCGTACCCGCCAAGAAGGTGGACGTCATCGACACCACCGGCGCAGGCGACGCCTTCTTTGCCGGCACGGTCATCGGCCTGACCTACGGCAAGAATCTGGCCCAGTCCTGTGAGATCGGCAGCCGCCTGGCCGCGTCGGTCATCTGCATCACCGAGAATGTCTGCCCCCGCTTCCGCCCGCTGGAATTCGGGCTGGATGTGCCGGTGGTGGATTGACGCTGCCTCCCTCTGAGCACAGGAGCTTCTGCTTCTTATCAAAAAATCGGTTGAATCCCCTCCCCGGCTGTGATACACTGGGGGTATTGAATTTGTGAAAAGAGGAAAATCCAATGAATCAAAAACAGCACAAGCGAAGCGCCTTTTCGGGCAAGATTGGCTTCGTTCTCTCCGCAGCAGGCGCGTCGGTGGGCCTCGGCAACATCTGGCGCTTCCCCTATCTTGCGGCCAAGTACGGCGGCGGCATCTTCCTGCTCATCTACATCATCCTCGCCTTCACCTTCGGCTACACCATGATCGTGGCCGAGACGGCGCTGGGCCGGATGACCAGGAAAAGCCCGGTGGGCGCATTCGCCGCCGTCCGCAAGGGCAGGCGCTCCTTCGGCGGCTGGATAAACGCCATCATCCCCATCCTCATCGTCCCCTACTACTCGGTCATCGGCGGCTGGGTCATCCGGTATCTGGCCGACTACGTCAGCGGCCACGGCAGTGAGCTGGCCACAGACGGCTACTTCTCGGCCTTCATTTCCAGCGGCGCTTCGGCGGAGATCTGCTTTGTCATCTTTACCATCTTCACCCTCGCCATCATCTTTGCAGGCGTGCGCAACGGCGTGGAGCGGGTCTCCAAGGTGATGATGCCCATTCTCGTGGTGCTGTCCGTCATCATCGCGGGCTACTCCGTCACCCGCCCGGGCGCGCTGGAGGGCGTGAAGTATTTCCTCGTGCCCAACATCGCCAACTTCTCCTGGATGACCGTCGTGACCGCCATGGGGCAGATGTTCTACTCCCTCTCCATCGCAATGGGCATCCTCGTCACCTTCGGCTCCTACATGAAGAAGGATGTCTCCATCGAGGAGTCCACCGAGAACGTGGAGATCTTCGACACGGCCATTGCCATCATGGCGGGCCTGATGATCATTCCGGCGGTCTTCTCCTTCTCGGGCGGCGACCCGGACACCCTGCAGGCCGGCCCGGCCCTCATGTTCATCACCATCCCGAAGGTCTTTGAGAGCATGGGTCTCGGCACCGTGGTGGGCATCCTCTTCTTCACGCTGGTGCTTTTCGCCGCCGTCACCAGTTCCATCGCCCTGACGGAAAGCGCTGTCTCCACCTTCGAGGACGAGCTGGGCTGGGACCGTAAGCAGGCCACCGTCCTCATCGGCATCATCATGCTGGTGCTGGGCAGTCTGTCGGCTCTGGGCTACGGCCCGCTGGCCCGGTTCACGGTCTTCGGGATGCAGTTCCTTGACTTCTTCGATTTCCTTACCAACTCGGTCATGATGCCCATTGCAGCCATCACCATCTGCCTGCTGGTGTCCCGGGTCATCGGTGTGGAAAAGATCGAGGAAGAGGTCACGCTGGAAGGCAAGCCCTTCCGCCGCAAGCGCATCTTCAACTTTATGATAAAGTACCTCTGCCCCATCTTCGCGGCCATCATCCTCATCAGCTCGGTGGCAAACGCGCTGGGCGTCATCTCCATGTAAGCAGATAATAAAAAGCGCTGGAAGCCTTTACACCGCTTCCAGCGCTTTTTTATGCCCGTTTCAGGATGCTCTTTATCTCGTCCAGATCCTTTACAAAATAAATGCCGCTCTGCCGCTCGGGGCTGGACAGCCCCATCTCGACCATGTGGGCCAGCAGAGCTTTCAGGCCGGCGTAGTAGCCATCGAGGTCGTAGAGGATGCAGGGCGCGTCCAGATGACCCAGCGAGACCTTGGACATCACCTCGGCGATCTCTTCCAGCGTGCCGGTGCCGCCGGGGAACGCGATAAAGGCGTCGCCCAGCTCGATCATCCTGGTCTTGCGCTCGGTCATGTCCTGGGTGACGATGAGCCTGGTCAGGCCGTCATACTGCACCTCGGAGTCGATGAAGAACTGGGGCTCGACGCCGGTCACTTCGCCGCCCGCCGTCAGGACGCTGTGGGCCAGACGCCCCATCAGGCCGCTGCGGGAGCCGCCGTAGACCAGCGCGTTCCCGCTCTCGCCGATCCAGCGGCCCAGTTCCTCCACCGCCTGTTTCAGGGCCGGTTCGCTGCCCTCATTGGCCCCCAGATAGACCGTAATATTCATCGGTATTCCCTCCGTTATCTTGCCCATGTCATTTCCTGATTCGGGCCGGCATAATCAAACTTACCGTCGTTCTTCTCTTCCAGCGCTTTTATCATATGATAAGCAAACTCATTGTAGGGCGTCGGGATGCCCAGCTCTTTGCCCATCCGGATGAGCGCACCCGAGAACATATCGATCTCGGTATGGCGTCCGGCGTCGAGGTCTTGCAGCGTCGAGTAGCGGGCCGAGGGCTTGACGGCACAGCCCTTGCCGGACACGGCATCCACCCGCTGCATATCAATGCCTTTGGCTGCGGCAATGGCTTCCAGCTCACGGCGGAGACCGTCGCTGATGGCCTTCATATGGACGCTGTCACGGTAGCAGCCTACGCCTGCGCCGAGGATGGCCTGGGGCAGATTGTTGCAGACGTTGAGGCGGAACTTGCTCCACATTTCTTCCCGGATGCAGTCGGTGGCCCGGAAGTGCAGCTCTGTGCCGCCGAACAGGGCCTCCACGGCCTTGACGCGGGGGCTGTCGCAGGGCGGCTCCTTCTCCCCGAAGATGATGCCAACGGTGGTCGCCGGGTCGAAATGGACGCCGTCAGCCTCCTTGTGGGACGCCACTTTGATGAGGGAGTAAAGCAGATGCTCCCCACCCACGGCAGAGGCGATGATGTCCTCGCTGTCCACGCCGTTCATCAGGCTCATGATGGTGGTATGGGGACCAGTGACGGCTTTGATGCTGTCCAGTGCGCCGGGCAGCGCACCGTATTTCAGGCAGACGATGAGAAGGTCGGCGTCATGGGCCTGCCCGGGCGTCCAGACCGCCGGACGGTAGACTTTGCCGTTGATGGCACAGCCTTCTTTTGCCAGACGCTCGCCGCGCGGGCCATCGGCCACCACGCCAAGCTCAATGTCCCTGCGGGCCGAAAGCCCCCAGATAACATAAGAGCCGACCGCACCGGCTCCCAGAACTGCAACTTTTCTGATGTCCATGACCTTCTACCTCACTGTCGTTTTCCAGCCTTTATCATGAAGCTATTATACCATGCTTTCCTCTTCCGGAAAAGCCCGGAGTGTTTCATTTTTGGACGTCAAAAATCTTTGACTTTTATCGAAAAGTTATAACAAAAGTGTAGAATCTCTCTGGCAAATAGAATCTTTGCCAAAAAAGGGCTTGATTTTTTTCGAAAAAGGACTAGAATATCTTTTCGCGGAAAGGTTTCACCTGTACGGCCTTCCGCGAAACTATTTTCAAATATGAGGAGATTTTCGATATGAAACTCAAGAATGTTTGTGTTACCGTTGCTGCTCTGGTTCTGGCTGTCAGCATGACTGCCTGCGGCAGCTCTTCTTCTACCGCTGCTTCTACCTCTGAGGCTGCTTCTGCTGCCGCTCAGTCTGAGGCTGCTTCCACCTCCGCTGTCGCTGAGGAGAACAGCGCTTCCTCCGAGGCTGCAAGCGAGGCTGCATCTTCTGAGGCCGCATCCGAGGTCTCCAGCGAGGCTGCATCTTCTGAGGCTGCTTCCTCTGAGGTCGCTTCTTCCACTGCCGCCTGAGATCGCCTGGCAGCACCCCCCAAAGCATGAGCAAAGGCTCCGGCCTCGCCCCCACCGGGCAGGCCGGGGCCTTTTTTTGCCCTGCGGCGCAAAGAGACCCCCGGCACCCTGCGGAAGGTGCCGGGGGTCTTGCAATATGGAGGTGGCGGGGTCATGCGGTAAACTCCGCCTCCGGGGATGGTTAGTCTTTCACCAGTTCGCTGTGGTCTGCCTCCACCAGCAGCAGGGTGGGCTCTTCGGCCCCACGGTGGG
>OWHX01000121.1_pt1 | contig 45782 bp, 38 predicted proteins | sample 1732801 | NCBI WGS metagenome assembly OWHX01 (sample SAMN05065755, study PRJEB22554) | human gut metagenome | biome: ENVO:2100002; feature: ENVO:00000062; material: ENVO:00002003 | host: Homo sapiens | place: USA
GCTTGGCTGGTGGATTCGGCTTCGGGTAGTCATTGCACTGATTTCACAAATTTTGAGAGAACCGCAGACCTCAAGTCTAGCTCCCTCTCAAAATTTGTGAAAAACAGCACAAGCAATACCGCGATTCCTAGAATCCTAGAACAAAAACAGCAATTAGAATCCAAAAGCGTTGATAAAAAACAGACACAACCCCTAGAATCCCACAGCGATAGTGAAAATCAAGCCCCAACACTTTTCACCCAAGCATTTTTTGCACGCGCTGGGGTTTTTCTCTTTAGCTTTTGCACATTTTTCCCATTTTTCTCCACGCTGTGGGTGCGTAGATTCTTTGGCAAGGTGGATATTACGCAAATCATCTTCCACTTGCGCTTCCCTGTCGCGCCAAATGGAGTGGATATAGATTTTATCTTCTCTTTTGTAGCTCTTGCTCTCTTGCCCAGCCTTGCTATCTCGCTAGCTCTTACATACCCTAGTGGCACGGCTAGGCTTTTTGTGGCGAGCTATGAGATCTGTGCGCGCTTGTTTTTGTGGAGTAAAGAGCTCGTGCGTAGCCACTCCTTGATAGCGCGCTATGTTTTTATCGCCCTGCTTAGTGTATATGGCTGGAATTATGTGGGCAAAAAGCTCAAAATTAGCGAGTTTATCGCAAGCAACAAGGTGCATAAAACCTATGCAAACTTCTATGAGAGCTACTACAAAGCCCCTGATATAGAATCTATCAAGCAGAGCTTCTCTACAATACAAAAGCCTAGAAATTTACTTGTGATTTATATGGAGTCTATGGAGGCGACCTTTGGGAGCAATGATGCCAGAGATTTTGCTGTGAAAATCTCTCTGCCCTTTGCCGAGCTAACGCAGAATCTAAACTCCCTAGCTTCAAGCGGGATAAGTTTTAGCCATATTAGGCAAACTACAGGCACAGGCTGGACGATTGCAGGGCTAATCTCCTACAACTGCGCTTTCCCGCAAACTTGGCTGCCATTTAATGCTGGCTTTAATGATAGTGTCGCGCACTACTTCTTGCACTCGGCTACTTGTTTGGGCGATGTGTTTAGCGCGCTTGGCTATGAGCAGGCGTTTTTCCGCGGGGCGAATGCAGATTTCGCTGGGTCTAGGGGGTTTTTTGCCTCACATAGTATCCCTATGAATGATCTTAGCTCCATAGAGGCTTACGCGCAGGGCTTTGAGGATTATCGTAATGATTGGGGCGTGAAAGACTCTGTGCTTTTTGCCTATGTCAAAGAATATTTGCAAGAGTATGCCGCTAAAAATGACAAAAAGCCCTTTGCTTTTTATGTGCTAACAGCCGATACGCACGCACCGGGCTTTGTGGATAAGGCTTACTGCGATCTCCCTACAAGCTATGCAAACTCCCTGCACTGCTTTGACAAAATTGTAGGGGAGTTTGTGGAGTGGTTTTTGCAAAGTCCTTTGGCAAAGGATACGACTTTAGTCTTGCTAGGCGATCATCTCACAATGCAGCAGCGATTTGTGCAAGATAGTGTAAATCGCACGATTTATAATGCCTTCATCAACCCCACTTTCACCAAGCCACCCACGCAAGATCTGCTAACAGAGCGTGCGCTTAGCCACTTTGACATCACAGCATTGCTGCTAGATTCTATCGCTATCCCTACGCGCGATTTTGGGCTAGGGCGCAACCCTCTCTATGAGCGCACGCTCCTTGAGCAGCTGGGGGAATCTAGCCTTGCCACAGAGCTTAGCAAGCCTTCGCGCGTGTATGAGCGATTCTGGGAGTTTGATAGCACGAAAGATCTGCACTAGGCTTTTAGATTCTAGCTAGAATCTAGCCGCGCTCTTTGCTAGAGACATATTTCGAATACACATAGCTTACGCTTAAAAACAGCACGCCCATACAGACAAATAGCGCGATCTTTGCTAGGCTATCAAGTCTGCTTGTATCGATGAAAAAGACCTTGAGCGTGGCAGCCCCAAAGAGCACAAACGCATAGATTTTATACACCTTATAGCGCGAGAGAAAATACCCCGCTAGCATAATAATCCCAAGCAGCACTAGCGCGATAGAGTAGGTATAAAGCTCAATCTCACCAAACCCAGCACTCCCAAACACATAGTGCAAGCTCCTATCGCCTATCACTATATCGCCAAAGGAAATATCCCCCCTCCCAGCAAAGCATAGTCGTATCGCATACACCAGCGCACCCACAATCCCCACAAGAGCCGCGGTATTGGCGATGAGCTGCAGTGAGAAGCGTGCAAATGTCAAAGAGTCTTTAGAGCCTTGTGCGTGCCACGATGTGGCTAGGGATTTTGTGTAGCACAAGCACAGCACTCCAGCTAGCCCTATAAGCACCACTTGGGCTATGATCGCTATAAAGAGCTGATTTAAGGCTTGGAGCATATCTATCTCCGCTGCGGCATAGGCATAGATATGGATATAGTCTTTATAGGAGAGAAGTAGCGAGCAGAATCCCACAAGCCCATAGACAAAAAGCACTAGGCTTGAGCGCGTATAAAACTTTATCCAAAGTGGATTCTGGTGCAAAGGATTCTGGTGAGATGAGTGATTAGCTAGCTGGCTTTGCTGGGTTAGATTCTGCTTTGTGCGCGCTATGGAGCTGATTGTAAGCGCACCAAATGCGATGACAAACACCGCACAAACCACCAGCGTGCGCGATAGGCTCTCGCGCATAAAGAAATCATCAAACCCTATAAACCAATGTCGCACAATCCAAAGTGCGCAGAGATTGATAAGCGCGAGTATCTCCCAAAGTAGCAGCCCAGCTAGAGCAGCGAAAATCCCACTGCGCCAAGTGGAAAGAGAGGCAGAGGGAGAAGCAGCAGGAGAATCCACCGCACGCGCAAAAAGCCAGAGATTTATCGCACTCACAAGCATAAAGACGCAAAGCTCCGGCAGATACGAGCCGCGCAAGCTGCCAAATAGCCCATAGAGCAAATCAATCTCCACAATATGCGCCCAAGTCGCCAGCAGCCCAAAGCCAGCAAACACCCACTCAAAGCCGCTAATCCCCCTAGGCAGAATCTTTGTGCGCCCAAGCAGGGCTAGCAAAATACCGCTTGCAAGCCAGAGTAGAGAGACTCTCATCGTCTGTGGAAGCGTGTGTAAGAGATCATCGCCAATGAGCCCAAGTGCGCCAAGTGCGCCAAACGCGCTTACAAGCAGCAGCACATCGCGATAGGGTGTGAGCCCATAGACTACCACCGCGCGATACACCCAGCCAAACACCCCAAGCCCTAGAATCCACATCGCATATTTGCCAGCACTCTCAATCCAATCAAGGCAGGCAATCTGTGTGGAGAGTAGGAGAAAGCATAATGCGCTAAAGCTCATAAGCCATAGATACCATACGCGCATACGCACCACACTAGAATCTTTAGCAAGGGATTCAGCTTGTGGGCTAGAATCGCGGATTTCTGCGCCTTGCTTCGTCGATAGACAGCCTAGTCTTATCTCCTTGCACGGCTTAAAAAGCCACGATTCTAGCCGCACAATCTTAGAATCCCAAGACCTCTTAGAATCCACTTTTGCACTAGAAGTGCTTTTTGCGTCATTGCGAGCGTTATTTTCCGCGTGGCAATCCACATCTATGCAAGTGGATTCTAGCCCACAAGCTAAATCCCTAAAGCACACATAGACATAAAGCCCCGCCACTATGCCTACCATAAAGCCAAGTGCCACCAGCGTGCTTGCCCCAGCAGCCTTAATCACAAAGCAGAGCATAAGCACGCCAAAGGGGATAGGCAGGCTTAGATAAAGTGGGCTAATAGGATAGCGTGCAAAGCGCGTGAGTGCTGGGAGTGCAAACAAACACGCCATCACAAATGCCAAAAATGCCAGCTCAAGCGTGCCAAAATCCATATAGCCAAATCGCGCAAAAATCCCAGCAATCCCCACGCATAGCACAAGCGCAGAGAATGCCAAGCTAAGCCCCAAAGCATTGCGCCACAATGACATAGCCTTGCTAGACTTTTGACTGCTTGCTTGCTTATTTGTAGATAGCGTAGGCGCATACATAAGTGCAAAAACACTATGCGCCCCAAGCAGTGCCACAACCACAAACACAAGCAGCACAAGCGCGCCTCGCCCCACCTCACGCAAGAGCACAAAATCTAGCATATAGCCCAGCACAAATACATTTGCGATGAGAAATATCGCAAATTGCCTGCTTCTTATCGCAATGCTAAGTGTGAAAAAATAGCACACAAGCACATAGACAAAGAGCATCGTAGCGTGATACGCCCCACTTGCGAGCAGCACAGGCGTGCTAAAGCTCCCCAGCACGCCAAAAATCCCTATCACCACCCCATAGCGCAGGGTCAAAACAAGCGCAAATACCGCGATAAATGCCAGCAGCGCAAATGCCCCTGTAAGCCCAAAAAATCTATAAAAATAATACCCCCCATACACTGCTAGAAACTCCACCACCAGCCCTGCGCCAATGCAGGTTTGGGCGATTATGGAGGGGGATTTATGGCTTAGGCGTTGGAGCTTTCTTGTTAGTGTGTGTTGATAAAGCGTGGAGAGAAGCCCACACGCAAGCAGCAGCACGCCAAAGGCAAGACTCAAGCCTATGCGCACTTGGGGCGTGATAAGGGAGTGATTGATTGAGTAATTGACAAGGAAAAATGCCGCAAGGATAAAAAAGATGCCACCAAGCAGGGCAAGGCTGTTTTGCGTGAATGTTTGGAGGAGGCGTTGGAATTTGGGGGTAGGCTGTGTGCTTGGGTGTGCTGTGGATTGGGGCTTACTAGAATCTTTAGCAAGGGATTGCGCTTGTGGGCTAGAATCGCACGACCTCTTAGAATCCACTTTTGCGCCATTGTGGGCGGTGTTTGTGCTGTCATTGCGAGCAAGCGTGCTAGCGGTTGCGTGGCAGCTCACTGCCTTTTTGTCATTGCGAGCCGCTGCGTGAGCTGCGGCGTGGCAATCCATAAATTCTGCGCTAGCAGAATAATCATTACTAGAATCCACTTTTTCGCCTTGTTGTTGCGTGTGGATCGCCGCGCCGATTTTATCAGCTTGTGGCGATAGGGAAAAGCTAGATTCTAGCTTCTCTAGTCTTGCCAGCACGCGCCCAAGCTTACTATGTGCAAGCTCCAAATCTCTAGCAAACCGCTGCGCCTTAGAGTGGGCGATAAACCCATACACCGCACCAAGAAACAAAAACACTATAAAAATACTAACCAGCACAACCACAAGTTCCATCAATACTCCTTGCTATATCATAGAATCTAGCGCACAATCTCCCTAAGGCGCACAGGTGTGAAGTCTAGCTCCTCGCAGCAGACATTGATACAAAAGCGGTTATAAGTCTTTTTGGTATGCGTGTGTCCGTGGATATTGAGACTGCAATCACAGATTTTATACGCTTCATCAAGCACATCGCGTGCGAGGTAGAATCGATCATCTCTCTTGCGGTTAAACACAGGAAAATGGCTAAACATCACGCGCTCACTGCCAAGGTCTAGCACAATGGCATTGGCATAAGGGTCTTTGAGCTGGGCTTTGCCAAACTTTGCCTTAAGCCGCTCTTTGACGCGTTTGGCTTCGGGGATTTGGAGCTTTAGCTTATGGCAGACTTGCCACTCGTGCATTTTCTCCACGCGCTCAAATTTGCCAATGTCATTATTGCCCACAATGAGCAGCTTCTCTCCGTGTAAGCGCGGTAGATATGTATAGCCCATATCAAAGTATAAATCCCCTAAATGCAGCACCTTTTCATCTGCGCTCACAGCGGCATTCCAGCGATAGACTTGCAGCTCATCAAAGCGTTTAAAGCCGCTTTGCTTTAGGGTAAGCTTGCGGATAGGCTCCTTTTTCATCACGGCTTTATGCCCGAAGTGTGTATCAGAGATGACAAAGGTATCAAGCGTTATGTGGTGCTTCATCGTGTGCTAAAAATCCTTGTGGGGTGGTGATGTCAGTGATAATGCCATTTTCTAGGCAATACACGCGCGAAGCTAGGGAAATCGTGCTTGGGCGGTGGGCGATTAGGATAATGATTTTATCCTTTTTGATACTATCGATTGTCTCGCGTATGGCTTCTTCTGTGTGTATATCTAGCGCGCTTGTGGCTTCATCAAAGATAATCACATCACAATCGCGATAAATCGCTCTAGCAATGGCGACCCTCTGCCGCTGCCCGCCGCTAAGATTCGCGCCAAACTCATCAAGCATTGTATAAATCCCATTTTCACAAGCCTCCACATACTCCCAGAGCTGCGCCTTTTTCAGGCTCTCTATCACGCGCGCTTCATCGATCTCTTGTCCATAGGCGACATTAGCAGCAATGCTATCGTGGAAGATAAAAATCCGCTGCGTTACGATAGTGATATGATCGCGCAGGCTTTTTTGCGTGAAGTGCTTGATATTGGTGCCATTGATACAAATCTCCCCAGAGCTTGGATCATACAGGCGCAAAATCATATTGACTAATGAGCTTTTCCCACTGCCGCTTCTGCCCACAAGCGCAATGATCTCATCGCGCTTGATTTCTAGGCTCACGCCATTTAGCGCGGCAACTTCATCATAGTGTAAATGCACATTGTTGATGGCAATTTCTTGCAATGGGGCTTGCAAGGTTTTATCTCCATCGATGATATTTGGGCGCAGATCTAAAATCTGCCCGATTCTCTCGCCCCCTACAAGTGCGTCTTGAAAGCTTGTGATAATGCCTATCACGCGCTTGATGGGCGTATAGAGCATAAAAAGTGCCGTGGTAAAAGAGCCAAACTCGCCTGTTGTCATATTCCCAGCGATAACCTCACTCCCCCCCACAAAAATCACCACCCCAATGGCGACAGCCCCCAAAGTCTCCATAATAGGACCATTAAGCCCGCCTATAAGCGTGGCTTTAATGCCAAGCTTAAAGAAGTGTAGATTCTCTCTTTTGTAATGCTCTAGCTCGATTTTCTCGCCATTGTTGGCTTTGATGATTTCGGCATTATTAAAAACTTCAGTGATTTTAGCGGTGATGTCGCTGTTTTTCTCCTGTGTTTTGCGTGAAATGCGCTTTAAGTGACGGATAATTATTAGAATGGGCAGCACAGCAAGGGGCAGCACCACAAGCGAGTAAAAGGCAAGGCGTGGATTTTGATAGATCACCACACAAAGCAGCCCGATAATTGTAAGACTCTCGCGCATAAAATCGGCAAAGTAGTTTGACACAGCAGCGCGCACTAGCCCTATGTCATTAGTAATGCGCGCGATTAGCTCGCCCTTGCGCATTTTGTTGAAAAACTCTAAATCCAGCCGCAGCATATGGGCTAGGACATCTTCGCGGATTCTTCGCACAATATCTAGCCCAATATAATTGACAAAAAAGCCCTGCGCATACGCTCCCACACTTTTGCCAAAATATGTCGCTACAAATAACGCAGGTAAGAGCAGCAGCATAGCCGCGTCTTTCTCGGTGAAGATTTTATCTAGCACAGGCTTTACAAGATAGGTGGCATACGCCGTGCAGCCAGCATTGAGCGCGCTTGCGCAAATCGCGCAGAAAAAGAACAAATAATAGTCTTTGATGTAGGGATAAAAGCGTTTATAGAAACTTTTCATTGCAAACCTTTGCTACACTCTTTGGCTTAGCGGCTAGAATCTTAAGGGATATAAATTCGGTATTTTAGCATTTTTTTGCAACCCTAAGCCCCGCTTGGGGGTCTGCGTAGATTTATAGAAGGGAAATTTCGCTACAATGCGCGATTTAGCGCGTGGCTTGCGCGTATAAAGCAAATGTGTGGAGAGAGAATATGTGTGGAATTGTAGGCTACATCGGCACAAAGGAAAAAAGAGAAGTTTTGCTAAGTGGATTAAAGGAGCTGGAGTATAGGGGCTATGACTCTGCTGGCTTTGCGGTGTTAAATGATAGCGAGCTTCTAGGCTTTAAAGCCACAGGCAAGCTACACAACCTAGCTCAAAAGACTAAAGACTTTAGCTCTAGTGGATTTGGGCTAGGTATAGCGCACACAAGATGGGCTACACACGGCAAGCCCACAGAGGCAAACGCCCACCCCCACACAGGGGAGTTTAGCTATGTCGTGCATAATGGCATTATTGAGAACTATAAAGAGCTAAAAGACTCCTTGATAGCAAAGGGACATAGCTTTGTGAGCCAGACAGATACAGAAGTGATTGTGCATTTGTTTGAAGAGAATCTAAAAGTAGCGCAAGATGCGCGAGCTGCGTGGGAGCAGACAGCCCAAAGCTTGCAAGGCGCGTATGCTACGCTACTTATCACAAAAGCTGCACCTGATAGGATCTTTTATGCTAAAAGCGGTGCGCCTTTGATCATTGGCGCGACAAAGGCAAGCTTAGAGAGTCCAAATATTGACAGGGAAGTATTTTTCGCCTCTTCGGACGCGCCTTTGATCGGGCTTGTGGATATGGTGGTGTATTTAGAAGATGGCGCAGTGGGAGACTCGCTTGACCTACCTAAGCTAGAGCCCAAAGCAGCTCTAACGCACTCTAAATCCTACGCGCAGAAAAACGGCTTTCGCTACTTTATGGAGAAAGAAATCTATGAGCAAGAGCAAGTGCTTTTAGAGACAATGATGGGCAGAGTGAGGGAAGATAGCATTAGGCTTGATGAGCTAGATTCTAGGCTGTTTGAGAATGTGAGTGAGATTACCATTTGTGCGTGCGGGACAAGCTACCACGCAGGAATGGTTGGCAAATATCTCCTAGAGCGCAAGGCAAAGGTGCGCACCAATGTTACTCTTGCGAGCGAGCTGCGCTATGCTAAGCCCATTTTACTGCGCGATGAACTCTTTATCGTAATCTCCCAAAGTGGCGAGACGGCTGACACCCTAGAAGCCCTAAAGCTTGCTAAATCCCAAGGACTACGCACGCTAGCAATCTGCAATGTCGATAATAGCTCGATCGTGCGAGAAGCAGACGCGGTGCTGCTCACGCGCGCTGGGATAGAAAAGGGTGTAGCTAGCACCAAAGCCTTTGCCACGCAGGTTATGCTGTTGTGGATTCTTAGCGTGTTTTTGGGGATTTTGCGCGGGGTGATTGATGAGAAAGGGCGCAAAAGTGAGCGCGCAAGTATGATTGCAGCCATTTCTGCGACCAAGGTTAGCCCAACCTTGCACGAGCGGCTTAAAAGGCTCTCCAAGCGGTATTTGCACGGGCATGGATTTTTCTTCATCGGGCGAGATGTGTTCTACCCGCTAGCCTTAGAGGGTGCGCTAAAGCTTAAAGAAATTAGCTACTTGCACGCTGAAGGCTATGCAAGCGGGGAGATGAAGCACGGACCTATCGCGCTAGTTGATGCTAATCTTTTCACCATAGCCCTTATGCCAAAGCACCTACTCTATGAGAAAATCGCCTCTAATGTCGAGGAGCTAAGTGCTAGAGATGCGACTATTTGTGCGATTTCTCAAGATGAGTTCGCGCTCGCAGATGATTGGATCAAAATCGATCCTGCCCAAAGCTATATGGAGGAGTTTTTCTCTATGATGGTGGCACTTCAGCTGCTAGCCCTTGAAATTTCTGTGCGGCTGGGCAATGATGTGGATATGCCAAGGAATCTTGCTAAGTCTGTTACCGTGGAGTAGCTAGAATCTAGCTTGAGAGACACTAGGTGTCAGGCTTTATAATATCTTTTAGATTCTAGGAATCTATCATATTGCAAGGAGAATTTATGCTTTTAGAAGAAAATCTAGCCCAAGCCAACAATGGGCAAAAAATCAGTGCAAAAGGCTATGCAGTTACGCACAAAGATGACACATTTAAGCCCTTTAACTTCACTCGCCACGCGATGGGCGAGAATGATATTTTGATTGAAATTCTGTATGCTGGAATCTGCCATAGCGATATACACTCTGCTAGAAGTGAGTGGAGGGAGGGAATCTACCCTATGGTCCCCGGGCACGAGATAGCTGGGCGTGTGGTAGCTGTGGGTAAAAATGTGAGTAAGTTTAAGATCGGCGATTATGCGGGGGTTGGCTGTATGGTAAATTCCTGCGGTGAGTGCGCTGCGTGTAAGCAAAGTCAAGAGCAGTTTTGCGAGAATGGCAAGGCGGTTTTTACCTATGATTGCCTTGATTGCTTCCACGATAATGCCCCAACTTATGGGGGCTACTCAAACAATATCGTTGTGAGTGAAAACTTTGCGATAAAAGTGCCGCAAAATGCCCCACTAGACAAGGTCGCTCCACTGCTTTGTGCAGGTATCACCACTTATAGCCCCTTAAAATTTAGCAAGATAAAAAGGGGCGATAAGATCGCAGTAGCGGGATTTGGCGGACTTGGGCTTATGGCGGTGAAATACGCCCTATATCTTGGGGCGGAAGTGAGTGTGTTTGCACGAAATACACTTAAGGCTCAAGAGGCTAAGAATCTAGGTGTCAAAGCCCTTTACACTGCTACAAGTGAGTGCAAAGAGCGATTTGACTTTATCATTTCTACCATTCCTACGGCTTATGATGTCAATAGCTATGTGGATTTGCTGAAGTTTGGCGGTGAAATGGCAATTGTTGGGCTGCCGCCTGTGGAGCTAAAAACGCATATTGATGTAACAAGGCTTGTTTTTTCTGCGGGTAAAAAGGTGTATGGCTCACTTATTGGCGGCATAAAAGAGACGCAAGAAATGCTAGATATTTCCGTGCAGCAGGGAATCTACCCAGAAGTAGAAGTCATTAGCGTAAATGATATCAATACAGCTTATGAAAATCTCACAAGTGGCAAGGCAAAATTCCGCTATGTGATTGATATGGGAAGCTTGGAGGGGTAGTGCGGCTCTAGGCTAGAGTCTAAAAGGCTAGAATCTAAGAGATAGATTCACAAGGCTTGCTGTAAGGGTGTCCCTAGAGCCTGCCTCTAGCCCTAGCTTAGTGTTACCGCTTAGATCTTGCGCGTTTAGATTCTAGTAGATTCTAGCTAGAATCTACTTTTTGTCATTGCGAGCCGACAACGGCGGCGTGGCAAAGCGTAGCTTCTTTAGAAAACAAGCGGTGCGCAGTTTCTTTAGAAAACAAGGGATACCGCTCGGCGATAGCCGATGTTTCTTTAGAATCCATACTAGATTCTACCTTTAAGGGATCTCAAGCTACCTAGAATCTAGGCAGCTTGAGCGCATTAGAATTTCTTGGTATTAACATCTTTGATGATTTCTTCTGCGATGTCGCCGACTTTTTGCGTGATGTCGTTTGTATGGCTGGCGATGGTGGCGTTCTCTTGGGTCGATCCCTCGATTTGGGCGATAGATTCGTTGATCTGGGCTAGCCCCTCGGTCTGCTCCTTGATACTCTCACTCATATCTACGATACTTTGGGCAAGCAAATTGACATTGGCTTCAATCTCGCCTAGAGACTTCGCGGTGCGCTCTGCAAGCTTGCGCACTTCATCTGCCACCACGGCAAAGCCCCGCCCGTGCTCTCCAGCGCGTGCTGCTTCAATGGCGGCATTTAGGGCTAGCAAGTTGGTTTGATCAGCGATGTCTTTGATAATGCCCACGATATTGCGGATATCTTCTGTCTGCTGGGTTACTTCTTGTGCCTTGGAGCTGACATTTTGCATAGATGAGCTGATTTCTTCCACGGCGGTGGCACTCTGCCCTAGTGCTGCTGCTTGCTGGGAGCTAGACTCTGTGAGCCGCTGCATAGACTCTGCTAGCTCGTTTGATCGCTCATTGAGCGAGTTGGCAAAGCTAGCAGATGAGCTTAGCATTTTCTTAATCTCCTGCCCCAAAGTATTGGTTACAAGCTCGACTCGCCCATTTGCATTGGCAATCTCTGTGGTGAAGTCAAGCTTCACAAAGCTATCAAACACGCGTTGGATCTCGTTCATATCGCGCCCGATGTGGTTCTGCAAGACATCGAGCATAGCATTTAGGACATTTTTTAGCTCCACTAGCTGGGGGTTATGGGGTATAGCGGTGATCCTAGCACTAAACTTGCCAGATTCTATATCCTTGGCAGTTTGGGCAGACTGGGCGATTGCCTGCTTATCTTGCTCTAAGCCTTTTTGCGTATTGGCGATGTTTTGGTTAATCGCTAGCACCATACCGCCTATCTCGTCATTTGCCTTTGGGGTTACAAGGCTAGGTGGCGTGCTTGTCTCGTGGTTTAGGTATTTGAAGAAATTTACTAGCAGATTTGAGACGACTTTGAGCCGCGAGACTACTGCTTGCTTGATGTAGAAAAACACAGAGATGATCACAATCAGCAGGGAAATCACCACGCATAGCACGATCAAATTGCGCAGAGAATACACCGGCTGCATAATCACATCTAGCGGGGCTACCACCATAGCACTCCAATATGTCCCTGTGTTGTAGAGCTGCAAGGACGATAGCCCTACTAGCGCGTCTCTTTTGTCTATGGTTTTGTATTCATAAATGCCTGAGTCGTGAGCTTTGGCGATTTGCTTTAGGGCTTGGGCGTGCTCATCGGTATTGACTTCTAAAATGTTTTTGCCAAGCGCGTCTTGGTGTGGATGCACGCCTATATCGCCATCTTCTGTCATTATGAAGCGATAGTCTCCATCAAACACGCTCAAATTGCCATTTTGCATCCAAGAATTTACTCGATCCATACTTATCACTAGCCCCAAGACCCCTATAACCCTGCCTTGTTTGTCTTTGATAGGGATATTGAGCCCAGAGAGTAGCTTCTGCCCCTTGCCATCAAGATCGGCAAATGTCGGTGTGCCGATGGTGTTGCCCTGTGTTTTTAAAGCCTTTTGCAGACTTTGGGACTGCAGGATTTGCTCGCTTGCTGGGATTGTGTATAGCCCACCTTCGTTGTCGATATCGCTATCACCTCGCACGATCATAAACTCGCCGTTTTTCAGGGTGTTGATAGACTTGGAGGGCTTGAAGTGTTTAAGATACAAGTAGCCGAAGTTGGCGTTGTCGTTGGCATCTAGCATATCTTCGATGACTTTTTCTAGCTCGGCTTCTGTGGCTGTGCTGCCATTCAAATTTGCCTCGATAGAGTTATGCACGCCATCAAGAAATGCGAAAGTTTGATTCACACTTCCCCTAAGCAAATTACTCATACGCAAGGAGACATTGGTAAGGAGCTTTTGCGCCTCGCGCTTTTGGATAGCGGTGGAAGAGCCGATGATGACGAAAGTCATAGTCGCCATACATACGATGATGATAGCAGCAAGTAGTAGTGATACTCTTGTGCCTAGGTTTAGGTTTTTTAGCATAGAAGCCTCCTGTAAGCATTTGTAGTGATTTTGGTAAAAGCAAAAGCCAAAAGCATTGTAAAGCTATAAACCGCAGAATTTAACACAAAAAAAAAAAAAAAACGCAAGGACAACCAAGAAAACTTGCCATATTTTTCACACTGCTTGCTACAAAGTGGCACTTTTCGCATTTGTGCAAGCTTAGAATCTAAAAGCCTAGATTCTAAGCTTGCAGGTCTTGTGGGTCTAAAAATCGCTCATCGCTAAAGCTATTTGCGTGGAGATTGCTAAAGGCATTTTTGAGCGATTTGAATAAGAGTGGATTCTCAAGCTCGAGATTTTCTAGCATTTTTTTGGTATTTGCCCTAGATTTTGGGCGTTTATCTTCAGGGAGCCAATTTATGGGGCAGTTGCAATCAGGGGCTATGTAGATGTTGTTATTAGCGATAAAGTCGCGGATCTGTCGCTCACGCACGAAAATCATCGGGCGTAGAACATATAAGCCATTTTGTGCGCGATAAATGGGCGGCATAGAGCGCAGCGCGCCATTAAAGCTAAGGTTCATAAAAAAGCTCTCCACCGCATCATCTAAGTGATGTCCTAGGGCGATTTTGTTAAAGCCGCCCTCAAGTGCTAGCGTATAGAGACTACCGCGGCGCATCCTAGAGCAAAAGCTGCAGTAAATCGTCCCCTCTCTTTTGTGCTCTTCTAAAATCTTATAAATATCTGTGCGGATTCGCTCATAGGGGATATTGTTTTGCTCACAATACTTGATGATATACTCATATTCCCCACCCCTGCCATAATCAATCGTAACTGCCTTAAAGTCGAAAGAGAAAGGCGCGTGCTTCTTCATATACGCAAGGATTGTGGCAAGCAGCATAGAGTCCTTGCCCCCACTTAGCCCTAGTAGGATTCTATCGCCCTCTTGGATTAGGCGGTATTTGGCATTGGTGCGCCCTACGATGTTTAAGATCTTTTTGCTAATGGTGGGAGTGATGGGGGCTGTCATTGGGGCTTCTTTATGGTGCTGGCTAGCTCTTGTGCGCTTTGTGCGCTAAGAATATCGCTCTTATATTTCAGGACGATCACGCCTTCTGTGTCGTTGGTATAGACTTCGATAATGCCTTCTTTAGATTCTAGGGTAGAGATCTTGCTGCGATCATACTCGCTTATGGGGAGGTAGAGGTTTTTCTGCTTAGTGGGGCTTGCTAGCAGAGCAAAAGAGCCTAGCCATAGCACACAAATCACTGCGACGATAATCCCTATCCACATAATCCCTAAATGGTGGTATAGCACACCGCCTAGCACACCCCCTGCAAAGGACCCCGCATACGCATAAGTGGTAAAGACTCCCAATGCCCTGCCTCTCTCGTGCGCCTTAGCATACTTGCTTGTGAGCGATTGCATTATGGGCTCTAAAGTCGCAAAGCCTATGAAAAACAGCACGATCCCTACGACAAATAGCCATAAATAATTCTCCGCCCCACCAATAGCAAGCAAAATATATGCGAGCAAAAATAGCCCCACGCCATAGCCTAGCACGAGCTTCGCCCTGCCATATTTCTCCGCCAAAATACTTGCAGGTGCTAGGGCGAAAATCCCACAAAGTGCCGCTGGCGTGTAGATCTTCCATAAATCTTCCTTATGCGCTCCTAGCTCATTGACAAAGCACAGAGGGATTACGACAAAAATCAAAGTCATAAACATCTTTTCTAAAAATGAGCTGCAATTCATAATGGTGAGATTGCGATTGCGCGCGCTTTTTTGCGGAGCTTGCTCAAAGGAGTAGGAGATTTTGGGCGTGGGGGGGACTTTGAGCGCAAGCAGGAGCATTGAAATAAGCGTGAGTGCAGCAGTAAGCCAGAAAAGCCACGCCACACCGACATAGCCACCGATGATTGGACCAATAAGCATAGCAAGCGTAAAGCTAGCAAATATCCCCCCACCCATAATCGCCATAGCTCCTGTGCGCTGCTCTTCTCGCACAAGATCAGTGATCTGCGCGCTAACTACACCGCCAATCGCGCCCGCCCCTTGGATAAACCGCCCAAGAATGAGTAGGTAAATATTATCGGCTAGTGCGCAAATAACAGAGCCTATAAGGAAGATAAAAAGCCCTGCCATAACGACCTTTTTGCGATCGATTTTATCGCTTAGGGTTCCAAAGGGCGTTTGAAAGATGATTTGCGTAAGATATGCCCCGCCCACAGCAAGCCCTAGCAAAATCGCGGAAGTCTCGCCAAACTCTGTCGCATACAAAGAAATAACCGGAAGCACGATAAAAAGCCCCAAAAATCGCAGAAATACCACGAAGCTTAGGGGAAGAATTGCCTTGAACATTCGATAATCCTTGAGTCAAGTTGTGTTAAATCTGCTATTATAGCTGGTTTTTATCAAAGCTTGGCTTGCAGTGCTTTAGGGACTTATCATATACATTAAAGAATACATTAGGAGATTTTGATGTTTCAATTTATTGTTGCTAGTGGGAATAATGGCAAAATCCGCGAGATCCGCGAAATGCTTGGAGATTTGGGGCAGGTGCTTAGCCAAAAGGAGGCAAATATCCTGCTAGAGCCTGAAGAGTGGGGGGCGACTTTTAGAGAAAATGCGCTAATCAAAGCAAAATCCGTGTTTAACGCCTTGCCCGGGAATCTCTATAGCGTGTTTGTGATCGCTGATGATAGCGGGATTTGTGTTGATGCGCTAAATGGTGAGCCCGGGGTCAAAAGCGCGCGCTATGCTAGCACCACGCATAGAAATGCCCAAGATAGCGCGAACCGCTGCAAGCTTATCATCGAGCTAGAGAAGCGCGGTGTCGCTAGCTCAAAGGCGCAGTTTGTTACTTGTGTGGCGTTGGTGGGGGTGGGATCGCGCGGCGAGTATGTGGAGTATGTGGCAAATGGTGTGTGTGAGGGCATAGTCATCAACCACGAAAGAGGGCATAATGGCTTTGGCTATGACTCGATGTTTATCCCAGATGGATTTTCACAAACTCTAGCAGAGCTACCCTCTGAAGTGAAAAACTCTCTCTCCCACCGCTATAAAGCCTTGCAGCAGATCCGAGATCGCCTAGCGCACGCCTAGAATCTAGCAAATTATGGGAATCTAGCGTGAAAAGAGTGCTACAAACAAGCGCGGTGAAATATGCCATTGTCGGTGGGATCAATACCCTTGTGTGCTGGGTGGTGATCCTTGCGCTTACTTGGCTTAGTGTGCTGCCAGAGATCGCCAATATGCTTGGCTATGCCGTGGGCTTTGCCAACTCCTACTTCCTTAATAAAAAATTCACCTTCAAATCCACCAACTCCCACAAGCAAGATCTCGTGCGCTTTGGCGTGGCTATGGGGCTAGCATATCTCATCAATCTAGGTGTGCTGATCCTGTGCTATCGAGTGTTATTGATGGATAAGTATGTCGCGCAAATTATCGCGGCGGTGTTTTATACGATAAGTGGGTATGTTATTAGCAAGTTTTGGGCGTTTAGATAGTCTTGGGTGTTGAGGGTTGCTTGGGTGGATTCAGCTTTGAGCGATTCATCTTTACTAATCCTTGGAATCATTTATCTTAAATCAGCCTAGCCCTAGAATCCTTGTTTGCAATCGCAAGTCTTAGTGTATCCACGCAAGCTTGTAATTATGGAACTTTTTTTGCTTTGAACTTGGGAAATTTGAAGCGAAGGACCAATCGTGCTAGAGCAAGTAAGTCATATCGAAGCGGTGAAAAAGACCCCATTTCCCATAGATTCTCCAAAGGCAAAGCCTAGTAGTAAGGGCGGTGCAGAGCCTGCGCCAGACTTTAAAAGCGTGCTTGAAAAATCACTACAAGAGCAAGCACACACTTCCGCCCCCACGGCAAATGCCAAAGCTAGTGCGCAACATCTACAAGCTGCCCAAAAGCTTGCCAAAGAGCCTGCAAGCCCACAAGCTAGCACCAAGCAAATTAGCACCAAGCAAATTAGCACAAAGATAGAGAGTCCAAGCACTGCTAATGCACTCCCAAGCACCACTGCAACGCCTAGTGCGCCTACTTCTGCTCCATTAGCCCCCAAGGGTGAGCCGCTAGGTGTAAGCAAAGAAGCACCCCAAATGCTAGCCCAAGCCCTAGAATCCAGCACGCCAAAGCAAAGTGCTACTCCAAGCCTAAGCCAAGATAGCGCGCCGCTCCCTGCCCTAGCTCCCAAAGAAGCCCCCCAGCAGAAAAAAAGCTTAAATGATATGGCAAAGCAAGAACCTCAAGAGAGCTTTCTCTCTAAAATCACGCAAAATGCCAGCAAAGCAGAATCTAGCTCGCAGCCCAAAGCAAGCGGCACAAACGCGCAAGTAGAATCTAGCGCACCTAGTGTAAAAGGAGCTAGCGCGAAGCTAGATTCTAGTGGTGCTAACGACATCGCGCCAGAATCTAATGTGATCCAGCAAGCCCTGCAAGCTAGCGCGCTAGTCGCTGGCGCACAAGAAGTAGCCCAAAGCTTAAGCCCTGCAAAGCCTAGTGCGCCAAGCACTCCTGCTGCTCCTACTAGCCCTACTAGCGCACCTTTACAAGATGGCACGCCAAAAGCCACGCCAGCAAATGCCTTAGCCAAGCCAACGCTAGGTGATGTGGTGCAAAAGGCGCAAGATCTCGGGCTAAACCCTAGCAAAGCAGAATTTACCCAGCAAGAAGAGGAGTTTAAAAACTCCGTGCAAGCGCGCACCGGTATTCGCCAAGCCCCAGCAAGTGAAGGGATCAAGCAGTTTTTTGACAAGCAAGATGAGCAGAGCTTGCGCCCACTTTTTTCTATGCTTAGTGTGGCAAATGCGCTTGATGCAGCAGCGCGCAGAAGCAGTAAGGCTAATCGCATAGAATACGCCATTGAGAGCAAGACGGAGAAGATTGCCATCATCAATCGTGGCAAAACCTTGCCTAAAAACATCACAGAATCTAGGCTGAAAAATGAGCGACAAGAGCGAGTCTTTGAGCAGATACAAAAGGACATTATCGCAGGCAAGGAGCTAGACTTAGAGCAGATAAAGGCAGAGCTTTTTGCTAGCAAGGTAAGCGAGAGTCCAAAGCCTTTAGCCCAGCCCACTAGCCCAAGCCAGCCAACGCAGAGGCTTGTAAGCACAGCAGCTGCAATGGCTACTCCAGCTTTGGTGCAAGGCGCGCAAGAAGCATTGAGAGAGTCTCAAAAATCTAGCAAAGATCCAAGGGAGCAAGCCCCACGCGCAAAGGCTAAAGCAGCTCAAACAGCCCAAATGCCAAGCGCAGAATCTAGCAAAGATTCTAGCCCACTTCGCGCCGAGCTAGAATCTAGCACACCAAAGGAGCTGGCGCGTGCAATGGAGAGTGAGCTAGAGCTAGCGGATATGGAGCTACCAAAAGAGCTTGAGCTAGAGAGAGCGCAAGAAAAGTCCCCCAAGTCTGCCAAGCAAGGCGAGCAAAAGGCAGAATCCAAGCTAGAATCTAAGCTTGCTACAAGCGCGGCTCTTGGGGCAAGTGCTATGAAGCAAGAGCTAAGCAAGCCGCAAGTAAGAGAGATGATCACTTCATTTGTCAATCAGTTTGACCAAGAAGTGAAAAAGTTCAAGCCCCCGATGAATAAGATCTCCCTAGAGCTTAATCCAAAAGAGCTAGGCAACATTGAGCTAACTATCACGCAAAGGGGCAATAACTTGCATATAAGCGTCATCTCTAATCCCCAAGCGATCACGCTCTTTGCGCAAAATCAGCTAGATTTGCGCCAAAGTCTTATCGCTCAAGGCTTTGATGGTATCGATCTAAGCTTCTCGCAAAACTCTAGCGGTGGCTTTGGCAGCGGTAGCCAGAATAATGATCAAGCTAGCAAAGACAATGCACAAGGCGGGCTAGAATCTGGGCTTGAGTATATGGCGAAGGATTCTAGCGAGCCTAGTATGGAAATCACCCTACCGCTATATGCGTAGAATCTAAATTAAGGAGAGAGTATGGCACTTGATTTAGCAGAAGTTACAGGAGCAAAGCAAGCAAGCGAGATTAAAAAAACGCAAGAAAAATCCCCCAAAATCGCCAATGGGCTAGATAAAGATGCCTTTATGAAGCTCTTTTTAGAGCAGTTGAAAAACCAAGACCCCACCGCGCCTATGGAGACGGAGAAAATCATCACCCAAACCGCCCAGCTAACCCAAGTAGAAATGCAAGAAGAAAACAAAAAAGCGATGAAAGAAATGGTGGATTCTATGAAAGTTATGCAAGAGAGCAATGAAGAGTTCAAAAACTTCCAATCCACGCTTAAAGAGACTATGGACAAACTTGGCGAGGGCGTGGATAGCAGCATTGAAGCAGCAGGGCAAATGGCGCAGAGCTCGGCATTCCAAAGTGTGGCGATGGTGGGCAAAATCGCTGAAACTGATGTAAGCGGTGTGAATTACACAGGGGAGGGCAAGGTGCATTTTTCACTCTTTTTTGACCGCCCCATTGATACAAGCAAGGGCAAGGCAGTGGTGCAAATCTTTGATGAGTCTAAGCAGCTTGTGCGTAGCATTTCGCTTGATGATAAAAACGGGCAGCAGGGGTATTTAGACTTTGCTTGGGATGGGCTTAATGACAGGGGTGAGCAGATGGACTCTGGCACATACTCTGTGGAAGCAGAATACAACCTTGATCCAAAGACCAACCACTACCTAACCACGCGCGTAGGGCGAGGCGAGATCCAAAGCGTGCTATTTGACAAGGGCAAGCCGCTTATCCGTATGGGCGAGCTGATCTTGCCACTTAGTGCTGCGCTTGAGTTTTATGACAAAGATAAAGAGCTGGTGCGCTAGGGCATAAGAGCAGGATTGTAAGGAGACATTATGGCTATGAATGACACGATTTTAAACTCTTATAGCGGTATGAAGACCCACCAATTTGGGCTAGATTCTATCGCAAACAATATCGCCAATGTCAATACCAATGGCTTTAAAGAAAATATCCCAGAGTTTAAGAATCTCTTTAGCGCGCAAATGGATGCGCTAAACTCCAACACCATTACCAACAACGACCGCTCCTATGGCGCAACAGGGGCTAGCAATGCTATTTCTACTAAAAATGGCAACTACCACCCAAGTGATGGGCAGTTTGATGTCGCCTATATGGGGAAGGGCTGGTTTGTCGTGGGGGAGAAGCAAGATGGAAGCTTTGAAGTCAAAGAAGATGGCTATGAAATGCCCCAGCCCATTTTCTTCACGCGTAATGGCGGCTTCAATCGCGACTCTGATGGGTATTTGGTAACTTCTAGCGGGCAGTATGTTTATGGGGTCAATCTTAGTAAAATTAGCGATGGGATCTTCACTTCAAGCCCTAGCGAGCAAGATCTCTCCACGCTGCCAAGTGGGCAAATGCAACCGCTACAAATCCCCCAAGAGCTGAAATTCCACCCGGTGGTAACAACTAAGGTCGATGTAGCTGTCAATCTCAATGCTAAGTCAAATTTCAAAAGCGCGCAGGAGTTTCTTGTGCCAAATGGTATGATTGATGAAGGGCGTGTGAAAAGCCAAGATGTCGCATCTTTTGCTGATGATGATGGGCAGCCCTTTGACCCGCGCGCATTTAGGGATATTATCATCACGATTAAAAAGGGGGAAGAAGGCAGCCAGAGTGAGGAGAGCCTGCGCTTCACTTATGGCAGCGGCGGGGCTAGTGCTAATGAGTTTCGCACCATAGGCGACCTTATGGAGCTCTTTAAAAAAAGCGGGCTAGAGCTTACTCCAACACTTGGGGCGCGTGGGAATCTCGCCTTTAATGTCAAAAACCCCCAAAGTCAAACACTAGAAGTAACAATTGGCGGCGCGCTCTCTAATCGCATAGGCATTAGCACTTCTGCTGTCCCGCTTGCTCAAGATGAGCAGCTGCAGTCCAAAGATCTAAAAATCGCCACCTACACTACTTCACTTGATATTTATGATGAAGATGGCGGGAAATTTTTGCTAAAAAGTGAGTATTATCTAATCGATGCGGGTGATCCCACAGGCACGCCCCCAATCCCGCAACGCTGGCTTGTGCAAAGTGCAGTCTATGACTTTAATGGCGAGTTTATGATAAGCAAAGAGCCTATAACGCAAGAGCTGACATTTGACAAAGACGGCAAGCCAGAGTCCGCACCTATGGAGCTTGACTTCAAAGACTCTAAGATCACCTACTCAATCACAGGCAGCGATAAATACACTTCAAGGAATCTGCCTTATGAGGACTCTAAAATGCTTGAAGCAAGCCAAGATGGCAAGGCAGAAGGCTCGCTCAAAGATATTAGAATCGATGAAAATGGCATTATTTTTCTAGCGTTTAGCAATGGCGTGAGCGAGCCTATGGGGCGGCTAGGCGTGGTGGCGTTTGTCAATGATCAGGGCTTGAAAAAAATGGGCGATAATGTTTATAGCCTAGGGACAAATGCGCTAGGCGGGGAAAACAGAGTCCTAAGTGGGAATCCAATCTTAGGCTGGAACAACGAGGGGAATCTAAAGTTTGGGCAAATCAAGCATAAATACCTAGAGACAAGCAATGTCGATGTGGGTAATGCGCTCACAAATCTTATCTTGTATCAGCGCGGCTACTCGATGAATGCTAAGGCGTTTAATACCGGCGATGATTTGGTGAAAGAAGCTATCGCACTGAAGAAGTAGCAAGCTAGAATCTATAAAGTAGAATCTAGCTTAGTTTGGATCTAGCTTGGCTTGTTTGGTTAAGATTATCTCAAAGCCAAATTGCTTCAAGTAGATTCTAGCTATCTGTCAAGCCGTAGTTAATGGGAATCTTTAGTAAGACAATTTTACTAGGGATAGGGAAAGACTTGTGCGCGGCTTTGATCGTTTGTATGGCTTGCTTGTTGAGAATATCGCCTGCGTTTGAGCGCACCACGCGTATCCCCTCAATGCTCCCATCAGGCTTTAGGCAAAACTCCACGACTACCGTGCCCTGCATACCGCGGATTCTAGCGAGCTGGGGGTAGTCGTGCTTGCGCGCTATGGCAGCTTGCACCTTGGTGTAAAACTCATCGCTTATCCCCTCGCTATGTGCGAGCAGCTCTTGTGTAGAGCCTTGGGAGTTTTGGTTAGATGCGCTCTCTTTGGTCTCTTCGCCCTCTTGTGGTGTGGGCTTGGCGGTATCTTGTGGAAGCTGCTTTGCTTGAGCTTGATCTTGCAAGATTTCTTGGGTGGGGATTTTGTGCTTAGCTTTGTGCTTTTGCTTATGGAGCTGGCTTTGCTCCTGCTTGGGCTTGGTGGGCTTGGAGTAGGTCTTTTGTGGGGCATTGGTGTTGATACTTGCTAGGCTCATTGTGATAGGTGCGCTCCCCACTTGCGCGATCTTTTCATCGCTAAATATCCCCACAATCCACGATAAGCCGAGTAAATGCAGTCCAAGCGATACGCAAAAGCCAATGGCAGAGGGGCTTTTAAGGTGTTTGGGCAGTGATAGAGACATTCTCGTGTCCTTTGTCTTTAAGGATACTAATTATTTGCACAAAGCTCTCAAAGCGCGCGTCCTTGTCGCTTTTGACTTCAACCATCGCTTCGCTATCAAGTGCTTCAAGCTGCTCGCGCAAAGAGCTAGAATCTAGCTCTTTGTCATCGATGTAGATTCTATTATCTGCACTAATTAGAATCTGCACGACTTTATCATCGTTCTTTTTCTCCACATTATCGGCTTGGGGGAGATTGATGGGGATTTTGCCTTGAGCGATGAAAGTTGAGACGCTTAGCACAATGGCTAGCAAAACAAGCATTACATCAATAAAGGGGACGATATTTAGCCCCTCTGCGCGCCTAGGCTTCATCGCTATGCTTTTTAAGAGCTTTGTAGCGGTTGCTTAGCACATCACAACGGCGCAAGAGCACATTATAGACCATAAGCGTAGGGATAGCCACGCACAGCCCAAGCGCGGTAGCTTTCAGTGCAAGCGAGAGCCCCACCATAATCGTCTTAGCGTCCATTCCCCCGCTCATACCCATATCATAAAATGTGATCATAATCCCGCACACCGTCCCAAGCAGCCCGACATAAGGGGCATTTGAGTAGATGATATACAGCGCGGTTAGATTCTTGCTAAGAGATTCTTCAAGTGTATCAAGGCTCGCATACACACGCACATCAACACGCGCATAGAAGATAATCCGCTCAATGCTAAACCATAGTGCTAGAAAGCTCATCACCCCAAGCACCAAAAACACGATAAAATCAATATGCTCTCGCAAAAAGTCCATATAGCCTCCCTATCCTTAAACAAGCAGAATCTAGCCCAGCCAAATCCTGCTCAATTCTCACTATGTGTAGAATCTAAGAATCATTTTTATTTTAGTGTGATAATAATGCTTGTTTGATAAAAGTATTATTAAAGCATTTGTAAATCAACAAACCCCCACAAAACGCGCAAGATTTAGCTATAATCCGCGCGCAAATCCCTAAAGCCTAAAAGCATCAATCAAGCCCAAGTCATCATAACCAAGCTAGAATCTAGCTAGATTCTAGCACACCACTACCCAAGGACAGCGATGAAGCCCACACTCAAAGACTACAACAAAGACCGCCTAAAAAAGGACCTAATCGCCTTTATCCACCACGAGTCTTTTAGTGGTGTGCTGCTGTTTTTCTGCGTGGTGTTTGCTATGCTTGTGGCAAACTCTAACTTCTCCCCGCTGTATTTCGCGCTAAAAGAGCTAGAGCTTGGGCTCTTCCTTGGTCCTTATCATCAGGGTATGAGTGTGGAGCATTTTATCAACGATGTGGCGATGAGCTTGTTTTTTCTAATGATGGGGCTTGAGATGAAGAGAGAGATTCTCTATGGCGAGCTTGCTGGGTTTAAAAAGATCATTTTCCCAATGCTTGCCGCAGTTGGGGGCATTATCGTGCCTATTGCTATCTATCTCTTCTTCAACCACGGCACTCCAAGTGCCAATGGCTTTGGCGTGGCGATGAGTACAGATACGGCGTTCGCACTTGGGGCGATCTTGCTCCTAGGCAAGAGAGTGCCACTAAGCTGCAAGGTGTTTTTGGTAACTTTGGCGGTGGTTGATGATCTAGGTGCGATTTTGGTGATCGTGCTATTTTATACCAGCACGCTACATATTGGCTGGCTACTTGTAGCAGGGGCGATAGTCGCCCTGCTTGTGTATATCAATCACAAGGACACCTACAAGCTCTCAAGCTTTCTGCTACTTGGGCTTTTGCTTTGGATAGCGGTGTTTAATAGTGGGGTGCATTCTACCATTGCTGCGGTGATCTTGGCATTTTGTATCCCGGGGCGATCTAATGTCTCGGACACTTGCTTGCTTAATCTTAAAAAGGAGCTAGAAGGGATTCATACAATGATGCAAAGCGGGGGGAATTTCTTTGAGACAAATATCGTGCGCGCGAAGTTTAGCCTTAAGGGTCTATGGGAAAATCTCGCGCGATTTTTTAGCGGTGATAACCCAAAGAAGCAGTTTGACTTGCAGCAGCAAAGCAAGCGCGTGCAGATTCTAGACTCTATTTCGCGCTACTCCTTGCAAGCGCAAAACCCGCTTCTACGCTTGCAGAGTGTCTTGCACCCACTATGCTCCTATTGTATCGTGCCACTCTTTGCTTTTATCAATGCGGGGGTAAGGGTGGATTCTGGGATAAGCTTTGATATTGATGCGATTTTTTTAGGCACGATTGCTGGGCTTGTGGTGGGCAAGCCGCTTGGGATTTTTATTTTTGCATATATTGGGGTGAAGCTAGGGATCGCTACAAAGCCAGCAGATCTTGGCTTTATGCAGGTGTTTGCAGTGGGGACATTGGCTGGCATTGGCTTTACGATGGCGATTTTTGTCGCAAATCTCGCGTATGCAGATTTGGAGCAAGGCGCGCAGGCGATAATGGTCTCAAAGCTAGCTATCCTCTACTCTTCATCACTAGCATTGCTGCTTGGCATTGCTATGCTTTGGCTTAGCACAAAGCCTAAGAGCTAGAATCTAGCTTTTAGATTCTAGTAGGGCTGCTAGCTCTGCTTCATTGATGATACGCACGCCTAGCTCTTTGGCTTTTTGCGCCTTGCTTCCAGCATCCGCCCCGCAGAGCAAAAAGTCTGTTTTCTTACTCACGCTTCCGCTTACGCGCGCGCCTAGCTCTTCTAAATACTGCTTCATCTCTTCGCGCGCCCTACTTAGTGTGCCTGTGATGACAAAGCTTAGATTTGCCAAGGGCTTAGAATCTTGGCTGCTAGCTTGCTTAGATTCTAGTGCTTTAGGCTCTATGAGTGCTAGAAGCTTGTCTATAAACTCGCCATTTATGCGCGCAAAATCCACAAATGAGCGCGCCATCTCCTGCCCAAAGCCACTAATGGCGATAATCTCTTCATAGCTTTTAGCAAAGCAGCCAAGCCCAAAGCTCCTATCTAGCTCCTTGCTCGCCCACTCGCCAATATGCGTAATGCCTAGCGCGTTGATAAACCGCCATAGCGCGATATGCTTAGTCGCTGCAATGGCGTTTAGGAGATTGCTCGCCTTTTTTTCTTTGAAGCCTTCTAGTGTAAGCAGGCTTTGCATAGTGAGTGAGTAAAGATCAAGGATAGAAGTGATAAGCCCGGCATTATAGAGCTGATAGACTAGCTTTTCTCCTAAGCCATCGATGTTTAATGCCTTTTTGCTCGCAAAGTAGATGATAGACTCTTGTATGCGTGCTTTGCAGGAGAGATTGCAGCAGCGCAAGACTACTTCTTCTTGCACGAGCGTTGAGTCACACACGGGGCAAGTTGTGGGGGGGAGTATGGGGGTTTGGCTGCCATCGCGCCTAGCAGTGAGCGGCTTAATGATTTTAGGGATCACATCGCCACTGCGGATAATGATGACAAAGTCGTTGAGATAAATGCCTTTTTTCTCAATGTCGCTGTAGTTATATAAGCTAGCGCGCGCGACTCTTGCTCCTTCTATCTCTATGGGCTCTAGCTCTGCCACGGGCGTGATGACCCCTGTGCGCCCCACTTGATTAGTAATCGCGCGGATTTGCGTGATCTTCTCAACTGCAGGGAATTTATACGCACAAGCAAAGCGGGGGGATTTAATCGTCCAGCCAAGCTCATTTTGCAAGGCAAGGCTATCTAGTATGACCACCATACCATCTAGCATCATTGCAAAGTTGTTGCGATCTTGTTGTAGCTGCTCATAGTAGGTGTGGATTTCTTGCACGCTCTGGGCTTGGCGGATATGGCGCATTATAGGGTAGAATCCAAAGGATTCTATCAAGCGCATTATTGCATAAAAGCTAGGGGATAGCTCGATTTCACTTGTGCCTATCCCCCAAGGGACAAAGAGCAGCTTTCTTTGTGCGGTGATTGTGCTATCGAGCTGGCGTAGTGAGCCTGCTGCGGCATTGCGCGGATTGGCAAAGAGCGGCAAGCCTTGCTCTGCTCGCGTGGCATTAAGCGCGGCGAAATCGTCCTTTTTAATCACCACTTCACCGCGGATCTCAATCGTGGCTTTATGGGGGATTGTAAGCGGGATTGAGGGGAGAGTTTTGGCATTTTGCAGCACTTCTTCGCCGATGAGCCCATCTCCCCTTGTGGCAGCACTGACTAGCACGCCGTTTTCATAGCAGAGATTAAGTGATGCGCCATCAAATTTAGGCGAGCATACAAAGCTAGCATTTGGATAGTTTTTGCCAATGCGCGCTACCCACTCTTCTAGCTCTTGTAGGCTAAAGACATCATCAAGACTCCACATTCTCTGCTTATGTGTGTGTTTCTCAAAGCCCTCAAGGATAGTGCCACCTACGCGCTGTGTGGGGGAGTCTGGCAGTATGTCTTGGGGGTTTTTGGCTTCATAGGCTTTGATTTGGTGGTAGAGTGTGTCGTATTCTTCATCGCTAGCGATTGGATCATCAAGCACATAGTAGGCATAGGCGTAGTCTTGCAGAGTTTTTAGCGCACTAAGGTATTGCTCCTTGCTTGTTGGCATTTTTGTCCTTTTATAAGTGTTTTTTAACATAAGCTATGTAAAATTATACATTTTTAAGTTTAAGCCATTACTAGCGCAACCTATCCAGATACACTCTCTAGCACAAGGAGCATAAGCGTGATAAAAGACATTGATAGAAACACGAGCTTACACCTAAACAACGAGGCGCAGTTTTTGTGCTTCACGCTTGATGACCCAGACTCCGTGGAGCTGCACGGAGAGCATATTGGTATGCAGCTTTATGCAATCAATGTCTTTAAGGTGCGTGAGATTATCTACTATGATGGAGACTTGACAGAGACAGCTGGGGAGAATGACGGGCTTGTGCTGGGATTTTTGACCGTGCGTGGAGAGTCTATGCCCCTTATTGATATGCGCCGATGGCTCTACTACAACTCTCAAAATCCCAAAAAAGATCTCCGCCCCTTTTCTATCGACTCACAAAAGAGTCTTGTAGTGATATGCAACTTTTCAAACCAAGATGTTGGGCTAAAGATTCTAGGTGTTAAGCGTATTATTAACAAAAACTGGAATGACATCATTGTAGGCAGTGAGTTTGGCTTTGATGGGGATAGCAAGGTAACTGCCACTACTAAATACGATGATGGCTCTGTGATCCAAATCCTTGATGTAGAGAGAATGGTAGCCGATGCATTCCCTGATGAGGAGTTTGGCAGAAAGCTTAAGATCGATGTGCTAGGCACTATTGATAGCGATAAGCTTGTGCTTATGGCAGAGGATTCTAAATCAGCTTCTAAGGCATTAGAGATGATTTTAGAGAAGCTTAATGTCCGCTATATTTCCTTTAGCAATGGACGGGCACTGCTAGATTATCTCTACTCTGATGGGATACTTGAGCAAGTGGGAGCGGTGATCACCGACCTTGAAATGCCTGTGCTATCTGGCTTTGAGGTGCTCAAGCAGATTAAAGGGCGAGCAGAGTCTAGGGATCTCCCTGTGATTGTCAATTCTTCTATGAGCAATGACTCTAACCTTGAAATGGCTTCAAGCCTGCACGCAGATGGCTTTATCTCAAAGTCAGATCCCTTGCAAGTGCAAGATCTACTGCGAAAATTTTTAAGCTAGATTTTAGGAGTATAGGTAATGTTGCGGACACATTTGTGTGCGGAGATTGGTGAAGAGCTCATAGGGCAGCGTGTGGAAGTGTGCGGCTGGTGTAATACCTACCGAGATCACGGAGGTGTAATCTTTATCGACCTGCGCGATCATAGTGGGATCGTGCAGCTTGTGTGCGACCCAGAATCTAGCGCATACAAGCAGGCAAATCTTGTGCGCGATGAGTTTGTGCTGCTTGCTTCTGGGCTGGTGCGTGCGCGTGGGGCAGGGCTTGAGAATCCAAAGCTAAAGAGCGGCAAAGTAGAGATCGTGCTAGAGAATCTCACTATAGAAAACAAAGCAAAGACTCTGCCAATCCCCATAAACGATGAAAATACGAGCGAAGAGCTGCGCTTAAAGTATCGCTACCTAACTTTGCGTGCGAAAAAGTCTTATGATATTTTTAAAATGCGTAGTGATATTAGTATGGCAGCTAGAAATAGCTTGCAGAAAATGGGGTTTTTAGAAGTGGAGACACCTATTTTGACAAAGCAGACCCCAGAGGGAGCTAGAGACTATCTAGTCCCTAGCCGTGTGCATGATGGCAGCTTTTTTGCCCTGCCTCAAAGTCCGCAGCTTTTTAAGCAGCTGTTGATGGTCAGTGGGTTTGATCGATATTTCCAGATCGCGCGCTGCTTCCGTGATGAAGATTTGCGCGCAGATAGGCAGCCAGAATTTACACAAATTGATGTAGAAATGAGTTTTTGCACACAAGAAGATGTAATGCATACTTGCGAGATGCTTTTGCAAGATGTGTTTGCTGCAGTGGGCGTGCAGATTGCTACACCATTTGTGCGCCTACCCTATGCGCAAGCTATGGAGAAATATGGTAGCGACAAGCCAGACTTACGCTATGGCTTGGAGCTTGTAGAAGTGGGCGATGCGTTTTTAGATTCTAGTAATGAAATCTTTGCTCACATTGCTAAAGATACACAAAAGCAGCGCATAAAGGCTCTGTGCATAAAGGGTGGGGATAGTCTCTTTAGCCGCAAGAGTTTAAGTGAAGCAGAAGAGTTTGTGCGAGGTTTTGGGGCAAAGGGGCTAGCCTATATCCAGCTTAAAGATGAGCCAAAGGGACCACTTGTGAAGTTTCTCTCACCAAGCGGGCTTCAAACAATTCTAGAGCGCACAGGTGCGCAGCAGGGGGATATAGTCTTTTTTGGTGCGGGGGATAAGCGCGTGATATGGGACTATATGGGACGCTTGCGCCAGAAAATCGCTAAAGATTTGGGGCTAATCGATAAGGACAAAATGGCGTTTTTATGGGTGGTGGATTTCCCTATGTTTGAGCAAAGTAGCGATGGCTCTGTCGCAGCATTGCACCACCCTTTTACAATGCCTAAAAACTTAGAGCAAGATGACATTGAAAGCATAGAATCCATCGCTTATGATGTGGTGCTAAATGGTGTGGAGCTAGGTGGTGGGAGTATGAGAATCCATAAAGATTCTATCCAAAAGCGAGTCTTTGAGCTACTTGGGATTAGCGAGCAGGAAGCAAGGGAGAAGTTTGGATTCTTGCTTGATGCGCTAAGCTATGGTGCGCCGCCGCACGGGGGCTTTGCCATAGGGCTTGATCGACTCGCTATGCTTATTAGCGGGGCGGGAAGTATCCGCGATGTGATTGCCTTCCCCAAGACGCAGAGAGCTGCCTGCCCGCTTACAGAAGCACCAAGTGTAGTTGGCGAAGAGCTATTGCGTGAGCTGCATATCCGCTTGCGCAACAAGCAATCATAATTTATTAAGGAGTGTTTATGAAGCAGTTGTTTCTCATCATTGGAGCCCCCGGCTCTGGCAAGACCACAGATGCGCAAGCCATAGCTAAGCGCAATGCAGATAAGGTTGTGCATTACTCCACAGGAGATTTATTGCGCGAAGAGGTGGCAAGTGGGTCTGAGCGTGGTAAGGTTATTGGCAGTATTATTGCTAAGGGTGAGCTAGTCCCGCTAGATATTGTCGTCCAAACAATCATAGGTGCGCTTGCTAATGCACCAAGAGATATTGTGCTAATTGATGGCTACCCTAGAAGCATAGAGCAAATGCAAGCTCTGCACACTAAGCTTGCAGAGCAGACAGAAGTGGAGCTTGTGAAGGTCATTGAAGTATCAGTGAGCGAGCAAGTAGCCAAAGATCGTGTGCTAGGTCGCGCGCGAGGTGCAGATGATGATGTAGAAGTGTTTAATAATCGTATGCGAGTATTCTTAGAGCCGCTTGCGGAGATACGCGCATTTTATGGAGATAAGGGCTTGCTGCATACGATCAATGGCGAGCGCACGATAGAAGAGATTGTAGAAGAAATGAATGCCTGTGTATTATCTCAAGTGAAAGGATAGAAGATGAATATAGAAAAAATCTCTATAGGAGAAGTCCCCGATAAGATCAATGCCATTATCGAGATCCCTTATGGCTCAAGTGTGAAGTATGAAGTGGATAAAGATTCTGGCGCGGTGGTGGTTGATAGAGTGATGTATAGCGCGATGTTTTATCCGGCAAATTATGGCTTTATCCCCCACACGCTAGCAGATGATGATGATCCTGTGGATATTCTTGTGATCAATGAATACCCCTTGCAGGCTGGGAGTGTGATTAAAGTGCGCTTAATTGGCGTGCTTATTATGGAAGATGAGAGCGGAATGGACGAGAAGCTAATCGCCGTGCCTATTAGCAAAATTGACCCGCGCTATGATGGGATCAAATCGCTAAATGACTTGCCAAAAATCACACTTGATAGGATTAAGAACTTCTTTGAAACCTACAAAATGCTCGAGCCAAATAAATGGGTCAAAGTCAAAGACTATGGCGATGTCGCTCAAGCAGTGGCGATTCTACAAAAATCCATAGAAAACTTCGCCAAATAGCTTGGCATAAGCAACCTTGAAGCAGTTTAGGGCGCGCTAATGAATCTCTACAAAAAGTCTCTATCGCGCTTTAGCGCGCTTGTAGAGTCTTTGGAGCAGATCCCAACCATCGGGCGTAAAAGTGCGCAGAAGATCGCCTATCTCCTTGCCATAGAGAACAAATACCTAGCCCTAAAGCTTGCCCACTGCATAGAAACCTCTATCCAGCACATTAGCACTTGCTCGGTGTGTGGGGCTGTGAGTGAAAATGAGCTTTGTGAAATCTGCCTTGATGATAGCAGAGATGACACAAAGCTTTGTGTTGTGCTCCACCCTAAGGATATTTTCACTATTGAAGAAATGGGTGATTTTGATGGCAAATATTGGGTGCTATCTCCTGAGCTAGAGCAAATTGACTTCGCTCAAGTGCGCACGCGCATTATAAGCAGGAGAATTAGGGAGATGATATTTGCCTTTTCTCCAAGTCTTGCTAATGATGCAGTAATGCTATTTATCGAAGATAGGCTGCAGGACTTGCCACTGCATTTTAGCAAGATCGCTCAAGGTGTGCCTACTGGGATAGGGCTTGAGAATATCGATCAGCTTTCACTCTCTCGCGCCCTAAGTGCGCGCGTGAAGCTCTAACATAAAGGTGGAATATGGGGTTTGAGATTTTTGGAATGCGTGTGTTTGACCTTAGTGCTCCATTTGGATATTTTGAGGCATTTAGCACGATCGCTGTGGTTAGCGTGAGTGCTTTTGTCATCTTTTTGCTCTTAAGAAATATGGGCAACAAGCCTAGAATCTAGGAGATTGTATGAGATGGGTGTGGCTTGGCGCATTGGCTTTGCTTGGCACTATGCAGGCAAAGCCAGCTCCTGAGTGGGTAGAATCTAAAATATGCGCAGAGCAGCATTGCGCCATAGGGCAAGCTAGCAAGCAAGAGGGGCAGACAAGTGCGATAGCGCGCGCGCTTAAAGAGCTGCGATTATCGCTTAATACAAGCGTGCAAGCAGAGTATGAGCAAAGCACTGATACAAGCGGGCAGAGTGTGGCGAGCGAGCGGGTTAGAATCTATGCGGGTGCGCATAATATCGGCTATAAGATTCTAGCGCGCTATGAGGATAAAAAGTATGTATATGTAAAGATCCAATACGACCCTAGCAAAAAGCTTGTCGATGAAGCTCCAGCACCAGAGTTCAAAGAGCTAGAGAATCTTGAGAGACTTTGTGAGGATTCTACGCTTGAGGGCTACTACTGCGTGAGCTTAGGCGATAAGTATTATAAAGGTGAGCTTGAGCTAGCTAAAAACGACAAGCTAGCCCTTAAATACTACAAAAAAGCCTGCCTTATGGGGACGCTGGAGGGCTGTGTGCTAGCAGGTGAAATCGCGCTTAAAGAGTCTAAGAAAAGCGCGCAGTGGTATTATGCGCACGCGTGTGAAAACGGCTATGGATTAGCTTGCACTAAAATGGCTGGGCTAGAAGAAGCTGCGCGCAAGAAGCTAGATTTATATACGCAAGGCTGCAAGCTTAATGACGCGCTCTCTTGCGCCTATCTTGGGGAAGTATATGCGCTAGGCTTGGCAAATTTGCAAAAAAACGCAACCAAGGCAAAAACTCTCTATAAACAATCCTCCCAGCTTAATCAATACGGCGATGGTGCGGTGCTCTTACTAGGAGAATCTGGCTTTGATAAATCAAGTATGCAAAAGCTTTGTAATCACAACAACGCCCGCGCGTGCGCATACTTGGGGCAGAGCGAGCAGGATTCTAGCCTTTTGCAAAAGGCTTTCGCGCTAGGCTCTGCACAGGGAGCTTACTTCCTAAGTCTTCAAGCCAAAGAGCCTAGAGCTAGGGAAAAGCTGCTTACGCACTCTTGTGAAGTTGGCGTGCAAAATGACTTCACCAAAGCGTGTGAGGCACTTGGCGATACTCTGCTAGCAAGCGACAAAGCTCGCGCGCAAGAATACTACGCTGCAAGCTGTAATCATCTCTTTTATGAAGAGAGTGCTTGCAAAAAGCTCTATGATTTAGCCCCTAATAAATGTCAAAATGAAAGTGTATGCCTAAGCTTTGCTAATGAGAGCGCGCCTGCTGCTGTGGCGGTATCTAGTGCGGTTGATGCGATCATTGATGAAGATGGCGAGCTAGATTCTACCATAGTGCGCAAGGCTAAAAAGAAGCCACAAGCAAGCCAAGCGGGCAAAAAGCTAGAATCTACCTCATCAATCCTTGCACCAAGAGAGCCTAAGAGAGTAAGGATTGTCGGTGAGCTAGCACTCGGGGCGCACTCTATGGACTTTCCTAAGATTAGGGGTATGCATAAGATCACTGATGATAGTGCGATGGGATTTATGGGTGTGGGGAGATTTGGCGTGGAGATTAGCACAGCTAAGCAGCCGCTATCTTTCTATGCTGCACCATTTATAGAGCTTGCTTGGCAGGGGCTTTTTGATGCAGAAGAGTTTGCTAGAGAGCAAGATGGTGATGAAGATGGCAAGGTGTCTGCGCTGCTCTTTGGCTCTGGGATACAAGCGGGCGTGCAGTATAAAATCTGGCGGCTTTATGGCGTGGTAGATTATATGGCGAACTTCTCGCGTATTTCTCGCAATGTAAGTGTGCCGCTACAAAATATGCTTGGCGTAGGTGTGGGCGTGGGGTGTGAGCTTGCGTTTATGCGTGTGGGCGTGCAGTATATGTATCAATCGTATGCCTATAATACCGGGGCTATTTATGATAATAGGCATTCAAGCACTTTGGTGCTAGATTCTAGCAAGGCTCGATCAGGTGCGCACGCAGTGTTTGTTACACTAGGGGTTGGATTCTAGCTAGAATCTAGCTTAGCTTAAGATCGCTTAGTGCGCGCATTGCCTGCTCTATTGCCGTGTGTAAGAATGCATCCCAGTTGGCATCAGAGTTGGCTATGGCGATGTTGCCACAGACTTTGCGCGCGGTTTTTATGGTGCTTTTGCTTTGCTTTGGAGTATCAAAGAGCGAGTTGTAGTTATAAGCATAGCAGTGCCCCCAGCGATTAAGCGTAATGCCCAGCACATCGCGCTTGCTAAACCCCGCTTGCCCAAAGATTTCTTGCAAGTGCGAAAGGGTCATTTGCTCTAGTGTGGAAAATGGTGTCTCTAGCAGCGCGTGGCGTGTCAAGCGTGAGAGATCTCTTGCGGTGAGTTGTGTTGTATCAATCTCTTTAGGATTAAGCCATAGGGGCGAGCCAATTAAATGCAAGCATATAGGCTTTTTAGGATCTCGCGGGTGCTTATATGCCCCCATATCCACAGGGAAGTCTAGCTTGGTATTGACATAGAAAGATTTTGGCGCGTAAATATCGTGTATGCCAAGCCTTGTGAAGCACTCCCAATTGGATAGTAGGACTTTGGTGTAGATAAGAGAGGTTTTGACACATTGTGAGAGTGCGCTTTTTTGCTCTTCTTGTAGCTCTTTGACAATGTAAGGGATCATTGCATTATAGTTTGCCATAATCGCCTTTTTGGCAAAGACTTTATAGAGCTTGTTGGTGCGCTTGCAGCCATAGACGATCTCTACACCCCCTGCGACATTGCGCACATCAAGCGCGGTGCTTTGCAAGCGGATTCTACTTATATTTTTTGGCAAATCAAGCTTGCTATAATCAAAACGCGCTAGCAGCACTTCTTCAGGTGTGTTGCCACAAGTAGCGATATGGGGGATAAGTCGCTTGACCATTAGGCGTGCGATAGAGGCATTACCATCTGGGAAGTGGTGGATATAGGGCTCTTCAAAGATATCATTAGCAGGCACTATGGCTTCAAATCCGGGCAGCGCACACTCCTGCGCTAGCTCGCAAGAAATCATATCAATCCCCAAAGCCATAAAGTCATCGCTCACACCCTCAAAGAAGCTTAACGCAAGCGGAGATAGCTTGACTTTATCTTGCAAGAATTGCTTATAGCTTGTGCGTGCAAGGTAGTCGCGCTTTTGTTTTTTGCTTAAGCCTTGTAGATAGTCTTTAGGCTTAGTAAAAAGCTCTACAAGTGCTTCTCTATCAGCCTTAGGCATAGGGAAATCCCCAATAAACTCCGCAAAGCTTCTAGCATTATTGCGCTCTTGCCTAATGCTATCATCGATAATCACACGCGGATCGCCGCTTACAAGCTTGCTCACGCCAAAATGCTTTTTGTTAAAAAACACACCCCTACTTAGTCCTAAATCTGGGTAGAAGTCTTGATCAAAGCATTTGGCAAGAGCGTCTATATCGACATTAAGCGAGTGTAAAAATCGCACGACTTGTTTGCTATATAGAGTCTTTGGAGATTGTAGCGACTCGCTACCGCCATAGGTGAGAATCTTGCCATAAGGCGTGGCAAACTCATTGCGCCTAGCGTGTCCGCCAAAGTCTTTGTGATTATCTAGTATCAAGCTTTTTGTGCCTTTGTGCTTATCGTGAAATAAGCAGGCTGCACTAAGCCCACTGATCCCAGCCCCGATAATAACGACATCATAATGCTCTTGTATGGGGATTTTGGCAAAGTCATATTGCTCGCCATCGCGCAAGGCGTGGGCGAAGAAGTAGCTATCATCATCGCTACCGACAAGGTTTTGCCAAAGTGGCGGATAGCTTGATGAAGAGCTTTTGGCTAGAATCTCTAAAGGTGTCATTCCAGCGACCACAGCTACTGCCATACCATTGATAAAATCTCTACGAGTCATAGTTCTCCTTAATTTAGATTCTAGTTGTTGGCTTGTAAGAGATAGACAAAGCGGTATCACCCCAAGTTAAAACAAGTTAAAAGAGGTTTAATAACACAAAGCGTGGATTCTAACTAAGTGCAGTAAATGTATCTATAATAGCATTACAGCAGTCTTGGGCTTTGCAGGCGTAAAAGCTCATAAGTTTTTGTCGTGGCTACTCTTCCCCTAGCTGATCGCTCTAAAAATCCTTGCGCAAGTAAATATGGCTCAATCACATCTTGGATCGTGTCTTCATCTTCGCTAATGATAGCAGCGATCGTGTTTAGCCCTATGGGCTTTTTAGCCTGCGCGATAGCATCTAAATAGCGCAAATCTAGCGCGTCAAAGCCAAGCTCATTGACTCCTAGCTCTTGCAAGGCTTGCTTTGTCGTGCTTAGGCTAATCGTCTCCTCATCTTCCACATCGGCAAAATCGCGTATCCTGCGCAATAGTCGCAGCGCGATCCTAGGAGTGCCTCGCGAGCGGCTAGCGATCTCCACGCTAGCAGAATCTTCTATGCCTTTATCAAGCTTTTTTGCTGCTTTTTTTATGATTTGGGCTAGCTCGTTGGTGGTGTAAAACTGCAAGCGAAAGTCCATACCAAAGCGATCCCGCAAGGGGTGAGAGAGCATACCCGCCCTAGTTGTCGCGCCAATGAGCATAAAGCGTGGCAGATCGATTTTGATCGTTTGTGCTGCTGGTCCAGAGCCTGTGATAATATCAAGCCGAAAGTCCTCCATAGCGGGGTAGAGCATTTCTTCTATAGCAGGGCTTAGGCGGTGGATCTCATCGATGAACAAAATTTCACCTTCTTGTAGATTGGTAAGTAGTGCAGCTAGATCGCCTGCTCGCTCAATCATCGGCGCAGCAGAAACTTTGATGGGTGCGCTCATTTCATTGGCGATGATGTGGCTTAGGGTTGTTTTGCCAAGTCCGGGGGGACCAAAGAGTAGCGTGTGCATTAGGCATTCTCCGCGCTTTTTCGCGCCTAAAATGGCTATTTCTAGGTTTTTTTTCACCTGTTCTTGCCCGATATAATCCCCCCAGATACTTGGTCTTAGTGATATTTCGCTGCGCTCTTCAAAGCTGATTTTCTCCACACCCACTACGCGCGTATCTCTCTCATCTTGTGTAAAATCTAGCGAGATTTTTTCCATAATGCTCTAACTCCTTACACTCCTAACGCTTCTCTAGTAGCTTTCTTGCTCATTGGGGAAAGATTGACTGCGGACATCGCTAGCATAATCACGCACCGCCTGCTTAATGATACTAGCACCTTGTAAGTAAGTGCGCACAAATTTTGGATTTAGGTCATCAAAGAGCCCTAGCATATCACTCCACACTAGAATCTGCCCATCACACCCAGCCCCAGAGCCTATGCCTATGGTGGGGATTTGCAGCTTTTGTGTAATGGCAGTAGCACAAGGCGCGATAATGCCCTCAAGCAGCAAGCCAAATGCCCCTGCTTGCTCAAATGCTAAAGCAGATTCTAGTAGCTCCTTGCTCTGTGTCTCATCTCTGCCTTTAATCTTATAGCCGCCTTCTGCCTTGATATATTGGGGCATAAGTCCAATATGGGGCATAACAGCTATGCCTTCATCAATCAAGGCTTCTACAATGTGGAGCTTCTTGCTTGTAAGCTCTAGCTTCAGGGCATCAACTTGCGTGGCTTTGATAAGCTTGGTGGCGTTTTTTAGCGCGCTATCACGCGTGCTATAAGTGCCAAAGGGCATATCTGCTATGAGAAATGAGCTTTTAGCCTTGCGACAGACTGCTTGAGTGTGGTAGATGATATGCTCTAGGCTTAGGCTTGTGGTGTCTTTGTGCCCGCCAAAGCTCATATTTAGGCTATCACCTATTAAAATCACATCAACTTCGCCATCAAATATCCTAGCAAAGAGCGCGTCATAAGCAGTTATAGCAGTGATTTTCTCTCTACCTTTCTTATCTCGTAGGGCTTTTAGGGTGAGCTTTTTTGTGCTACCTTCTGTGCTATTTGGCATAGTGCTCATAGCTTCTCCTTGCGTGATGGGTTTAAACTTTATGTAACTTTGATAAATCTATAATAGCGCGCTAAAGTGGTGTGCGCGATTATATCACATAAGGGCTGTATGATGAAACATAGCTATGGCAGACAATGTAGCATAAAGCCAGCATACGCCCGTGCTTTACGCGCTTTAGCTTTGCTCTATGCCCTAGCGTGCGTGCCACGCATACTACTAGCACAAGATCCGTTTTTAGACCCGAGCAAGCCACTTGACTATAATAGCCTTGATCTCTCCTACTATCCCTATATCATCGCTTATAATGCCACCACAGATGAAGAGATCATTGATCTTGTCAATAACCTTGAAGCCTCTAATCAAAAGACGGGCATATTTATCGGGCTTTATGGGGGCTGGATTTTCCACAATGCCACAAATGACCCCGCTTATCTCTCGGGCAATGCCTACGCATATAGCGCGAAAGTGGGGTATCAAAGCTTCTATCCATCGCTGTATGACACACTCTCAATCCCAAATATCGTAGGCAGTAGAATCTATGTGCAATACCTAGGCAGCAATGCCAAAGAGCTTCGCTACGCGGATATTGGCTTTAGTGGGGTTGGAGTGAGTGCGGATATTTTGGTAGATCTCCCTGTGGCAAAGGGGCTAGAATCTGGCGCGATTATGGGGCTGGGGCTTTTTAGTATGACTTATGATAACAAGCCTGATGCGACCCTTGGGGGTGTGATCAATCTAGGCTTTGGCGTTGTTGTAGCGACAAAACATCGTGCAGAAGCGGAGATAAAATTCATCATCAATGATAAGCTGGACTGGTTTGGGGCGGCGACTATGGTGGGGTATAGCTATGTGTTTTAGGGTAGTGGCTCTTTTGATTTTACACGCTTTGTTTGTGTGGGATTCGGTCTTGGGCGAGCAATTTCACAAGGTTGAAAATTTTGTGAAAGGCACGACCGCCAAGGTCGCTAACCTTCCCCAAAACGAGCGAAGCGAAGTTTCTTTAGAAAATTTTCAAAACTTGCAAAGCCCCACCGCAACTCCTAGAATCCTAGAAGAAAGTCAAGCTGCAAGTGAAACCCAAGCCAAGCTAGAATCTAAAAGCTTAGATTCTAGCCTTTCTCCGTCATTGCGAGTAGATGTGCTGGCACTTGCGAAGCGATCCACAGATTCTACGCTAGCAGACTCCCGCAAAAGCGCGCCAAAGCCAACGCCAGAACCAAACCACGATCAAACCAACAAGGAGAAAGAGCTATATTTCCTGCGTGCGCAATATTACCACCACCTAAAATCCCAAGCCCGCGCGCTAGAAAATCGCACAAGAAATGGCGCGTTTATAGGCGTGGTGCTAGGAGCTAGCAATATGGACATCACACTCCAAAGACTTGGCAAGCCTTATGCTGCTTCAATCAATCCTTTTGTGCTAGGGGCTAGTGGTGGGTATATGCACTTTATCGGGGCTGCGCCAATGGGGATTCGCATCTATGGGCAATACCTTGCCGCGTGGAATTCTTCCAACAATATCCAAGATAGCATTACTATGCAGCTCTTTAGCTTCAATCTTGATGTGTTTGGGGATTTAGCAATCACTGATGATGGCTATTATTTGGGGGCGTATGCAGGTGTGGGCGGAGGGCTAGCGATATTTGATCAACGACTAGAGAATATCTATAAGCAGCACCAAATCATCGCAGGCAGTGTGCTAAACTTTGGACTCTCTGCGACTTTGGCATATCATCATCGGCTAGAAGCTGGGGTGAAAATCCCCCCAAGTGTGGTGAATGAAAACTTCGCCTTTAGGCTTATGTATCTTGTGAGTTATCAGTATCTTTTCTAAGGTGAATTGTATGCTAGGAGATAGAAGCGTGGTGGCAAGGAGCTTTGGCAGGGTATTAGCCAGTGTGCTGCTTGTAGTGGTGTGCTTGTGCGCAGATACTCCTAATGCCTTAAGCAACGACACGCTCTTGCTTGATAAAAAAACCCTAGAGAGCCTGCTAGATGGGCAGGAGAGTAAGCGCGTTGATGTGGTAGAGATTTTGCGAGCCAAGGAGCGTGATTTACAGGGGAAAAGCACGCAAGAGAAGATTGAGCACTATGAAAAGCTCTTGCGCTCCAATGGTATCACCCCAGCACCTGTGCCTTATAAATCGGGGGATTATATACAAGCGCGTTTTGCAAACGCAGATTCTAGCAAGAAGATGCATTTAAGCAAGTATTACACCAGCGCGGATAAAAAAAGCGGGGCATTTGCTAGTGTGATGATAGGGGTTAGCCACCTAAGCCAGCTCTACACTGATGGGCTTTATAATAAAACAAACAATGTCCCCAAAGATGAAGCAGGCTTTGTCTGCACGGATACGGATAAAAGTGGGTGCAAGACTAGCGGGGTGTTTAGCAATGGAGAGCAGGGGATCGAGCTTGTCTCCAATCTCTTTGCCTTTGGCGGGGGGTTTGGGTATCAAAAGTTTTTTAACCCCTATCTAGGCAGCAGGCTTTATGGCGATGGACTGCTAAGTGCTGGCAAAGAGAGGATTAAAGATCAAGCAGTAGGGAGCTTTTACTATGTGCTTGGGGGAATGAATGTTGATGTATTGGCAGAGCTGCCCTTTAGTCTTTTTGCTGGGCAAAATCGCGTGCTTAAAGATATGGCTGTGGGATTGTATGGGGGCTTGAGCATAGGTGTGCTGCTCTTGTTTGATCAAGCAAATGAGAATCTAGTCAAGCATACAAATGGACTCACTAGCAAAGATGTGCTGTGGAATTATTTGTTGCAAGTGGATTATGGCTTCAACCTTGGGGCGAGCTTCTCTCTCACCTCGCGCTATAAGCTTGATTTTGGCGCGAAAATCCCTATGAGTGCGGTTGGGCTGCCTAGCGAGCTACGACTTGGGCTAGAGTCCCCAGCTAGCTACTCTAATGGAGAAACCCTAGTGTCTAAGGATATTGTGATTAAACGCACGCCATTTTGGTATGCGAGCTTTATTATGCTCTTTTAGGCGTTGTGCTATAATGTGGGCGATTTTGGCGATATGGAGCGTGTGATGTGTGCGATATGGGTAAGGAAGTGCTGTAAAGCAGCGTGCTATGCTATGCTAAGTGTCCAGCTCCTGCACGCAGATTTAATCCCCCAGCCCCGCCCACAGAAGCAGCCCTTGCCTGAAGAGATTCTAGCCCCAGAAGCACTCACCCCACAAGCCCTAGAATCCACTCCGCAAAAGCTAGAGCTCATCATCTCCTACAAAGCCCAAAGTCAAGATGGCATAATCACAGGCGAGCGATATAGCATAGCTGATCCCATCACGCTAAAAGCCCATAGACTCAAAGTCGCCTACACTTGCTCGCTTAACACTCCTATAAACGATCTTATCACTGATGATGAGAGCTATGCCATTAAATATATCCTAACGCACTACCAAGAAGAAGTGCTTGAGTGCTTGCGCAAGGGGCGTGCAAGCGTGCGCTATGATGGGCTTACAAGCCACAATACGCGCGTGCAAGACTCTACCACCTTTGCGTTCCCACCGCAAAGGATTCTAGCTTACTTGGATAATCGCTATGTGGTTATTGATGTATTAAAGGAGTGAGATGAAAATCGCAATTGTAGAAGATGATATCAATATGCGAAAGAGCCTAGAGCTGTTTTTCGCCGAGCATAAGGACTTGCATATTGTCTCCTTTCGTAGTCCAAAAGATGCGCTCAAAGAGCTAGATTCTAGCTACCAGCTTGTTATCACAGATTTGAATATGCCTCATATGAATGGGCTAGAGTTTTTAAAGCAGCTTAATAATCGCTATGAAATGATTGTCATCACTGGCAATGCCACGCTACACTCCGCGATAGATTCTATACGACTAGGGGTCAAAGACTTTTTTCAAAAGCCCTTTGAGCCAGAGCTGTTGCTTGAAGCCATCTACCGCAGTAAAAAGGTGCTAGAGTTTCAGCAAGCCCATACCAAAACCACCTCCAAAGCAAGCGCGGCGATCAACCGCCAAAGCCCCTTTGTCGCCACAAGCAAATCCCTAGAATCCATACAAGCTCAAGTGCTAAAAGCCGCGCCCACAGACTCTAGTATCTTGCTTATGGGGGCTTCAGGCGTGGGGAAAGAAGTCTTCGCACGCTTTATCCACGAGAACTCCACTAGGAGTAAAAAGCCCTTTATCGCTATCAATATGGCAGCAATCCCAGAGCATTTGCTAGAATCTGAGCTCTTTGGCTATGAGAAGGGTGCATTCACCGATGCCATAGCGACAAAGCAGGGGCTTTTTGAGCTAGCAGATGGCGGGACGCTATTTTTAGATGAGATAGGCGAAATGCCCATAATGCTCCAAGCAAAGTTACTGCGCGCAATCCAAGAAAAAGAAGCCACAAGGCTTGGGGGCTCTAAGCCTATAAGCTTTGATGTGCGCTTTGTCTCTGCGACTAATGCCAACCTAGAGCAGAAAATCGCGCAAAAAGCTTTCCGTGAAGATCTTTTCTACCGCTTGCAGACAATCCCTGTGCTAATCCCGCCGCTAAAAGAGCGCGTGGAGGAGATTCTGCCCATTGCGCAGTGGAAGCTAGAGCTAGTCCTAGCTCAATACAATCTCCCGCCAAAAACTTTCACCAAAGAAGCTAAAGAAGCCTTGCTTGCTTATGAGTGGCACGGCAACATTAGAGAGCTGCTCTCTGTGATTGAGCGTGCGGCAATCCTTAGTGATGAGGCAATTACGCCAAAGGATCTCTTTTTAGACTCTCGCAAAACACGCGAGCCAAACAAAATCGAGTCGCTAGAAAAGCAGCTTTTATGCGAGGTGCTACAAGATAGCGATAATGACATAGCCAAGGCGAGCAAGATTCTAGGAATGAGTGAAGAGATTTTGCAGTATAAGCTTGCTAAATACGACATACAAGCTACGCCAAAGGACTAGTTTTAGTGAAAAATAATCGATTGTGTGCTAGTATCGCGCTTTTTAAGCTACATATCCACTACAAGCGACTTATAGGAGAGCAATGAGCGAGATTATAGGATTTAAGCAAGCAGATGGCGAGATCATCGATCTGCAAAGCATAGCATTAGAGCGTGGGGAGTCGCTAGCGACACTGCGAGAGAAGCTACAAAGCCACGCCATTGATACAAGCGCGTATGGAGAGGCGATCCACTTTGATAATTCTGCTCTAGCACTTGCGATTATCCGCCACTCTTGCGCCCATCTTTTGGCTCAAGCAATCAAGCAGCTTTACCCTGATGCGAAGTTTTTCGTAGGACCGGTGGTTGATGAGGGATTCTACTACGACTTTAAGACAAGCAGCAAAATTGGCGAAGAAGACTTAGAGAAAATCCAAGCGCGTATGAAAGAGCTAGCAAAATCTGGCGATATGATAGAAAAGTCCGTGATCACGCGCGCACAGGCACAAGAGCGATTTGGCGATGATGAGCTAAAGTGTGCGGTAATGAACCGCATACAAGGCGATAGCTTTGGGATCTATGAGCAGGGGGACTTTGTCGATTTATGTCGCGGACCACACTTGCCTAGCACGAAGCTACTCCATAGCTTTAGCCTTACCAAGCTTGCTGGGGCGTATTTAGGTGGTGATGAAAATGCTGAAATGCTCATTAGAATCTATGGCATAGCCTTTGCGGATAAAGAGAGCTTGAAGACATATTTGCACCAATTAGAAGAAGCCAAAAAGCGCGACCACAGAAAGCTAGGGCAGGAAATGGGGCTTTTTACCTTTGATGAGCAGCTAGGGGCTGGGCTGCCTATCTGGCTACCTGCTGGAGCGAGATTGCGCAGGCGCATAGAAGAGCTCCTTACTCGTGCGCTTATCCAGCGAGAATACGAGCCTGTGCGTGCGCCGGAGATTCTAAAAAGTGAAGTGTGGAAAATCAGCGGACACTATGATAACTATAAAGAAAATATGTATTTCACCACCATCGATGAGGTCGAGTATGGCATAAAGCCGATGAACTGCGTGGGGCATATCAAGGTCTATCAGCATAGTAAGCGTAGTTATAGAGAGCTGCCCCTTAGATTTTATGAGTATGGAGTGGTGCATAGACACGAGAAAAGTGGTGTGCTGCACGGGCTTTTGAGAGTGAGAGAATTTACCCAAGATGATGCGCATATCTTTTGTATGCCAAGCCAGATAGAAGCAGAAGTGCATAGTATCTTAGATTTTACTAGGAGGATTATGGGGGCATTTGGCTTTAGCTATGAGATGGAGCTATCCACACGCCCGGAGAAATCTATCGGCGATGATGTGGTGTGGGAGATCGCTACAAATGCCCTAAAATCCGCGCTAGAATCTAGCCAGATCCCTTATAATATCGATGAAGGCGGGGGGGCGTTTTATGGACCTAAGATTGATATAAAAATCACTGATGCTATCGGGCGTAAGTGGCAGTGCGGGACAATCCAAGTGGATATGAATTTGCCCGAGCGTTTCTCTCTTGAATATATCGATGAAAACAACCAAGCCAAGCAGCCTGTAATGCTACATCGCGCGATACTAGGGAGCTTTGAGCGATTTTGTGCGATTTTGTGCGAGCATTTTGGCGGGGAGTTTCCCTTCGCCATTGCGCCTACGCAGGTGGTGATTATCCCCATTTCTAGCGAGCAGCAAGAGTATGCGCGCCATATCCAGCTAGCCCTGCGCAAAATAGGCGTGTATGCTGAGATTAGCGATAAAAACGAGACCCTTAGCAAGCGCGTGCGCACGGCAGAGAAGCAGCGCGTGCCGATGATCGCAATCATCGGGGCAAAAGAAGTGGAATCCAAAATGCTTGCCCTGCGAGATAGGAGAGCTAAAGAGCAAAGAGACATCACAGAAGGAGAGTTTATAGCGATGATAGAATCCAAAAAAGAAGAGGTGAGCTTTTGAGCAAAGAAGAAGTTTTGCTAAATGAAGATATACGCTTTAGCGAGGTTCGGTGTATCGATGATGATGGCTCTACTTATGGGATCATCTCAGCAAGTGAGGCAAGGGAGTTTGCAAGGGCTAAGGGCTTAGATCTAGTATGTATCTCACCTAGTGCCAAGCCCCCTGTGTGCAAGATTATGGACTATGGCAAATACCGCTACCAGCTAGAGAAGAAGCAAAAAGAAGCCAAGAAAAAGCAAAAGCAAATTGACATCAAAGAGATCAAGCTCTCCGCCCAAATCGCGCAAAACGACATCAACTACAAAGTCAAGCACGCCAAAGAGTTTATCGCAAGTGGCAAGCATGTGCGCTTTAAGGTCGTGCTAAAGGGCAGGGAGACTAGCAACCCGCAGCTTGGCGTAGCGGTGCTAAATCGCGTAAGGGAGATGATGGAGGAAGTCGCCCAGCCAGAGAAAGAGCCAAAGACAGAGGGGCGTTTTGTGAGCTGGCTGTTTGTCCCTAAACGCTAGGTGGTTCTAGTCCCTAGCTTGACTGGAATTATCGTTTTAGTTTTGGCGTTGGCTTTTTGGCTAGAATCGCAGATTGCTTCGACTAGCTCGTGTCGATAGACCCCTAGTCTTATCTCCTTGCGCGGCTTGCAAAGCCACGATTCTAGCTCAAAAATCCTGCCGCCTAGCTGCGCTCGTGGGAGTTGCATAAGCTAGAAGCCTAGAGTGTTAAGAAACCTATCAACACAAAGCCGTTACAATCACAACAATCTTTTTTAAGGAGCTTTGATGAAGCAAGGAGATTTTACACAAGTTGCTGCTCACTACCATAACCGCCCCGCATATAGCACTATGCTTTTACAAAAGCTAGTCGCTTGTATCAATGATGAATATAAGCCCTTGCAAGAGCTGCAAGTAGCAGAAGTTGGAGCTGGCACAGGCAAGCTCACCGCGCTGCTTGGGGATATGGGGCTGCAAGTGCGCGCTGTTGAGCCAAATGACGCGATGAGAGAGAAGGGTATAGAGCATACTAAAAGCTATGCAAATATCACATGGCACAAAGGCTCTGGCGAGCAGAGCGGGCTAGAATCTAATAGTGCTGATTGGGTGATTATGGCTAGCTCGTTTCACTGGACTGATCCTGCAAAGTCTCTCCCAGAGTTTGCCCGTGCTGTCTCTTATACACATCTGACGCTGCCGACGAAGCTAGAAGTGTAGAT
>OWHX01000166.1_pt1 | contig 40106 bp, 37 predicted proteins | sample 1732801 | NCBI WGS metagenome assembly OWHX01 (sample SAMN05065755, study PRJEB22554) | human gut metagenome | biome: ENVO:2100002; feature: ENVO:00000062; material: ENVO:00002003 | host: Homo sapiens | place: USA
AGATTACTACGCGTCTCGTGGGCTCGGAGATGTGTATAAGAGACAGCTAAAGAAAGCTACTTTTACAAAAAAACGCAGATTCTATATTTATACAGCAACGCCAAATCGAGCATACAAGCGCAAAAAGCCGCCTTTGTAGTCGAGGGCTACATCGATAGCATTCTACTACACGAAAACGGCTTTAAAAACGCACTAGCCACAGGCGGCACTGCCTTTAATGTGCAGCATTTAAATCTACTCACTAGGCTTGATTGCGAAGTGATTTTCTGCTTTGATAATGATAAAAGTGGTATGGCGGCGAACTTTAGGGCGGTGAAAGTGTGCTTTGGGGCTGGATTTTATAGGGTCAAAGTGGCGATTTTGCAAAATAGAGATACGCGCGGAAAGTTGTGTAAAGACATCAACGAAGCTTTAATGGCTCGCAATGACAGAGAAGCACCAAATCTAAACGAGACTGCAAAGGATTCTAAGGTTTCTAAAGAAACATCAGCTAACGCCGAGCGGTATCCCTTGTTTTGCCACGCCGACAAGTCGGCTCGCAATGACGATAATAACGCCCAAAATTTAACCAACTCGCAGGCGGCAGGATTTGCCGATGATTTTGGGGGCTTTCAAGCGGGGGGCGCAGGGATTTATCTAGGCGATAATGAGCAAGCCCACCGCGCAGAATCCACCAAAAGCGCGGCAAAGCCAACGCCAAAGCTAGAGTTTAATTACCTTAGTGGATACGAGTTTTTCATCAAATGGCTTTACAAAAACAAAGATAAGCAGCAAGCTTTTAATGAAATAAAAGCCGCGATTAGCGCGTGCCAAAACTTCTATGATAAGCAAGAGTTTTTAGACACCGCGTGTAAGCTTACAGGAGTGCCAAGCGAGTATTTCACCCAAGACAAAATCCCTACAAAACAGCCTAAAGATGACTACAACACACTTATAGCGAGCATTTTGCATAGTGAGGAGTGTGCCTACATCGCAACGGAACTAGATTTAAGCTTTATCCCACAGCATAAACAACTACAAGCATTTTTACACACAGGGGAGAATAAGGAATTAAGCGGATTTATAGAAGTTAAGCCCCTAGACTCTAACGAGTTTTACCAACACTACTGCGACTTATACCTAGCGCATTTGAGCCGCGAGCAGACAAAAGCCAGAGCCAAAAAGGATTTAAAACTCGTGCTAACACTAAGCGAGAAAATCGCCCAAGTCCAGCAAGACATACAAGCCCAAAAGGCTTTTTAGCACTAAGAAAGCAGCAGAATTCTAAGATTTATCGCGCAAAACCAGCGAAGCGGTGCAAGGCGTTAGCACGCAAGCAGGTTTCTTTAGTAAAGCTGAATCCTTATTACACTTTACCCCCTTTTTAAAGCCGCGCAATTTGCTAGCATTCCACCCGTGCGCGGCACTATCCTTACCATACTTGCAAAACTCCTTAAAGTAAGATCAACCTACACACTAAGCCGCGCACATACACGCAAGAAAGGCAAAGGGGCAAGAAATGCGAGCGAATAAAAAAGAAATAGACACCACACACGCCAGCCAAGCCACACTCCACGCTAGCGGTATCTTTAGGAGCGCAGGGCGGCTATGCTGCCCAAGCGGCGCGAGCAGGAGCGACTCTCCACGCTTTAGCGTGGTAGCTTTAGGCGCACTTGCGGGCTCTGCCTGAAAGTGCAAGACCCCTGCGGGGCGAAGCCCAGCAGCAGGGGAAAGGAACACTATGCGAGCAAATAAAAAAGAAATAGAGATTTTCTACAAAACGCATAATCTAAGCATTAAAGAAGTAGCCGCACACTACAAAATCCCCTACCGAACCCTAGCGCACTGGGTCAAGCAAGAGGGCTGGGAGAGTGCCAGTGCGATTAAAAACATCACACACCACCGCCAAAGCCTTATCCAAGATCATAGCGATAAAGTCCTAGACATCGCCCAAGTGAAAATGAAAAAGCAAATTAGAGAAAACCTAGGCGATGTAAGCGAGCTTGATTCTGTGATTTTGGATAATCTTTTACAAAGCTCCACCGATGAAATTTTGCTTAAAGCGATGAATCTCAACTACATACAAAAAAACATAACCCTTTGTGCCGTGCTAGCAAAGAGTCAGCTACTAAATCTCACCCAAAGCCCCCTAGCCCAAGACCCCAAAAACGCCCCCATAGTGATCACTTGCGCGGAGAAAGTGGCAAAGATCTTTAGCGATATGAAGCTCCAGCTCTATGGCAAAGACGCCCAAATCTCAAACGACAACGCCAAGAGCTACGAAAATATGAGCACACAAGAGCTAGAAGCTTTGATCAACTCACTAGACTAGCGCAGCTCGCGTAACACCTTAAAAGCTAGGATAGGGATTATAAACACACCTAGCGCGATACAAAAAGCTAGAATCTCTTGTAGCATTATAAATCCTTTAGCTCGTTAATTTTGCGCACGATCACCTTAGATAAAGCCCAAGAACACACACCTAAAACCACGATACACGCAAGACACAGCAGCAAAAACCACACATCGATTTTAGTGTAGCCTGTTACACAAAAGCCAACAATTGCTAGCACGCTTGCCATAACAAGACTAAGCCAAAATTTTAGGAAGTTTATTTGCTCTTTTACTTTATCGATTTGTGCCATAGTTTATTATAGCACTTTTACCCCTTTTTTAAAAAGCCTAAACCCCATACACTGCGCGCTAGTTTTTACACCACCACGAAAGGACACGAAAATGGCAAGCCAACAAGTGCATTTTATCCACCACCTAGCCACCGCCAAAGTCGATCTAAGCCTAGATCAAAGCCCAAAAGAAGTAGCGATTATCCCCAAAGATAGCGAAGTAACCTACCTAAGTGTAGAAGTGATCACGCCAGCAAATGGCACGGCAAAGCTTGACCTAGGCTATGGGGGCGATAAAGAAAACCTAGCCAACGACATCGACATCACCACCGCAGGCGTGAAAACTGCCAACATCGCCCTAACCCCCAACAAAAACGAAATCATCACCGCAAGTATCGCTAGCGGCAAGCCTACACAAGGGGTTTATAAGGTGCGTGTAGGCTACTTTGTCGCTAGTCAAAGACCTTTTGAAATCTAAGGGGGGCAAATGAACCAAGAGCTACAAGAGCTAGAGAGCGCACCCGCGCCAGAGACACCCCAAGAGCCAAGCAAGCAGGAGCGACTGCAAGCCCTGCAAAGCGAGCTAGCACAAAGCCAGCAAAGCCTAGAGAAAGACTTAGCAGGCTTTTTAGCCAAAGCGTGCGAGGGGGATACGGATTTGGAGGAGCTTTTTTATGAGGATAAGCAGGCGTTTTTTGAAAAAGTCTTTGCTATGCAAAATGAAAAGATCAAAGCAGAGCTAGAGCCTAGAATGCAAGAGATCGATAGCCTAGGGCAAGAGATCGAGCTTGATGACAAAATGCAAGCCATAGAGCAGGCAAAGGAGCAATTTGCCGCACAAAATCCAAACGCCAACCCAGATGAGCTGCTGCAGTTTTTTATGCAGCTAAGCCCCGAGCAGCAAGCACAGATCGAGAGCCTGCCACCAGAGCAGATTTTCCAAGCTTTGCAAGAGCTGCAAGGCGGAGCAGCCCAAGGCGCACCAAGCGGAGAGCTACCACAGCAGCTAAGTGGGATTCCAAGTGCCGCTAGCGTAAATGAACCAGAACTAGACCTACCAACACAACGATACTAAGGAGAGACAATGAGCCAACTACAATGGAACACAATCGACTACAACAGCCTAAAGACAGACCCAAACATCAGCGTCAAAATCGCGCAAGAAATCGAGCGACTAAGCTGGATTAAAAGCCCGTTTCAAAACTTCACAGGTAAGGGCGGCGACCGCGGCGTGCGTGCCTTTGATGTGCAAAATGACCAGCCTTTTAGACCAAGGCTTAAAAGCAAGCTCACAGGTGATGGGATTGAAGGCAACGCAGACCTAGAGACAAACTACGATGACTTTGAGATTTTGAACCAAACCATTTACCCCAAAGTCGTGGGAAATGCTCTTAGAAGCCCCATACATCAATACTCCACAATGCGCCACATCGACTTTGTCAAAGAAGCGACCGACTCTCTAGCAGAGTGGGCGCAAGATAAGCGCGATAGAGCTTTAGTATGCGCTTTGTGCAACGACTTTACAAATGTAGTAATCTGCGATCAAGCAAATGGATTTAAAGACACCAAGGGCAAAAAAAGCATAACCACAGAGACAAAGACCATAAAAGCAGGCGACACGATGAATGTTAAGGCGATCCGCCGCGCGATTTTTATGGCACGAAGTGGGATTAGCTTTGATGGTGGAGAGGCATTCCCACTAAAGCCGATCAAGGCAGACACAAAGACAGAGGGAGGGCTAACGATAATGCACCATAGCTATATCATTATGCTAGATTCCTACCAAGCCAACCAACTCAAAGCCGATAGAGAGTGGGTAGAGATGCAAAAATACGCAGGCGACCGAGGGGATAAAAACCGCATTTTTACAGGACTACTAGGCATTATTGACGGCTGCCCCGTGCTAGATATGGGGATATGGACAAAAATGCAAGTAGGAATGCCCAGCAGTGAGGTAAGCGATGATGAGTTTAAGAAAAACCTAAACGCGCTCAACACGCCCAAAATCACCCCCCCAAGTGCCTATGCAGGCGCACAGCCTGTAAGCTTTGGGGCGCTGATAGGGGCTAGCGCGCTTGTTTTAGCAGGGAGTCAAAAGGTGAATTTCTACATCGATGATACAGAGGACGCAGGGCGTAAAGTGGTGTGCGGAGTAGATCGACTGCTAGCGATAGCTAAGGGGCGATTTGCGCTTGAGAGTGGGAGCTTGAGCCCATTTAGTAACCAAGACTTTGCGGTGATAGGACTGCTTAGCTCTAGGGAGTAAGGGGCTGCGCGTTGTCTTTGCCGCGCTTTTGCGGGAGTCATCGCGCAAATCTGCGGTTACATACAACCAAGTATGCGCCCTTGCTTTGCGCTCGACAACCCACAAAATCATCGGCAAATACTGCCGCGAGAGAAAACGACAAAATAAAATCGGTTTCTATGTTATTTGCAGGATTTTTACAACAACGCCAGAAATCTAAAAAAGTAACTAGGCGGCAGGATTTTTGATGATAAAGCAGGGTTGCGCCGACTTTTGTGCGGAGATAAACCTAGATGGCTTTTCCACAAACAAAAGGCAAGCTCCCTGCTTTATCGCAAAACAAGCGAAGCGGTGCAAGCGTAGCGCAGCAGGTTTCTTTAGAAAAAGCCAACGCCAAAACTATAAAAGCTGAATCCGCAAACTTATTAGAAAAGGACTTTAAAATGAACTCCCAAGAGTTTCAAGCAAGACTAGACTACATCACACGGAGTCTTTTTTCTAGTGGGTTTTTATCAAACACCAATCGCGTGAATTTTAGCAACGCCGAGCTAGCCCAAATCCAAGTAAGCCTAGCCCAAGTCGCCACCCAAACCGCCCTCCAGCTCCAAGAGCTAGACCTAAAAAAGCAGCAAGTAGGCGTAGAAGTGGAGAAAACACGACAAGAGCTAGAGCTACACATCGCCCAAAGTAGGCTAGCAAACATCAAGCTAGCAAGCGATGCGATCACTTCTTGCGTGCAAGCAGAGTCAATCAAGCGAAGCGTAGTGGATAATGCCGCGATCAACAAGGCAAACGCCTATGTCAATCACTTCAATGTATCGATGAACGCCGTAGCCAACAACGCCACCAACTTAAACGAGGGCAGCGCACTTAAAAATATCAGCGATTTAGTGATAAAGGTCATTGAGAAAATCAATGACACCCCGCTTGCTAGCGAGTTTGACGAAGTGATCAAAGAAATCCTAGGGCGTGCGGGCGATTTGAAAAACTTAGGGCTAGGCAACAAGCAAGTAGCGATCCTAGCCCCCAAGACCACCCTAGCACCAAATGAGCCCATCACACTGCTAGGCATTAGCACCTTTGGCGATAATGCGTGCGAGTTTGTAGTAGGCAGTGGAGAGAGCCAAGTGATCGAGCCAAGCAAATTCTACATCTTTAAAAGCGAGCAACTAGGCAGCCACAAAGTCATCTTTAGAGCTAAAAACAACAAAGATCAGTGGGTAAAATCCCAAATCACCCTAAAAGTGCTAAAACTTCCTACAAAGGACAAGCAATGCAAGCCCAAGATCTAGCAATCACTCACCCACTCTTGCAGCAAGCTACAAGCCAAAAGCAAAACCCCTTAGCCGCGCGCGGCATTGATGTGCAAGCCGCGCAAAAAGCCGCCAAAGCAAAAGAGCAGGCACAAAACCAGCCAGAGTTTAACTATAAGGATTTTACAGATTTTGACTCAAACGAGACTGCGGCAAAGATTAACGATGAGAAAACCACCGACACACTCTTAGCCATAAACGACAAGCCCCAGCCAAACTACCCAAGCGAGCTAGAGCACACCCCCACAGAGACAAATAAAACTATCTACACCCTAGGCGCACGCAACACAGGCATAAGCTACTTTGACAACAAGCAGAATCTAACCCTACTTGATGCCTACATAGCCAAGCAGCTAGGGCTTAAAACCGATCGACTAGTGCATAAGTTTGACATAAAGAGCGACAACAAGCACAGGGTCGATAGTGCTTCTAAAGTAGCAGATGCTAGCTCAAAGGCAGCGTTTTATAGCGATAGTTTTATGAGATCATTTGCGACCGCACTTGCAAATGATATGAGTAATAATTTTGGCGCGTTAAGTCAATTTACACGAGATAAGCTGCAAGGAATCGTAGGTGTAGGGAGTGCTACTGAACAAAAGGCTAGAAATAGCGCGATACTAGCGATTGCTATGAAAAGCGCGGGCGGCAGCTCGCAGCTTAGTCAGGCGCGGCTTGATATGCATAGCAAAGAGATTTTACAAGCAGAAAATATCCGCAAAAAGGCACAACTCTATAAGCAGCATTTGCTGGATTCTAGGGATTTGCTTGTGCAAAATATCAAAAGAGCCCAAGCAAATGGCGCACTAGGATATGCGCAAAATGATATGCAAAAAATCGCCGAGATTGATCAATTTATCAAGCTTATTGATAACCACGATGCTGAAGGTATAGCGAGATTTATCGTGCAAAAAGGATCATTTACACCACAGCCACTAGCCACCGAGCAAGAGTGGCGAAACCCACTAGCAGAGAGCTAAACCACTACAAAGGAGCGAAAATGGACTGGGGAAGTTTAGGCAAAGCTGGAGTAGATCTAGGGCTAGGGATCACTTCACTAATTATGAGCAACAAGCACCACAAGGACAACCTAGATATGATGGATCGAAATTTACAATTCCAAAAGACCCAGCACGAGGAAGCAGTCAATCGCTACAACACAACGATGAACAACCAGCAGCAAGGTGTAGCAGCACTGGGGCAGAGCTTTGGCGCAGCACTAGAGAGGGAGAATCAAAGCCAAGAGCTCCCCACCCAGAGAATGTAAAAAGAGATTCAGCTTTGGGAGAGCAATGCGGCAGTGTTTGCAAACTTTGTGAAAGGCACGACCGACAAGGTCGCTAACCTTCCCCAAAGTTTGCAAAGCAACCACAGCCCCACCGCAAATCTTAGATCTTTTGCAAAAAAAGCAAGATTTCTAACCAACTCGCAGCGGCAGGATTTGAAGTTTCAAAAACACAGGATTCTAAGATTTTGGAGATAGAATCGGGGGCTTTGCAAGCCGCGCGCGGAGATAAGCCTTGAGCGGCTATCGCACAAGCGCGGTGCAGGAATCGCCGATTTTAGCCCAAAAGCTGAATCCAGCAACTATAAAAAGGAGCAAACGCAATGACTTTAGCCGAACTCGTGCAAGCCCACTCCACCGACTCCCAAGCAAGCTTTAGCGCGCTCAAAGAATACCAAGAAGCCAAAGCCTACTACCACGGACACCAGCTTAACGAGCTAGAGAGAGCCAAGCTAGAAGCCCGCGGACAAGTGCCAATCTATGAAAACATCTACAAAATGATCTGCGATAAGATCCTAGGCTATAAGCTGCAATCAATCCAAGAAATCCGCGTAAGTGGCAAGCAGGAGCAGGATAAACCCATAGCCGAAGTGATCAACGACCTTTTAAAAGTCTTTAACTCACAAAAAGAGTATGAAAAGGAGATCTATAAGCGTGACTTTGAGCTGCTTATGGGGCAGAGCATTGTAGAGCTATGGGTCGAGCAAGATCGCGCTGGCAACAAGCACATCACGCTAAAAACCCTGCCAAATGAAAGCTTTTTAATCGATGCGTATAGCGTGGATAAGTTTGCCCTAGATGCCACAAGATTTCATAAAAAGCAAAATATCTCCTACACAGAGGCAAAGATCCTACTAGGCGAGGGGGTAGAGATTTTCATAGGGAGTAATGATATAGCCGATCAAAGAGTGTTTATCATTGAAAGCTGGGTTAAGGAGTATGATGAGAGCGCACCAGAAAAATATAGCTGGAATCGCTACCTTTGGCACCCCCAAGGCGGAATCTATAAAAAGGAGCTAAGACCCTTTAAAAACAACGCCCACCCTTTTGTAATCGCCAAATACCAAATCGATGAGAAAAGCAACTTTTATGGAATCTTTAGGGATATAAAGCCAATCCAAGACTACATAAACTTCGCCGAAATGAAAATGGGCAATATGCTAGCCACCACCAAAGCACTCTATGAGCTTGACGCCGTTGATGACATCGCCGACTTTACCGACAACATCACTAAAGACAACGCCGTAGTAGGCGTGCGCAGCGGCGCGCTCAAAGAAAACAAGATCCAATTTATCCAGCACCACGCAGACATAAACGCCCTAAGTCAAAAAACAGAGCAGAAAAGACAAATGGCTAAAATCCTAAGCGGCTTAAACGATGAAGCCCTAGCTATGGCGACAAACAGGCAGAGCGGCGTAGCGATCGCACAAAGGCGCGAGAGCGGACTACTAGGGCTGCAATACTTCGTAAATACCGCCGATAACGCCGAGCGGCTACTCTATGAAAAGGTGATCGATCTAATGACCCACTATTTTACAAAGGAGCAGGTCTTTAGAATCAGTGAGAAAAAGAAAGCCGACCGCTACTTCAGCATAAACACCACAGCAGAAAACACGCTTAAAATCGGCGCATTTGATCTAGAGTTTAAAACCCAGCTAAAGCAGCAGGGGCGAGAGGAGCGATTTGCCCACTGGAGCGAGATATTTAAGACTATCGCAAATATCCGCCCAGACATCGTGCCAACATTGCTGCCTTTAATGCTAAAAGATACCGACTCACAAATCGTGCCAGATATAGAGGAGATCTTAGAGCAAGCAGACCAGCAAGCACAGCAGCAAGCACAAGCCGCCGCACCACTAGAGCAGGCACAGCAGCAGCTCCAAATCGCCCAGCTCAAAGCCCAAATCCAAGAGCTAGAATCTAAAGCGCATAAATACACCGCACAAGCCAGCGTGCAAGAAGCCAGCGCGGAAACTTTGCGAGCCGAGCTCACCCAAGCCGCCAAGCAGAGCCTAGCAGGCGCACAAGCCCAAGAGAGCCAAGCCCAAAAGCGAGCCAACAAGCTTATGCAGTTTAATCCCAAAAAGCTAGCAAGCGATATGCTACGCTAGCACGCTAGCGATCACAGCTCTCAAGCATTTTTATAAACATCAGCACCGAGACGCCAAGAGCTGCTAAACAAACATACTCACCACAAAGCCAATCATTCTAAACGCTCCAAAGTGTCAAGGTTTTTATAGAGCTTCTACTCTAGCTCCTTGCAAGTAGAATCTAAAAGCGAGCAGTAAGGAGCTTGGCAAAGCCGCTTTTGCTTATAAGGGCAGCCGATATTCACTAGCTTACCATTTTTATAAAATAAATAGATTGTGATATATCCCCATTTTTGAGCCGCATAGAAGCAGCCGCGCTGCTTTGACTCATAGCGCACTTGCTTTTCACCACAACGCATAAGAGCACTACCAGCCCCAAACCCAGCCATAAAGCCCGCAATAAAGATAAAAATATTTTCTTTATTGATTAGCTCATAGATAAACCCTAGATCCATTTTACCCCTTTTATAAAAAGTTAGATTCTAGCATACTGCCAGCCAAACAGGAGAAAGGCGCAAGATGATAACCACAGGAGCATTGATTTTTATCATAGGAGCGTGCGCGGGCTTTGTCATAGCGTGTATGAAGCATTAAAAATCTTTGCAAGGGCACTCAAGCAGCGCGCAAAAAGGCTTTTTAAACACGCCGCGCCTTTGTAGGTAGCAGCAATCTATGACGATTTTTTTGCCATTTTTATACATTCTATGAAGCCCCACACTGCGGATAAACTCTAGTAGATCCATTTTACCCCTTTTATAAACGCTTAGATTCTAGCACACTACGCGCATAAATCTTAAGGGGTAAGTTATAAGGAGTGGCAATGCTTTTTTTATGTATTGGATTTGTCGTTGGGTGGGTTATCATCAGTAGATTTATCGAGCTTATCAAGTCTAAAGGCTAGTTTCTCTAAGTCTTTGGTATCGAGCTTTTGTAGATTGTTTAGCTGCCACTCTTTAAAGGCTTGTTTTTTTAGCCTTTTTGCGCATTTTTTTAGCGCGTTTTTTGCGGAGCTTGATATATGCCTTGATCGGCGCGATCGCAAGGGTAAAGACATAGCCGCCAATACGCGTGCTAACCCCTAAGAAAAATCCAAACAAAAGCAGCAATAGTTCCTTTTGTGAAAGCGCGTTGATAGTTTCAAAATCCATTTTACCCCTTTTATAAACGCTTAGATTCTAGCACACTAACGCACACTAAAACAGGGGTTATAAAATGTATTGCCTAGAGAAGCTACAAAGAGAGCTAGCCTACTTTTTTGATATGGATTGCGCGAGCTGCCACGCGTGCAAGATCTCCTAGCAGCCAAAGGCTACACTCAAGTGCAAAAGGGCGATGAGATTATAAAGCTAGAGCCTAGCGCGCAAGCGGATTCTACCCTAGAATCCACCACACAAATAAGCCAAGAGATAAAAGATATTATAGACTCTAGCCCAGCAAAAGGGCGCGATATGCAGATCATAGGAGAAGCAAACTTCACGCCCCAAGTCGTAGAATACGCACATAAAAATAGCAAAAAAGTAGCCATTGATAAGCTAGATAAAGCAGAAGCGGAGCGGCTAGGGTTTAAACACCCCCAAGATGTGCGAGTAACGATCGACTACCAAGCCATAAACCATACACTAAACCGCCACGGAGCAGAATCTGCTTTTGTAAAAAATAGCGGACAAAAAGCGGTGGATTATACCGACATAGCAGAGTATAGAAACATTGTAAAGGGTGCTGATGAGAGTTTAGATAGTGTGGATAATCTAGGGCAGGAAGTTATTGTAAGTTTTAAACAGATTAACGGACACGCAGTAGTAGTAGAAAGTATCCGCAAAAAAGGCAATGAATTAGCGTTTAAAAGTATGTATTTTGAAAACGGAAGCTATAAAAACTCAAATGCGTATAAAAATGCGGTGGATAACCAAAAGGCTAATCCATCTCCAGCTCCTTATGGTTATGAGCCACACGCTGATGCCAACACTCCGCCATTAAAAACGGATACCGACATTATACCACAAAAAACACAAAAAAGCCTTTTTGACACGCAAGAAGCCACACCACCAAAAGTGGATTCTAGCGAAGCACCGCCAAGCAAGATAAATTTCACCTACACCACAGGGGAAGCAAAGGGCATAGCAGAGCTAAGAAAGGATTTAAAAGCCACCCTAGAGCCTTACAAATCCACCCCAATCACCAACAAAGAAACAGGGCTGCAAGGCGTGATAACCACTGATGAAATCAACAAAATCGCAAGCAAAAAAGCAGTAGATAAAAGCGTGGCAAATGGCTTTAGCAGAGATGAGCATTTCACAGCGGCGCAGGATTTAAAAAATCTCTTTGAAAATAGCAAGCTTAAAGAATCGCACGCAGACAATAAACACAGAGAAAATATAAAAGTGCATAGATTTATAAAAGATCTACACATAAACGATAAGCCCGCACAGGCAAAAATTACATTGTTTGAAAAGATAGAGGGTAAAAATAGAATCTATACTTTAGAGTTAGAGAGTTTAAATAAACCCGATTCTTTAAGTGTCAGTGTGCCTAACACAGAATCGGCGGCTAAAGCTCAATCGGTGGCGACCGCACACCCTGAAACCACTACTATTGCTAAAACCGATGGGGAAAGTATAGCACAAGATTCTAATGCGTTACTAGAATCCACTATGAAAAAGTTTAACTACGATGAGAGAAAGGCAAAAGATCTGCTAGAGTGGCACAAAGACTCAAGCCCCTTGACAAAAGATGAAAACGGACTGCCGAAGGTGTTTTACCACGGCACAAGTAGCGACAAGGTCTTTGAAGTATTTAATAAAGACAAAATCCACTCTGGCTATGGATTTTGGTTTGGAGATGATATAGCAGATAGAGCTGTGAAAGAAAACACCACAGGCAAAGCCCCTATCATCAAAGCATTTTTACAAATGAAAAAGCCCTTTATATTTTCAAATCAAGGCATTACCGCCCAAAACATAGATGAATATGCTTATATCACAGGAATTTCAAAAAAGAGAATCACAGAACTTTATGAAGCCAAAGAGGCGTTTAATACTTTAGAAAAAATGATACAAAGAGACACGCAGGCGGATTATGTATGGGCTGGGGCGGTAGATTATTTTGAGATTGAAAAAGGCGGCAAAGAGTTAAATATTTTTGATTATAGGCAGTTAGATTTAAGCGATCAAACTATTGCGTTTTTAGATCGTATGCGCACAAAAGGCATCACGGCACGGGGAATTGATATAAACCCTACAAGACAATATGAAAGCGCACAAGAAGCTAGAGAGACCCTAGAGAGACTCAAAGAAAAGGGCTATGATTCTATGGTATATGCAAATAGTGAATTTGTAGTCTTTGACTCCAACCAAATAAAACACATAGAAAACAGGGGCGTAGAGAGTGAGAGTGGGCGGAAGTATTTTAATGACTCTAGTCCCAATATCTTTCACAGCAATCCACACTTAGGAGCGGGACTACTAGGCGGGAGCGTGGCAGGAGTGGAGCAAGATGAAAATGGCAGCTACACCTTCAGCCCCGAGAAGTTTGCCCTAGGACTACTCGGCGGCACAGCAGGGAGCAAGGCGATAGCAAAGGGGCTAGAATGGCGAGCAAGAAAAGTAGCCAAAAGCTACCCAAACATCGCCAAGGACAATCCACAGCTAATGCGAGAAATAGCCAAAAGAGATCTACACACCTACGCCACCGCAAGCACGCACAATGCTTTGTCGCGCTTTTTACACAACAATAAGCTTTTTGATATAAATCCACAGCTTTTCGCAGGGGAGAAGGCTCTGGCAAATGAAGCCTACGCACCGCACAAAGCAAGGCTAGAAAATGCAAAAGAGCTAGAAGCAAAAGGCGCGAAAGAGATAGAGATATGGGAGCAAACAGGCTGGTATAAGGACAAAGATCAAAGGTGGAAGTTTGAGATAAGCCAAAGGGGCGGAGAGCTACTGACAAAAGATGAATTTGGGCGACCTTATAAAAGAGCATTTTTGTCTAAAATCTTACAAGATGATGAGCTTTTTAACGCATATCCAAAGCTTAAAAATATGCTAGTAATCGAGGATAAAAAGCTAGGGCGTGGTGTTAATGCAAGCTATGATCCTAAGCTTAAAGATATTTATATCAAAAATCTCCAAGCAAAAGAAGCAAAACTTACTCTCTACCACGAGCTACAACACGCAATCCAAGATATAGAGGGCTTTGCGTATGGGTTTAAAGACTATGTTACAAGTGATGAAAATTTTCACAAATACGCAATCCAACACGGAGAAGTAGAAGCAAGAAATGTAGAAAGCAGAATGAATCTACCAACAAAAAAAGATGTGCAAATCCTAAAAAGAGCCGCAAAAAATACAGATAAACAGATAGAAGATTTAAAGACAAGTGATTATGAAGAGTGGTATAAAAACGAGCGTATAAACACGGAGCAATCAAAGAAAAAAGATTTTTTAGCCAAAGCACAAGCTACACAGGAAGTAATCAATCAAGGCAAATACACAGACCACCCGCACGAGACTATGGATACGCCTTTAGAAAATACCATAGCCGAAGCGACAATGCACGGCGAAGCATTAAGCAAGAAGCTAGGAGACAAAGCAGGAGATACGCTAAAATCCACGCCAAAAGTGCAAGGGGAATCAAAAGAAATGCAGCAACAGCTACAAAGCACCATACAGACACATTTGGAAAATTTACCCCCCAACCCTACCCCCCAACCGATTAACGAAGCTAAAATCAAGGCGTTAATAAAACGATTTGACAATATAGAAAACTTACAAGAGCATTTAAACACTAGAGCAGACACAAAGGCAAGGCAGGAGATTTTTAGCCTTTTGGACGACACATTGCAAACACCGCAGGTGCATTACAAAAAGGATGGCAAAGACAAATATTTAAAACGATATAAAAGCGAAAGGAAAGAACCTTATTTTTATCTCTTAGTTACAAAAGATGAGAATAAAACATTTATAACACATTTTAAAACGAGAGACAGCAAATATTTAAGCAAGGAAATCACCAAAGCGCAAGAAATTATACAAGGTGCTGACATTATAGAAGCACTTAGTCAGCGGACAGGCGATATTTAAGCTTCTGCCTCCGCTATTATTGTAGCATATTTTTCAGCTTTACCCCTTTTTGTGTGCTTTGTGTTTAGTGAATAATCGCGCAAAAACACAAGGGCAAAGATGATTTACACAAAGCCGCCGCTATCCTTTATGGGAAATAAGAAATATATGCTAAAGCATATCAAGCAAGTGATAGAGACTATGAGAGCAGATGGGGTGATCGATGGGGAGAGCATATTTATCGATGTGTTTGGCGGATCTGGACTTGTCGCACATAATATCAAGCAATGGTATCCGCGCAATCAAGTGCTATGGAATGACTATGACAACTACCAAGCTCGGCTAGATCATATCGCACAGACAGAAAGCTTGCGTGCGTGGATCTATGAAAAAGTGCGCGATGGTGAGTATAAAAACGATTTGCCAAAGGAGATAAAGCAAGAGATTTTAGCGCATATCCACGCCCTAGAGACACAGGGCGAGTATATCGACTACATTACACTTAGCTCTTACCTGCTTTTTTCTGGGAATTATGCAAGAGATTTTACAGAGCTTAGCAAAGCCACCTTTTATAACAGGATAAGTGCCACAAGGCTTAGCACACACGGCTACTTGCACGGCGTGGAGAGAGTATCCCTAGACTTCATAGATCTCCTAGATAGCTATAAACATATAAAAAACAAATGCCTAATCCTAGATCCACCATACTTGCAGACACAAGTGGGGAACTATAAAGATCACTTTAGCTTGGGGCAGTTTTTTAGGCTCATAGAGAGAGTGCAGAGACCTTATATATTTTTCGGTAGTGATAGGAGCGACATCATAGAGGCGTTTGAGTATTTGAAAAGGTATCACAAAGAGCTAGAGACCTACACCTTTAATAGCGCGTATTTACTAGGGGGGAATAACACAGATTATATCATATACCCAGAGGGCAGAAGTTTATTTAGCACGGCATAAAAATGGAGAAGCTAGAAAAAGGGAGATTATAGGGGGGCTTTACCCCTTTTTTATCGCGGGAAGTTGTAGCACAATGCCAAGCAAAAAGGGGGTAGAAATGCCAAGCTTTATGGACATCATCAACTACAACAAAAACAAACCCGCCCGCACAAGCACCACTAGCACGCCCAGCGCACACAGCGACCAAGAAAGCGAGCTAGAATCTAGCACCACCACCGCCAAAGCCCAAAAAAACACAGAATCTAGCGCGCCAGATTCTAGCGAGTCGCTAGAATCTACCCCCCAAGCCCAAGCCGACCCAAGCGCAGAAGCGACCCCACCCTCACCCCCACTTTTGCCCGAGCTTGACACAGGCGACACCCAGCCCCCAGAGCTCCCCCAAGATGATGGACAGAAGCTAGAAGCCCTAAAGCAAGAAATCGCCCAAGCGATCAAAGACAACGCAGGCGTGATCGCTAACACCCACTACACCCTACAAGGCATAGCCGAGCTGCTAAACATCAGCGATGATCTCTTTAGATTCTACCGCTACTGTGCGCAGAGTATAAAACTTAGCAGCGAGCAGCTAGAAAATTTGCAAGCAAACCTAAAGGCGATCACTAGCTACATCAACGAAAGCCTTAAGCAAATCGCCGCCACACACAAGAGCAACCTAGAGCTTTTTACTACCACAGAAGCCCTGCTTGATGAAGCCAAAGCCCTAGCCCAAGGAGCTAAAGCAGACCTAGAAGCCGTGCAGAAAATGCTAGAAATCAGCCAAGAGCTAGAATCTAACCTTGCAAAGCTTGAGAGTGCCAAGCTAGAGATACAAGCCCAGCTAAACCTAGCCCAAAGTATGAAAGACCAGATAGAAGCCCTAGCACCAAATATCCTAAATGAAATGCGCACCGCACTTCTAAGCGATAAAGAGCAATACGAGCGTGAGCTAGAGAGCCACAAGAGTCAAGCCCTAAGCGAGATTGACACGAGACTTGCAGACTTTAGCCAAAAGCTTAAAGAGCTAGAATCTAAGCTAGAGCAGCAGACCCAAGCCAGCCAGCAAGCCCTAGAGAGTATCACCACTGCCAAAGATCAAGCCCTTGAGTCCCTAGAGCAGGCAAAGCAAGCAGCCCAAGGCGAGCTTACCACCCACCAGCAAGCCCTAAAGCAAGAGCTTGAACAGCTTATCCAAGATAATGGCGGCACACTGCCCCCCACGACCACACCGCCGACCACACCGCCGACCACACCGCCAAGCACGCAAGAGATAGAGCAGGCAAAGACAGAGGCACTAGAGAGTATCACAAACGCCAAAACCCAAGCCTTAGAATCCATAGAGACCCAAACCCAAGAGAGTGCAACCAGCATAAGCCAAGCCCTGCAAGAAGCCCTAGAGCAGATCCAAGATGCCACGCCAGCACCCAGCCCAGAGCAAAGACCTAGCGGACTCTATGCAAGGCTAGCAGACTATGAGCTAGAAGCCACACTTTAAAAGGAGCGACACAATGATTTTTATCCAAACAAGCCACACCCCCCTAGAGAGCAAAGACCTAGCGCGCAACTGCGTCAATATCCTACTACGCTACACACCAGAATACGACCCAAGCTTTAGCGACTATGACTTTATCCCACAAGTAGGCTCAAGCGGTATACCTAGCGTGCCTAGTATGTCAAGCACACCCCAGCAAGCAAGCCCAGCGGAGTATAAATACCTAAGCTATCTCTATGATGGCACAGATTTAGCAGAGCAAAACATCAAATCTCTTATAGCCACGATCTATGCTAAAGCAAAGGCTGAGGGCTATGATCTTACAACGCTTAAAGCGATCAAAAAAGCCGAGATCAACGCACACTATGAAAACACCGCGCAAGCGATTTTAGTAAGCCAATATCCACCAAGCGAGGCGCAGACTTGGAGCATACAAGAAAAAGAAGCCAAAGAGTGGCAAGCAGACAACGAAGCCAAAACGCCCTTTCTCACCCAGCTTGCCAAAAGCCGCGGCATAGAGAAGCGCACCCTAGCCCTAAATGTGCTTGATAAGGCAAAAGCCTACACCACAGAGATAGCCAAGCTCACAGGGCGCAGACAGAAGTGCGAGGACGAGATCCAAGCCGCACGCGAGATAAGCACGCTAGATTCTATCACGCTTTACTACTCAATCATCTAAAGGAGCAAAAATGGATACATTTTTCACCACACAAGAGCAAACACTAATCCAAACGCTAAAAACTAGCACCACACTCACCCAAGAGCACCTAGCCAAGCACGCAAGCGGCGGGCAAAGCAAGCTCCTAGAGCTGCTAGAGTCTGTCTATGACTACTCGCAAATTGGCAACGGGATCAGAGATGAGAGCAAGAAGCAGCGAGTCCTAAGAGCCCTAAGCAACGCTCTCCGCGCTGCTGGCATAAGCGCAGATGAGAGCGCGAACGCCTTTGTCTCTAAGCTAACACAAGCGCGCACCTTTGACCCCACATACCAACCCCCAGAGAGCCAAGAAAACAGCGGCGGCACACAAGAAAACACAGAGCAAGAGGGCGCACCAGAATCTAGCACCGACACCCCCCAAGTGCCAAGCGAGCAAGACACCCAAGCAAGTGCGACCAACATCACCCACCGCCAAGAGATCTTAGACAAGCTTAAAGAGCTAGGCGCAAGTGCAAAGAGCGCAGAGGATCTAGCCTACATTTTAAAGAGCTTTTTTGAGCTCAACACCGACCGCCTAGAGCGCGTAGCACAAGCCAAAGCCACCCTGCTTCAAAAGGCAAAGGAGCTAGCCAGCACTGCCACAAGCGCACGAGATCTCTACTTGCTAGGCAAATACACCCAAACCCTAGGGGAAAACCCCCCAACCACACCAGCCATAAGCTTCAGCCACCAAGAGCTACTCAAACTTGCAAGCGGGCAGCTCACCATAGCCCCATCTCACAGCGACACACACGGGAGCAACTTAACTTATGAGCTAGAGCTAGAAAACCTAAGCGCAGAGAAGACTAAAGACCTCCAAGCAGGCACGCACACACTCACAGCCATAGACGCAAGCCGCGACACCCAAGCCACCATAAAAGCACGCGCTATAAGCCCCACAGGCGCGGCGAGTGCGTGGAGTGCGCCGATCACTCTCACAATCAAAGCCGCCGTGTTTGCTGGCTTTATCGAAAACATCGACACCAACAAATCTAAGCGCATAAACACCGGCACCGCTGAAGATAATCTCTGGCTAGACAAAGTGGTAGAGAGGCTTAATGAAAAGAGCAACGATGACCCTGTAACCAAGTTTTTCGACCGCGCAGATATGCCCCACTCACACATCAAACGCTACGCTTTGAAAAATGACGGCACACTAGAGCTACTGCCAGAAAATGACACACTAGAGAGCGACTCTATGCAAAAATACCTTGACAACGCCACCTATCAATGTGTAAGCAAAATCCCAGATCACTATGTGATCGATATAGAGTTTGAGTTTAATGCACAGAGCTACTTGCTAAAGCTCACTAGCCTTGCACCCTTTAGCTATGATCTAAACAAAGCAGGCTACCAAGGCTACTCAAACTTGCAAGGGCGCGGCAGTGATAAAGCTGGCATACTCTCTAGTGTGAAAGTGGAGGGATTCTACCTAGGGAGCTGGGAGAGCGTAAGTCTAGGGGGTATGGAGGGCAGCTTTTTTATCCGCAGCCGCCCCAAGCCCACAAACAACCAAACGCGCGAGTGGTTTAGATCTCGCACGCAGAGCTTCACAAGAGGTATGAAAATCCAAAACCACCACGAGCGAGAGGCGATCGCACTGCTTTATTGCATAGAGAGAGGCTATATGGGCTCCACAGCTGACTCCAAAACCACAGATCAAAGCAAGTGGGCGATCCACAGCTGGAACACTTCCGCGCAAAATGCCAACGCTTTATACCCAGCCGCGCACTTTGGCTATGGAAACAAGACTATCTCAATCCCTGTAAGCGACAGCGATAAAAGAGCACAAGCCCACATTTACAGGGGCATTTGCAACTTGGCGGGCAATGTTTGGGAGTTTTTAGACGGCTGCTTTTTGAACGACAAGCTTTTATACCTAGCCACGCACGAGCAAGACTACAGCGATGAGACAAGCAGCAGCAAATACACCAACACAGGCAAAGTGGTCAATATCACTTCTGGACAGCAGGTTAAAAGAGTCTTTGCAGGCACGATGATCCCCAAAAGCACCGATGGCGGCACATCAACAAACGGCACCACAGATGGCGGCTGGATCGCTGATGGGGTAAGGCTATTGATCCACAGCGGCAGCCTGCACCACTCCGCCCGCGCGGGCGTTTTGTGCTGGAATGGTAATGATGCCTTTTCGCACGCGTATTGGAGCATCGGCTCCCGCCCTTGTTTCAAAGACCCTACCTAAAGGCTGCAAAATGCAAGCTCGCTCAAAAAGCTTGCATTTTGCCCACGCTAGCAAATCTTGCAATGACAGAAAGGGTAAGTTTCTAAAAAACGCCACAGGATTACACACCGCTTAAACTCTCTCGGCTTGCGCGCAAGACGCAAGCCAGCTTTAGGAGCGAAGCAGGCTTTGCCTGCGAGCGGTGAAAAAGCGACTCTTTGCGCGTAAAGCGCAAAGCATAGGAGCGCGACAAAGGCGGCTGCCTTGTAAGCAGCCGTAGGCTTAAAAGAGCAGCGGCAGCCTGAACAACTCCGCCCGCGCGGGCGTTTTGTGCTGGAATGGTAATAATGCCTTTTCGAACGCGAATTGGAACATCGGCTCCCGCCCTTTTTCTTTGCGGCTTTGTTTTGCTAACATCGGCGCGTTGTCTTTGCCGCGCTTTTGCGGGAGTCATCGCGCAAATCTGCGGTTACATACAACCAAGTATGCGCCCTTGCTTTGCGCTCGACAGCCCACAAAATCATCGGCAAATACTACCGCGATAAAAAACGACAAAGCCACTCTGCAAGCGAAAACTAAAAGCTTTGATCTAACTCTTTTAAGCCTTGAGCGATAAACGCGCGACTTTTACAAAGTCGCCACGCCAAAACGAAAAGAAAGCCCCCAAAGAGCTTAAAAGCTTGGGCAAGTGGCTAGTAGGCTTCAAGCTCGAACACTACGGGGAGAAAAGAAACAAAAAGATGAAAAGATATAAAAACTTATATGAGCAAATCATAACACTAGAAAACATACACAAAGCCATAGACAAGGCAGCACGCGGCAAAAAGCACAGAAAAAGCGTGCAAAAAGTGCTGCAAAATAGACACTACTATGCCAAAAGTGTGCAGCAGCGACTCCTAGGGCTAAAGCCACTGTTAGAGACCACCACGCGCAAAATCAAGCGAGAAAACGGCAAAGACAGAGCTCTAGAGATCGCACCCTTTTATCCAAACCAAATCGCCCACCACGCCTGCGCCAACATCATCGAGCCACTACTGCTAAAAAGCCTAAACACACAGAGTGCCGCCTGTATCAAGGGGCGCGGGGTGGATTATGACCTAAAGCGCGCGAAGCGATATGCTAGAATCTATACGCACTACTTGCAAGTGGATATTAGAAAATTTTATGCCAATATCGATAGAGAGCTTTTGCTAGCGCAAATTGCGCGCAAGATCGCAGACAAAAAGACCCTAGAGCTGCTGCGCACACTCCTACACACACTACAACCCAAAGGCTTAAGCCTAGGGAGCTACTTAAGCGCGATTTTGGGAAATTTTTACTTAAGAGAGCTAGACTACCCAGCGTGCAAAGGTGTGAAAGTTTTGCGCTATGCTGATGACATCGTAGCTTTTAGCAGCTCTAAGCTTGCTTTGTGGCAGCATTTTCACACCCTGCAAGCAAAGACCCAAGCCCTAGGGCTAGAGCTGCACAAAATCAAGCTAAAGCCGATCACGCAGGGGCTAGACTTTTTGGGCGTGAAGCTCTATGCAGATTTTGCTCGCGTGCGTGCTAGAAATGCAAAAAAGATCAAAGCCTTAGCAAAGATCAAGCGCGTAGGGGGCAAAGAGTTTGCAAGGATTTTTAGCTTTTATGGATTCTACCAAAGAGCTTGCTGCTTTAATCTCTTTAGCAAAGTCTTTAAAGAGCTTAAGCCAAAGATCAAAGCCTACTGCAAGAGAGAGCGCATAGCCTACCCACTAAAAGGGCTATGCTTTTACCGCCGTGAGCCTAGGCTTTTTCACTTTTAGCTACCCCTTTTTTGTCGCGACTCTTTAGTGCATACTTTGGCAAAAAGGAGCAACGATGAAAGCCAAGCCCAAAGGACTAGCGAGATTTACAGAGCCAATACGCGCGGAGTTTAGCAACGATGGTAAGAGTTTGACACTTTTGCAAGGCTTCTACTACTACCGCAAAGGAGCGCAAGAGAGCCGCGTAGAAGTCCCAGCAAGATTTAGTAGCGATGGCTTTAGCAACTTTGGACTGCATTTTATCGTCAAACGCTACGGCAGGGGACTAAAGTGCGCGATTTTGCACGACTATCTATGCGAGCAAGCCCACGCAGGCAAAATCTCGCGCAAAGAGTGTGATGAGATATTTTTAGAAGCGATGCTAGAGACTAGGAGCTTTAGCCCCTTTAAAGCACGCGTGATTTATCTGGGCGTTAGAATCTATGCGAAGTGTAAGGGCTATAAGTAGTGCTAGCGCAAATTTTTAAGCTAATCCTAAAACGCCCCCGAGCAACCCCCCCCACCACCACACCCAAACAAACCACGCCAAACTTCACACTAGGAAAGCAAGGAGAGCTAGAAAACGATATAAAAGCGAGCTTTGAAATGGACAAATGGGCAAAGTCTGCGAGTGGGATCGCTACAAACAAACCCATAAACGCCAATTTTTCAAAGCTAGCACGCAAACACCCAGAGATGTATAAAAGCCCTAGCCAAGCCTACAAAAATGCTATGGAGATCAAAAACGCGCCCACACTTTTTCTAAAAAACAAGCGCGATGATGTAGCACTGATAGCAAAAGACTTAGGGAAAAACAAAATGGGGAAAATGGGGATACGAAAAGAGGATAATGAACTTATTCATCTAATCAAAATAGATAAAAGAAGCAGCGATATTAAACCGATACAAACACCACTGCAAAAGGCGCAAAACCTAGCGGTAGAGTCGCCGACCCACTCTACACCTATGCAGTCTTACATACGCGCACTGAGACAGAGCGCGAAACCACATAGCAGGGCTGGTGCAAAAGCACATTCACTAGGTAGCAAGGATTCTACACCACAAACCCAACAAAGTCAAGTGATTTTACCTATGGAGAGAGAGTAGTGGAGCGATTTTGGGGGCTTTTTGACGGGGGCAAGTTTTATAGCTTGCGCGCGAAGTATAGAAGCGAGCTTTTTGACAAAGCAAGCGCGATCGTGCTTAAAGCCGATATTGTGATAGATTTAGAAACTAGCGATAGAGTGCTACCCCTAAGCCCTAGCGATAGACACACCATAGCCACTGCCAAAGACTGGCTAAAAACACTTGAGAAGCACTACCTAGCAGGCACGCTAGGGGAGCTATGGACAGCAGGCGAGCAGATCTACCTACACCGCAAGGGACTACGCTACTTCACAGACACTTTAGCAGAGCATAAAGCACGCTTTGAGAGCAACTACGCTATGGATCTAGTAAGTGGAGCGCAAATAGCTTCCTGGGTGGCGGAGTTTGTCATAGGCGTAGCGCTTAACGCACTCACAGGGCTACCAGTTTGGGCAGCAGTGCTTACAAGCGCGCTAGGCACGATCATAACAATGCTCGTCCAAATCCAAAGCATAGGCAACACCGCCGCCGAGCAAGCACTCACCTACATCACCTACACCCAAAGCCTGCAAGCCCACCAAGCCCAAAGACGACTACAAAGCCTAGGGGGCAGAAAGGCTCTACAAGAGGGCGCACTTGACATCTACCAAGGCTATAGCAACTATGCCAACGGATTCCGCTACAAAAACTACAGCGCAGGCAGTGAAACCTACCAGCCAAGCCAACCCTACACCCCAAGCCACCTACAAACCAAGCCCGAGCCAAGCCAGCAAAGCCAGAATCTAAAGCAGCTTGATGAGCACACCCAAGGGCGAGCGCACTATGATCTAGCAGGCAATGAAGGCTTTATGCAAAAGATCAGCCCGCAAACCCCCCTAGCCCAAGCCAAAGAGCCAGAAAACGACCTAGCCTACCGCCAAAACACCCTAAACAACAACTCCCAAGACCTGCGCAAAGTCCTTAGCGAGCTAGCCATCTACCTAGGCAGCACGGAGCAATACAGCTCTAGCGACTACCTCCAAGCAGTCTATGACTTCAACTTTAGCCTAAAAGAGGAGCAGTTCCACACCTACGCACAAAGCCGCGATTTCCTAGCCCAAAACCGCCGCTATAACCACGCTTTACGAGCAAGCGAGCTAGCCTACTCAAAGCACCTAGCCAAAAAAGCCGCGCACAAAGACAGCCAAGCTTTGGAGAATCCTTACAGCTCTTTACACCCCCAAACCCCAAGCGACCAAGAGACCCCACAACCCCCTAGCAAAATCCAAGAAAACATCATCAAACTAGAGCTAGAATCTAGCCTAAAAGCCCAAGGGATTGATGATGAGCAAGTATCACAGCTAGTTTGGGGCAGCGAGCAGGAGAGCGAGCAGCAGCAAGCCGCCAGAGAGCAAGCCTACAAGCAAGCCAAAATCAAACACCTTAAAGCCCTAGATTCTACCAAAGCCAGCAAGGCTATCAAGGCTTATGATTTGCTTATAAATTATGCCCAGCAGCTAGCGCACATCGAGCAAGCCCTAGAATCTAGCCTAATCCCAACCCTGCAAAATCTCTACACACAAGCCCCAAACGAAGTGCTAGCACATAGAGTGTTTGTAGAAAAATCCCAAGCCTACGCCACAGAGATACAGGATAAAGCCTTAAGCGTATGGGTAGAGTTTAGAATGAAGCCAGCTTTTAAAGACTATTTTTACAGAAGCACACGGGGGGTGAGTCCTAGGGTGATTTTAGAGCTAGAAAATCTAGATGGTGTATATAGTCTAGCATATACTAGTCAGTGGCTCTCGCCTAACAAAGAGCCAAACCAAACCACACACCCCCTAGCTTATGAGCTCTACCAAGCCCAAAAGCGCGTATGGAGCAGCTACGACACGAATTTATGGAAAATCACGCATAAGCACTTGCACGATAACATCACATACTTTAGAGGTTTAGAGTGTTTGCAACCCTTGCAAGCATACCTAGAGGACACAAGCGGCGCAGAAGTCTTTATGCGTGAGATAGAGAGAGAGCTACAAGAGCTAGAATCTAGCCTTAGCTAAACATAATTTTCACTAAGCAAATAATCACAAACGCGACAAACACAAAAAGCGCGATTTTTATAGATTCTAGCATTTTACCCCTTTCACCACACGCGCGATTGTGCGCACGCGCACCGCGCTTTTTCACCGCTCGCAGGCAAAGTCCGCTTCACTCCTAAAGCTGGCTTGCGTCTTGCGCGCAAGCCGAGAGAGTAGCTTTACCCCTTTTATAAAAAGCTAGATTCTAGCATAGTTACAGGGTTTGAAAATGAAAAAAGCTTAAATGTGATTTGTAAAAACGAAATAGGCGGCAGGATTTTTGATGAGAAATTGTAGTTTTCAAGGCAGTGGCAAGGGAGTTACCTTGGGTGGTAATGACCGCCGACACTGCCGTAGAATCTACAATTTATCGCAAAAAGCCAACGCCAAAACCATAAAAGCCGAATCCACTAAAAAGGGTAAAAATGGCTAGTATCAACCTTGACAAAGTCCGCGATCTCTACGGCAACAGCACAGACCTACAAGGGCAGTTTGTAGATTACCTGCGCAATGTCGAGAGCGAGCTAGACTTTAGTAAGTTTGAGGGGCTAGATAATCAAGCTATTTTTACAAATCTTATGGAGAGTGGGCTTAAATCGATCAAAGTCAATCCTAACAACCCAGCTAAACCCCTAGACTACCGCCCCCGCCGCGAGCAGACCTACAAAGAGCTAAAGCCCCTTGATGATGAGATAAACAACCAGCCCTTTTACAAAGATCTAGCAATGCGAGCCACGCAAGTGCTTGACCAAATCAACCCCACGCCATTTCGCCAAAAAGAGCTAGAAACACGCCGCCACAAAGCCCAAGAGATCCTAAACCACCTTAAAAAGTCTGGCGTTACCAGCGAGCAATTTGCTAAAGAGTATGGAGACTCGCCGTTTTTACGCGAAGCTTACTTTGAAAACCAAGATATTTTTAGCAATATTTTTGACCTAAGCCACGACATAAGCGCGGCACTCTTTGGGGGCAAAAACGCTCAAGCAAAGGCTTATGACTTTGAGCTAGAATCTTACAACACCTATAAAACCCTAGCGCAAAGAAAGCTCGATAACCCTAGTAGCTACTACAAGCTCACCCCACAAGAGCGCAAGATCATAGACCAAAGACTAGGCGCATTTAGTGCTTGGTGGCACAATGATAGCGATAAAGAAAAAGTAGATTTATACCTAGACCTAGAAAATGCCAAAGAAAGTGCTAGCAACTTTGTCTCCGCGCAAAAACGCCTAGAAAATGTCAATAGTAACGAGCAGTTCCTAGGACTTATCGGCGCACTTAAGCACGGCAAAGAGTTTGACAAAAAGCAAAAAGCGATGATTGATGACTATGCCATCGTAGCAAAGGAGCTAGGCTTTGACACCCTAGCCTACAACAAAACAGGGCTTTACTTCATCAAAGATGAGAAAGCCTACAAAGTCGAGCAAGGGCTCTGGGACGAGATTAAAGGCGTGTTTAAAGACAACATAGGAAGCCTTGCAGGCGCGATCGCTGGCGCAGAGTATGGCTATAAAAAGGGCAAGTTTAAAGGTATGGTGATTTATGGAGCAGCAGGGGCGTTTGGCGGGGGGGTTACCGACTCGATGATCGCAGATGTGCTAGCAAATAAAAAGATAGATCTAGCCCAAGCTTTACTACACGGCGCACAAGAGGGAGCACTTAATATCGCAGCCGATGCCGTGCTTAAAGTCGCAGGCACAGCGATCAAAACCCTAAACCCAGAGAAGCTTAAAAATATCGCAGGCACAGCGATCGACTACACCCCCGTGCTAGGCTTTATCTCCCGCGCCCACGATGGCAACAAAGCCGCCGCGCAAAAGCTCATCAACACCACCCTGCCAAAAGAAGTCCAAGCAGAGCTAAAAGAGCTAGAATCTATCTTTGGCGCGAGCGTAGAGATAGGGCAGGTAAACACTAGCAAAGCCGCCAAAGCCCTAGAGTCTATCAAGCAACGACTAGGCAACGACTCCACCCTAGCAAAAGGAGCGCAAAAGTTCTACGACACCTTTGCTTTTACCGATCAAAAGCAAGCGCAAAAGGACTTTATCCGTGCGATCCGCGCAGATGAGAGCGGCAATCTCACAGCCTTTTTAAGCGAAGCGGCAAACGCTAGCCCCACACTGCAAAAAAGCCTGCAAACCGTGCTAGGGCAGACTACGGAGAAGCTTTTACACCAGCTAGAGCGATTTGAGCTAGCACCAAACACGATCAAAGATGTCTTTAACAACTTTGAAAAAGGCACAAAAGATTCTTATAAGCAAGCAGTAGAGGACATCTTGCAAGGGGTTTATGATGATAGCTACCGCGTAGTTTTGAAGCGCGATGAGCCAAACACGCCAGAGCACTTAGAGCTAGGCGAAGTGAGTAAGTTTAACACCCAAAGCTTTGAGGGCTTTAAGCAAAAGCTGCTAGATTCAGGGGTTATGGTAGAGGATAGCGCGAAGTTTTTGCACTTTGTAGAATCGAGCATTTACAACCCCAAGGGCGTAACCTTTGAGAGCCTAAACAACGCGCTTAAAACGATTAACGCCTACCACAAGCAAGCCACCGACCCCAACTTTAGAAGCTTTGTCAAAGACGCGGTAAATGGCTTTATCAAGCGCGATATACAAGCAGGCATAGAAGCGATTTTTGCGCAAAACAAAGCACTCTACAACGATGCGCGCACACTTTTTGACACAGCCCTAAGCGACTATGCCAAGATGAAAGAGACCCTAAAGCTAGTCGATAAGCTCAAAGTGCGCGATAGAGCCAAGAGCTATGAGCAAGTGGCAAACTCTCTTAGCCGATTTTTCCTAGCGCAAGGCGATAGTATCCCAAACTTTGAAGCCCTGCTAGGCTCTCTACCAAAGAGCGCACGCGAGCAAGTGGAGCTAAAGCTGCTCCAAGATATGCTAGAGATAAGCCTAGTGCGCTATGGAGAGAGCAGTGCGCTAGACTCTAGCGCGTTTTTTAAGCGGCTAGATCCTTTGAAAGCGCACTTCCAAAGCAAGAGTGCGCAGGACTTTATCGCCATAGCCCAAGATTTTCACACACTTTTCCGCAATGATGCCAAGATTTTAAGCTCGCTAGCCCCTACCACGACAGAGAAAATGGGCAGCTCTATCGCCACCACGCTGGAGGGCGCGATAAAGTTTCAAGTGATAAAAGCTCTCTTTGCCAATGTCGTGCGACTTTTGCCACACATTCCCTTTGCCAAAGGATTGAATGAAAAGGTGCAGGGCGCAGCACTAAGATTTCACCTAAAAAAGGCACTAGATTCTAGCATAAGTGTCGGGGAGTTTAAGCTAGAGCTACAAGCTAGAGCGATCAAAGGCGACTTTACAAACGCTACACGCGAGCAGATCGCTAAGATTTTGGGGCAAGTAGAAAACGCGCAAGAGAGCCTAGAGAGAGCCACCACGCCAAGCACGACACCAAAGACGCTAGACTCCAGCCTAAAAACAAGCGAGATAAAACAAGAACTTTTACAACGCTTAGAGTCGATTTTAAATAAGCCTTTGACAAACGCACAAGGCGTGCAAGCTTATATAAACCACGCTTCGATAGATAAAATGCTAAGCGATAAAGCCATAGCAAAAAGCGTGCAAAATGGATTTAGCAAGCAAGAGCATTTAGAAGCAGTGGGAGATATAGAGAGACTCTTTAGCATATCACAAGAAGCCGCTACGCATAGCCACAAAGGCGACAATCCAAGCGTGATAATCTGCAGACTAAACGCACCTTTTAAAAATGCAAACGCACTCATCACAACAAAAGAAAGCCTAGATAAAGATAAAAACAGGATTTATAGTGTAGAGTTAGAATTAACCCCCCGCTTTGACACTCCTGCGCGCCCGACAGACACAGAAGCTAGCAAGGGCAGCTCAAGCGCACTAAATGGACAAGGCGGGCAAGACTCACCGACTATTGCTAAAGCTGATCAAGGCAATTCTACCACACTATCCCCCCTAGAGCAAGCCCAAGCACCAAAAGTGGATTCTAGCGATTTACAAGCTTTGCGCGAGCAGACAAAGGAAATGCTAAAACCCTACACGCACAATAAAATAACCAATAAAAACGACAACACGCAGGCGGTTTTAACAAACAAAGGCATAGCAGAAATGCTAAGTGCTAAGGCTATCGCACAAAGCGTGAATAATGGATTTACACAAGCCCAGCACATCAAAGCCGTGCAGAATATCAAAGAGCTATTTACAGAAGCGATTTACAAAGAAACACAAGAGCCAAGACACCCTAAAAACGATGTGCTTGCGTATCGCATTTATAATGCAAATTTTGATAATGCCAATGCAATCATAAGCGTGCAAGAGAGAAAAATCAACGATGATGTAGTGTATTTTATGAAGCTAGAAAATTTACAGCCCAGCGCAAATGCTAGAGCCTTAACTAGCACGCCGAGCATAGAAACTAAGGTGGATAACCGAGCGCAAAGGCAATCGCTCCCGAGCTTAGAATCTCCCAGCAATTCTACCACACTATCCCCCCTAGAGCAAGCCCAAGCCCAAAAGCAAGCCACGCAAGAAGCCCAAGAAGCAGCCCAAGCAGCCCAAGCCGCCAAATATGAAGCCACCGCCCAAGCGATTAAAGACAAAAACGACCAAATCCAAAGCCTAAAAGACAGCCGCGCAGGCAAGAGCGAAATGGAAAGGGAAGTAACACTAGGGCAGCCCATAGCGATGAAGCACACAGAGCAGCCCCCCACCAGCATAGCCACTGATGATAATAATATCTACCAGCTAGACTTTGTCATCGTTAAAACCCACGATGTCAAACCCAACTTCAACGCCGATGGACTCCAGCCACGCACGCAAAAAGAGCATAAAACCATAGAATCCATAGCCCAAAACTTCAAGCCAGAAATGGTGCTAGGGCGTGGCGGCTACAAAGATCTCCCCATAATCGCAAAAGATGGGCAAGTCATCACAGGCAACCACCGCGTGCAAGGCTTTAAGGACTTTACAAGAGAGAGCCGCGCCGCGTATGAAAAGGCGATAAAAGACCGCTTTAATATCGAGCTAGCCAGCGATGAGCTGCTGCTACGAACCCCAAGCGATGATCTAAGTGTGAAAGAGCTTTTAAGCATAGCCTACAACTCCAATAAAGAAGACATCAAAAACTTGGGCGACCATATTTACAGCGTGCTAGGGCGATACGCGCCAAACTTTGCCAAGCTCCCACGCCAGCTAGAATCTAGCAGTGTGCAAGAGCTAAAGAGTAAAATCGCTAGAATCCTAGATCCTAGCCCCTACCCCAATGAAAACGATGCCAACTTAGCCCTGCTAGCAAACACCATAAAAGCCGATAAAAACGCCAATATCACCGAAATGCTTAACGCCTTTAGCAAGCTTGACAAAGAGGACGCAGCTAGGACGCTAAACACCTTTACCGACACCGCAGGGCTATGGCATATCCTAAGCAATAACGCCGTAGAGTATGGGCTAAAGCAGCTTGACTTGCGTCCCTATTTACTAGGCGCGATGTATAAAAGTGCTGTAAGCCAGCACACCACGCGAGCGGCAAACTTTAAAGAGCTAAATGCGCAGATTAAGCATATTTTAGACACGACAGACGCTAGTGGCAGCAATATGATGCTAGAGATAATGCCAAACACTTATGATAATTTAATAGCCGATTTACTAGGGGCAAGCTTGGCACGATTTATGCGGCTTGAGAATCCTAGTGCTAATCTCTATGAAGCACTAAAGGGAGCAAACAGCGGCATAAGAGAGCAGCTAGCCCCTAGACTAGACTTTGAGATAGGCTTCACCACAGGGAGAAATATCGAGCAAGCCGACATTTTTGACTTTATCGAATATATGATCCGCGAAGGAGATAAGGGCAAAGAAGTCGCAGAAGCAGTGGAGCTGCTACCAAAACTCCGCGAGAAATATAATGCTTTCAAAGCTAGCACAACACCGCCAAACACCCCCACACCACCGACACCACCAAAAGTGGATTCTAGTGTAGAATCCCAAGCCGAGCAAAAAAGCCTTTTTGACACGCAAACCCCAGCGGAGACCCCAGCGCAAAAAGTGGATTCTAGCGAAGTGCCAAACCATTACGCCCAAAGAGAGTAAACAAAGGCGATTTTAGAGCCTTTAATCAACAAGCCCATAACCAACCAAAACGATGGCAGAGTAGCGCAAATCTCACGCAAGAATATCGCCAAAATGACAAGCGATAAGGCAGTGGCAAAAAGCGTAGCAAACGGATTTAGTGAAGTGGAGCATTTTAACGCCGTGCAAGAAGTGGATAAACTCTACCAAAGGGCAGTATTTAAGCAAAGCGAAAAAGACCCTAAAAACAACGACCCAGCTTTGATTATACACCGATATAATGCCGAGCACGACAACGCAAACGCACTTATAACGATTAAAGAGAGTGTGGATAAAGATCAAAACAGGATTTATAGCTTAGAGTTAGAGAGTTTAGAGCCTAAGTTAAGCACTACGATCCGCGAGACTGAGCATAATGCCTTAAGCCCAAGTGTTAGCAAAGATTTTGATACTAGCGCGGATTCTAATATGTCTTTGAACACTGCCCGCGATTATACCACAAAAACATTTAACCAAGCCCAAACACCGCCGCGAGAAATCCCAGAGCAAGACTTACCCCACCACGCAGAAAAAGAATTATACGCAGAGCTTGAAGCCCTAAAGCCCTTGAAAAAGGAGCTAGCACAATTAAAGCAAACGGCGAGTGGCGAAGCAAGAAAAGGCGAGTATGATCAAGCTTTAACACTAGAGGAGCAAAAGCAAATCCCAGCAGAGATAGCCCAAGCAAAATCTATATAGCAAATACAAAAGAGCGACACGCATACTATGCAAACAATTCTCTTGAAAAAATTGATGAACTTGTGGAATCCTGCGAAACAACCACTATGCAAAATAATCAAATCTTAAAACAAACATTGATTGAATTTCATAATGCTATATCACACCTTCACGCTGTGATTTTATATTCTGGCGAAGCAAACAAGACAAGAGCGAAAAACCATTTTATACGAGGGGCTTTAGACTCATACAAGGCACTTATTAAAGATACTACCATCTTTAAGCGATGAAAGTAAAAAGCTAGAAGTTGATCGTATAAGAAAACTTCGAAAAATGGAATACCAAAATATTGGAAACGATGGTAATAAAAAGACAATTTTTGATGAATATGAAAATATAGCGCAAGATATTTTAAGACTCAAAAACTCAAAGTAATTTTTAACAACCACTGCAAAAATCTCCACTTTTACCCCTTTTTTTAGTCTAGCAAAGATTCTACCATAGCGACAAACCTACGCAAAAGGGGCAAAATGCTTTTTATCACAAGCGCGATGATCGGCTTTAGCTTTGGGTTTTTCATCTATATTTTTAAGGACACACAATGCTAACAATCATATTACAACGCACAAAAGAATACGACAACATACAAAAACCACCAAACGCTAAGACAGGGCGAGTGTATAAAACCGAGCCTAGCACAATTGGGGAGCTAGTAGTTACCGATGAGAGCGGGGCGCAATTATTTAAATGCTTTACTTGTGAAAATGGCGGACCTAGCACCGACACACCAAACCAAGATAAGCGCATAGTAGCACGGACTTACCAACTTTACTGGACAGAATCAAGCGTAGCACTACCTAAAGAGTGGAAGCCCAAATGCTTAAGCACTTACACAGACGAGCGCAAGGAACACAAGGGGCGCAGAATCCACATTCACATAGGCAATTATCCGCAAGATACGGAGGGGTGTATTTTGCTAGGCTATGCAGACAATGGCAATGGCACGATAGGCAGTAGCACGGACGCGGTGAAAAACTTTTATGACTTGGTGCAAAAGCACGGAGTGGAGAATTTTAGACTAGAAGTAAGAGAGATTCAGGCTTAGGATTCGGCTTTTGGGCTAAAAACGGCGATTGCTACGGCGAGCCTGCAGTCATTACCACTAAGGTAACTCCCTTGACTCGCCTTTGCAAAGCCCCGTTTTTATCTCCAAAATCCTAGAATCCTTTGCAGGCTTTTTTACAAAATGCCAGAAATCTAAAAAAGTAACTAGGCGGCAGGATTTTTGATGAGAAAGCTAAAAATGTTTTTTGTTTTAATCGCCGTGATTTTGGCAGTGCTCACAGGCTGCACCACCACCAAGCGTGAAGCCGTGTATATCCCCACCAAGTGCAAGACCAAGTCAATCCCAAAGCCCACGCCTAGCAAAGACTCTAGCATAAGCCAAGATGTCGCAGAGATTTTGCAATATACAGAGCTGCTAGAGAGAGACCTAGCCTTTTGCAGGGGGGAGTAGGAGAGGGCAAGGCTTCAAATCTATCGGCTTGCGCGCAAGACGCAAACCAGCTTTTAGGAGTGTGTCGATGAAAAACTGGAATATTTGGTATCTAGCTGGAATCTTAGCTGTGATTTACTTCGGTAACTCTATGATAGAGTCTGTCAATGCTGCTATCAATAAAAACACCGATACTTTGATGAAGCTACGCGCGGAAGCTCAAGCCATAGGCACGCAGCTCCAAAGTGATGAAAAAGAAAAAGCCCTTTTTTATAAACTACAAAAGAACCAAGATGTATGGGCAGGGACAGGGTGCGCACAATGTCATAGCACTTTGGATAATGCCTTACCTTTGCGTAAAATTAGTGTAAGTGAAGCCATACAAATAGTGAGAAATGGCAATGAACGCACACGAGCTGCTGGTATGCCAACTTATAACGCTAGAGCTAGCAGGGATAAAAATAACATAACCGATGCGGATTTAAAAGTGCGCCTTGATACACTCTATACAAAAGAGTTTTTAGACTATGCACAAGCTAAAGATGACCCAGCAGGTAGCAGATAGTGTTTGGGGGGGGGTGCTAGATGAGAGAATGGGCAATATGGAAGCTAAAGCGCATTAAGCAAGGGATATGCGAAACCTTTAGCGATGTGATTATAGCCATAAGGGTGTTTATAGACTTTTATGGGCAGGGGATTATGGTGGGGATAATTTATCTAGTCTTTGCTCTGGTGGGGGCTTTGATTATCTGGGATATTGGGAGTAAAATCTAATGGATGATAAAGTAGAGTTAATTTACAAAGTGCTTATAGCCTTAAGTGCTGGTGTCTTTGGCGTAGCGATTGCAATTACTGCGCAGCATATCAAGCTTATCGGTATGCCTCGCGCCCTAATTTTACTAGCTCTAAGCGTGCAAGTGATTTTATCTCTAGGGGTTTTCTTAGGGGTGATGATAGGCTTTAGGAGTGGATTTCTGCCAGAAGTCATTCCAAATGATGATTGGAGCGCACTCACAGCGGCTTACCTACTCTCTAGTATCCCACACATTGCAGTAGCCACAGGTATCACAATCTATAACAAAGAGATAAATAAATGGCTAAAAGAGCGATATGGAGATAATACTACAATGCCTAGTATGGAGGGGGCTTTAAACAAAGATGTGAAAAAGGCTTATGATGAAAGCGTGAAAGTGGAGGACATAGCCCCAAAAGAGCCAGAGATTAAAACCTGCGAGACTTGCGGACAAGAAGTGTGCGAGCATAAGAATGATTAGAGAGCAGCTAGAATCCCCAAAGCTCACGCCGCAAAAAAAGCAAGCCCTACAAGAGATTAAAACCCGCGTGGCAGCGCGGGAGAGTCTTTATAATTTCCTGCGCTTAAAGTGGGAGCGATACAATCTAGCGCCTTTTTTGGAAAACTGGCACTTCATCTACCTAAGTGAGATTCTAAGCCATACCGACTACCACTACGCCAAAGACAAGGGCGCAGAAAATATCACGCGTTTAATGCTAAATATGCCCCCAAGCTATGGCAAGACAGAGCTACTAGCACGCACTTATATCGCTTGGAGTCTGGGCAGAAATAAGCAAAAAAAGTTTATTTATATCTCTTACAGCGATGATCTCTGCCGCAAGATTTCAAACCAAGTGCGAGACTTAATGAAAAGTCGATTTTATCAGCAGATCTTTGGGGAAACGCTCTTCCTGCAAGATAATGCCAGCGAGTTTGTGCTAAAAGAGGGCGGCGGACTTTTTGTAACGACTTTGAAAGCAGCGATCACAGGCTTCCACGCGCACCAAATCCTAATCGATGACCCCATAAAAGTAAGCGAGATGAGCTCCAAAGCCGCGCGCGACCTAGTGAATCAAAACTTCAAAGAAAGCGTGCTCTCTCGCTTGCAAGACAATCGCAGCAATATCACAATCCTAATGCAACGCCTAGGCGATGATGATCTATGCGGATTTTTGCTAAACCCTAAAAACTTCGATGAAGCCACGATCGCGCAGTGGCGAGTAGAGACACTAAAAGCCACGCAAGAGCAAGCCCAAACCTACACGATATGCGACTACAGCTATGAGCGCAAGCCAAAAGAGCCACTCTTTGAGAAGCGGCACAACGCCAAAGAGCTAGAAGCCCTGCGCTTGCAAATGGGTAATGATGAGTTTAGCACGCAGTATTTACAAGAGCCAATGGTCAGCGAGAGCGGCTACTTTGATCCTGCTTTGTTTAAACTCGTGCATAACTACGAACTAGGAGAGAGCTTAGAATACATCTTTGTCGATAATGCCACCAGCACCAACACCAAAGCAGACAACCGAGCCATAGTCGTAGTGAGCGTGGAGAGCATAGAGAGCGCGAACCGCTACTGCGTGCGTGATTGTATCTATGGGATTTGGGAGGAGAGCCAAACGGCAAGCCACATCATCGACATAGGGCTCAAGTATCCAAAAGCTAGAATCTTTATAGAAAGTGATGGCGGGGGCATAGCACTAGAGCGGATCTTGCACCAAGAAATCATCAAGGCAAACACAAAGCTAAAGGCGCGAGCACAACCACTTATGACAAATAGCATAGAAGTCTATACACCAAGTCGCAAGCTAGCAAAGGTCGATAAGATTAAGGCGATGAAGCCCTTTTACAACACAGGGTATTTATGTTTCAGTGCTAGTGCGCAGGGGCTAGGGCAGATGAAAAGGGAGCTTTTTAGCTTCAACCCTGAGAAACCTTATAGAAAAGATGACTGCATAGACGCGCTAGCAAGTGCGATCAACCACGCAAGCGTCAAAGCCCCAAGCGAAAAAGCGCAAAAGCCGCTAGAATCTAGGGGGTGGAGGTTTAGCGCGGGGCGTAGAGTCGCGTGGAATATTTAAAAGACGGCTATGTTTTGGGCTGGGGGATTTTGCGCTCTGTATTGCGAGGTAGTGAAGCAATCTATAAAAGTGGATTGCCACGCCTTGCAAGCAAGGCTCGCAATGACAAAAAATTTACCCCTTTTATAAATGCTTACTTCTAGCCACAATCGCAGAAAAGAAAGGAGAGCTTATGTCAGGTATCTTAGCCCAATACGCCCAAAACATCGCCCACGCCGCCAACAATGTCCAGAACGCCTACGCCGCACAAGCCCAAGTGCAAGCAGAGGGAGCAAGGGCAAGCCAAGCAGCACTAGCAGGGATCAAAGAGAGTTTTGATAAAAGCGAGCAGATGAAGCTAGAGCAGCAAAGGCTTGATACAGAAAAAGAGCTAGCTACACAAAAGGCAGAGGAGGAGGGGAAGTTTCTAAAAGTTATAGCCCTAACGGATAAAGTCGGCGACCCAGCAAAAGCTATGGAGATAGTCAATGCCCAAACAGAGCAAGCAAGAGCGCAAAGAGCGGCAAACGCCCCGCAGAGAACAAGCCTAAGCGATCTAGCAGTAGGTGGAGTGGCAGCAGCAGGCGCAGGAGCTGCAAAGCTAGGGAAAAAGGTGGGAAATGAAGTTAAAAAGAGCTGGAATAACGACATAAAAGCCTTTAATGACTGGCGCGCGACTAGGCAAGCCAAAAAGCTAGCCAAAACCGAGCAGGGGCAACAAATCGGCGCAAACTTTAGCGGCGCAGACAAAACCCCAAGCGCACTTAAGCTAAAGCCCACCAAAGCTAGCAAGCTTACACAGAATCTAACCACCCCACCAAACACGCAAGCACTAAGCCAAAAAGCCCTAGCCCAAATGCCAAACCCACAAGGCACGCCCAAAGGCTATGGCAGCTTCACAGGCTACACAGGCGGACTCTCATCACTCCACGACACCACCACCCCCCTACTCAAATAAGGATCAATAATGGCACAACTACTACAAGACAAACTCCAAGAGCTAAACGAGCTAGAATCTAAGCTTAAGACAATCGTGCAAGAAGCGCGAGAGAGCCTAGAGCAAAGCTTAGCGCAAAGCTTGCAAGAGAGCAAGCAAGAGCTAGATTCTAGCAACCAAGCCGCTACCAAAACCACCCAAGCAAAGCTACAAGCCCACATCGCCCAAACCCTAGAGCAAAGCGTGCTAGATACGCAAAGAAGCATAGCAAGGGAGATAGCACGCATTAAAGCAGAGTTTGAAACAAGCTTTACAGGCGAGCTAGATTCTACACTGCAAGAGCATATTACACGCTTTGAGAGAGAAGCACTGCAAAAGCTAGAATCTAGCCTAGCAAGCACGCTAGCCCAAAGCCTGCTAGAGAATGAAAACCTGCTAGAATCTTTGCGCACGCACGCACAAAACGCCGCGCGTCAAGCAGCTAGCGAGATAGACTACCAAAGCCTACTAGACTACACCAAAATCCAAGCCGAGCCAATCGCCAAAGAGCTAGCAAAAGAGCCAAGCGCGCAAGAGCTAATCGCCCAAAGCGCAAAGCAGAGCACAAAACACTACCTAGCAGACCCAAGCAGCGAGCTAGTGCAGATCCTAGAAAAGCACGCAAAGCAGATCTACAAGCAAGCTTTAGGTAGTGATGAGATTATAAAAGATCGCTATGAGAGCAAGCTACGCTTACTTTGCCTAAAAATCTTTGGCACACAAGAGCTAGTAGAAAACATTTTACTAGAATCTACAAGGCTTTGGGAGCTAGCCCAAGGCAAGCCCGAGAAGCCACAAGGCGCGATTAAAAACAACATCGTAGTGGTGCGCTGATGAGAGAGGTGAGAAACAACGATGAGCTGCGCGAGATAAGCATATACAACAGCTATGGGATCTGTGTAAAGAGCTTTACCCTAGAGCCAAGCCAAAGCACGCTGCTACCTTTAAGCACAGGAGAGCTAATGTGCTTTGAGAGCTGCGATAGAGCACTATACATCTATGGCGGCGAGGGTGAAATAGGGATTGAACAATGCTTTAAGTGCTGGGACTTTACAGGCATAGAAGCGACAAAGCTTGATGAGTTTTTGCAAAGTGGCAGGGAGGATTTACTGCCGAGCCAAAGTAGGCAGAAGTATTTAGACTTTAAGGCTTTGAGTGAAATCAACTTGCAAGCTGGCAGAGATATACTCACGCCGCCAAGGTATTTAGAGCTATGGAGAGAGCTGCTAGAAAAGGGGGCGACAAAATGCAAGCTAATAAAGCTATAACGCACATTCGAGCACTTCTGCGCGATGATGAGTATGAGAGACTACACATAAGCGATAGGGCGATTTTGGAGCGCATTAGTGCCGTGCAAAACGACCTTATAGCCGAGTTTGGCGAGAATATACATATTTTAAAGCTAGAAGCGAGTGAGCAGCTAGAGTTAGAAAATGAAATCGCTAGAATCTATAGCATAACTTTAGATATGCGCGAGATACCTACGGCGATCTTTGCTAAGGCGTGGGAGATGCAAGGCGTGCGATTTACCCACTACGGCGGCAACCGCTACGGAGTGCTAGGACTTAAGGGCGAGCAAGGGAGAGAGCTTAAGATATGCGCGAGCTTGTATGCTAGGACTTTGGGGAGTGCTAGCGATGAGCTGGCTTTGGGGGAAGCTTATGCTAGGGCTTTGGCTCTTGGGGTTTTGTGCGAGTTTTTACTCATAGAGACACACCCGCAAAACTTGCAAAAGCTGCAATTCTACCGCGCGGAGTATGAGAGAGCTAAGGGGAGCTTGCGCGCTGGGAAAAATCGCGCGATGAACCCGCCCACACTCTACACAAGGGCGCAGGCGTAGAGCTTTAAGGGCTTTGCGCTTTGCTTGCGTGCGCGTGGGCTTTTTACACACGCACTTTTTACACCGCCGCGCCCACACATTCAAAACCCCCGTCAAAGCCATACACCAACCACTTCAAAGCCGTTTTCAAAGCCGACCCACACGCTTGACATCGCCCACACTTTTTGAACCCGCCCACACTTTGACAGAGCCCCTTTTTCAAGCCCCCACATTAAAAGCCCCCACATTAAAAGCGTGTGCGCAGTGGGAGATTTGAAGCGAGCTTGACAAAATGGGAGAGAAGCAAATAGTTTAAAAATAGGGCTAATTTGTGTAAAAATGACGCGCTTTTTGCGGAGCGTGGGCGTGGAGTGCAAATGCAAAAATGCAAAAGCCTAGAGTATCGCGCGTGTTTGGGTAGGCGGCGCGAGCGCGTGGAAGTGCGCTTGGTGCTCGCTTGGGCTGAGTTTGTCCGCAGGCTTGTCGCGTGGAATCCGCGTGCTAGATTCTAGCTAGGTTTTGTAAGGGGCGGGGGTTTTGGGTTTGTTTAGTTTTAGCGGGTTTGCGTGCGTAGGGGCTTTGCAAGGGGTTTTAGAAGCTTGATTCTGGGGGGCTTGCAAAGATTTTGCAAAATTTGTGCAAAAATAGAGTGCTTTTGCGCTACAATTTGCGCCGATCGGTTTAGGTCGTGTTATTTGAAAGCTGTGCCAGATTGTGCCAAAGATTAAGGCTTGGGCGTGTGCCAATGCAGTGTGCCAAATGTTTAAGGCTGTTAGGGGTTGTGCTTGGGCTTGCGGTTTTACTTAGCTTAAGGGACTTTGCGTGCGTGCTTTAAGCGCGTTGCTTGGCTTTTGCGCTGTGAAGTGCTGCTCTTGAACAAAGCCTCTCACAATGCGCGTGGGTTGGCTTTTGCGCTACGCCAGCACTTGCTCGCTTTACGCCTTAATCCATCACTATTCCTCGCCCCCTTTTCACCCCCCAATCCCCAAACCTAGAATCTAGTTTTTCGGGTAAAACTTTTGGAATATTTTTCACTGAAGGTAGTTTAGAAAAAGGTGTAGAACTCAATGAAAGTGATACACAAAAGGAGTATTGTGAGTTTATCCAAAATATGTTTGCAAGCTCACAAGTGTATGGAATCTATGGCTACGATGAAGCGGGGGACAGGAAAGAAATCCGCCTTATCTTGCCAGAGCATAATCGTATGTTACTTTGCAGTGTAGATCAAGGCGGCAAGGCATTGAAGTGTTTTAGTGCCGTGCAGAAAAAATACAATGAAATTAAAGACAAAGATAGGGCAATTAAACTTGCCTGTAAATTTGTAATTGGTGATACTAAAGCCTGTCTCTTATACACATCTCCGAGCCCACGAGACGCGTAGTAA
>OWHX01000192.1_pt1 | contig 37641 bp, 23 predicted proteins | sample 1732801 | NCBI WGS metagenome assembly OWHX01 (sample SAMN05065755, study PRJEB22554) | human gut metagenome | biome: ENVO:2100002; feature: ENVO:00000062; material: ENVO:00002003 | host: Homo sapiens | place: USA
CGAACAGAATTCGTGCGGTTTGTTCGCCAAACACACTTCGAAGATCTTCGTAAATACCGGTATTTTGGCCAAACTGCCAGGCGGCATACGACACACCGATGCGCACGGTGTCACAGCTCCAGGAGATGTTGGTCGATTCCGGCTTCTGCACAAAAGCTTCAGAGAAGTTTTCTTCAGAAATCAGTTCATGATCGCCCCAAAACACGGTTTGATGAGCGTATTGCGGGAACTTATCAACAAAGTTCTTTGAAAGCCGGATGGAACCGTCGTCGAGCAGCCGGCCGACTTGCACCTTTGACTCAACGAAAGAACGTTTCTTCACTGAATCCCATCGATTGCGGTACGCCCTGATGTAGATGCGGCCAGCTTTGTCTTTGGAGGACATAAGCGCCCAGAGTTTGCCCTCGGAATCCAGTAATTTAGCCATGGTAGATATGCCCGATTAAGTATGTATCTATTATACAGGAAATAAAAATTCCTGCAATCTCAATGAAAGAAAAATTGCAGGAATTTCAGAGTGAGCTAAAAAACATTCAAGGCTGATTTGATGAGCCTCAACCCTTTAAAGATCTAGCACTCCGGGAGTTTGGGTTGGTTGATATTCGTGGACTTTGTCGTTTTTGGGCCAGAGTTTTAGGCCACGTCTTCCATCAAATTGCCACAAACCTTATTGACGGTTGTGGTTGGTTTGTTATTGACGGTTCTGGTTGGAATCTTATGACGCAAGGAACGTGCTTGCCTCGATTGCCAGGACCATGCCGGCCCTGGCGGGCATCGTCGCGAAGTGCGACAGCTCGATCAAATCTCCGACATGGAATGACAAAAAGATCACGGCACATCACGGCATCATCCCGACTCAGCAAGCTGCAGACGGATCAAAGTTCAGCGAAGAGGAACGGAAAATCTATCGTTTGATTGCCGAACGCTACATAGCGAACTTCTTGCCGTCGCATGAATACCTGGCTTGCAGCATTGAATTGCGCATCGCAAATGAACGCTTCTCTGCCAAAGGGCGTCTTGTCACAAAGCTCGGTTGGAAAGTTGCCGCAGGCGTAGGCGACGAAGAGAAAACAGACGATGAAGGTCAGGCCTTACCAGAACTGAAAGCCGGCCTGCAGCTGCCCGTATCCGGAGTCGATTACAAAGAGGAGCGCACAAAACCGCCTGCTGCCTTCACCGAAGGCACGTTGATTCGCGCCATGGAAAACATTCACCTGGCGGTTGACGACCCTCAAAGCAAGAAGTTCCTCAAGGAAGGAGACGGTATCGGCACACCCGCCACGCGGGCTGCGATCATCGCCGAACTCAAGCGGAAAAAGTACCTGGAAGCCAGGGGCAAAAAGATCGTTGCAACTGAGCTTGGCAATCACCTGCTCCAGGTGGTTCCGGACGTCATGAAAAACCCGGTTCTCACGGCGCTCTTCGAAAGGATCCTTCGTGAAGTAGAGTCGGGAAAAGTTCCGTTGGGCGTTTTCATCGAGAAGCAAGAACAGCTTGTGATCAACGAACTCAATCGAGTCCGAAAATGACTCAAAGCACAGCTCTTGATCGCCTCTTTCCAGAGTCCATGCGGTATCACAAGGGACATGTCGCAGATCCCAACCGCAAGGTTGGAGCCGGGGGCGGTCGCTCTCGACTCGCACGATTGACTCCCAGGCAGAAACTCACGGGCATCGTCAGAAGGGCACCGGAAGTCATGCTGAAAATCGGGCGAGCCAATATTCGCTGCCTCAAACACATGAAGGCCGCTGCTGATTACATCAGCCGAAACGGCAAGATCGAGATTGAAGACCAAGACGGCTTTGCCCACGGTTCCAAAGAACAAGTGGAAGCCGTCGTTCGTCAATGGGGCCTTCAATCGCAAATTCCTCAGGAAGAATCCATAGCCGATCGTCGCTCGCACGGCCGTCGGATCATCCTCTCCATGCCGATCGGCACGCCCACAGAGGGCTTCAAAGCTGCATGTCATAAATGGGCGCAAGACACTTTGACGGGGCACGACTACCTGATAGCATTTCACACGCCGGAAAATGATCAGACGACGACACAACCGCACTGCCACATTTTGCTTCGAACAATCAGCCATGACGGGCGGCGCTTTCACGTCGACAATGCTCGCCGCGAGGAAATGCGCGAACATTTTGCCGTGTGTCTGCGAGAACAAGGAATCGAAGCCAACGCAACACAGAGCTGGCAGCGCGGCATGACACGCCGTTCACTGGAACAATCTGAGTTTCACAACGTGCGGAAGGTGCAAACCGACAAGGAACGCGCCCGTATGCACGCCATTGCACGAAAAAAGAAGACTCTGCTGCTCAAGACCATGCATAACCGGCTGCAGGACGTCGAACACTCCGCTCGGAGTGGCAAGCCCGTATCTGACCATCCCGGCATCCTCAAAGCTAAGGCAAAACGTCAGGAGCTGACCGATCTGTTGAACGACGTGATTAACGAGCTAAACGCTGGTTCGAGTCAGGACAAGATGCTCGCCCTTGCTACGAAGGAACTTCTTGAGAAACTTCCACCCGTCAAATCTGCTGTACAAGAAGCCGTCAGTTCATTGACTGACAAATCAATGGGTGCGAGGCAGGCTGAGATTAAGCGAACCGCAACAAAGAACCGCTGAAGGAATATGACTCATTTGCTATAATATCGCATATTATTTTATTTTACCTGCAATGAACTTTGCTACTCACACCTCCGCCATGGTCTTTTACAGAAAAGAGCATGGCCTGTCGCAAACCGAAGTTGCCCGAGCAATGGCCACGACTCAATCGGCGGTTGCGCGTCTCGAAAAACGTCTGCTTACAGGAGCAGACGTCACCTTATCTGCTCTCCAACGGTATGCGGAAGCAATCGGATTGAGCATTGAGTTGACACTTAAGCCGGTCAAACAACGATACGGAATTTTTCCCACAGCTGAAGCTGCAATTGCGGCCGCTGTCCATACATCGGCATGCGAAGGCCGAACGGTTCCTGCTAATGAAGTCGAAGATCTGTGGAAAATGGTTCGTGGCGAAATTTCCAGACAAGATCTGATCAAGAAATATGTCGCCGAGGCTCTCGCAAAGCAGGAGGCGCGCGACCGTGTCTGATGAGTACGATTACAAATACGATTCTCTGGAGGATCCTTACGTCTATCTTGGTACCAGGATATTGCGAAACAAATTCGGGATCAAACACCAGGACCTGCTATCCGAATTAGAGAGTCAAATCACAGACTCTAAGTTTGTTAAATCGAAGCAAAGTGACGACGATATTCCTACTGGGAATTTCGATCTTAAGCACCTTCAAGCTGTCCATAAGTATCTTTTTGGCGAGCTTTACGATTGGGCTGGTGAGATTCGTCAACAAGGGTTCATCAGTAAGGGGCAATCCGTCTTCTGCTTTGCTCCTATGATCGAATCGTATGCCCGCGGGATCTTTAGCAAAATGCAGCGAGAGAATTTCGCCGAAATGGATGTTAAGCAATGCGCTTGTAAATTAGCCTACTATCTGTCGGAAGTTAACGCACTGCATCCATTCCGTGAGGGCAACGGGCGATCTACACGCCTGTTCTTCCAGATCTTTGCCAACGAGCACGGATGGAACTTGTCTTTTGAAAAGATTTCTCATGTTGTGTTGGTCGAAGCGATGATCGAAAGCATGAACGGATCCTTGGTTCCGTTAAGCGAGCTACTGGAGAAATGTCTGTCGCGACGAGCAAGTACATAACTATCAGCGGATTTGTGAGGTCACCGGGATAGAGGTTAAAGCGATCTACCACAAAGAACCGATGAAGACGCCGATGCACCACTGTTAGCGGACAGCATAAGATACCCCCGTGCGGACATTTCCTGACCCCTCTTCAACGCAAGAGAGATTAACCGTGAAGGTTCAGATGTTACGCGAACGCATAAATTACCTACCTAACGAACGCAAAAATGACCTACCCCAACAGGTCACAAAACATGACGGTAGGAAGACGTAGAAACTGGAAGAATCAGGGTTTCCTCAAGCAACGGAAACCCAAGATGGTTAGAACGGAACAGCTGAAATACATTCAGCTCTTGCATGAACGCGGGGAGGGCTCGCTCAAGATCAGCAAGAGGCTCGGCCTATCGCGCAACACGGTGCGCAAATATCTGGCGCTCCTTGACAGCGGACAGCCCATCGTTTTCGTGTCCAACGAGCTTGCGCTCTGGCTTCCTATGAAGAATTGATCAAGAGACTGTTTGTCGACTGCCGCGGTCATTGCCCCAATCTCCAACGTCGATTAAAGGAGCTGCTGGGTTTGGCAGTGCAGCTGCACACGCTGCAAAAGTTTTGTCAGCCCTGGCGCAAAACCGTGCTCACGCCGCAGGAACGCGCGGTACGTTATGAGGTCAACTTACCTGACCGTTGACAAACGTTTTAGGCGCAGTTTAACTGGATGACTTCAAGATACTGTATTGCGTTGAGAGTTAATGAAATTTAAGTTAACCCGCATCAGCCAGAACATGGTCGCCATTGAAGTTTGGGATGAATTTCGCCTCGGCCGTTTTCCCCACCTGCATGAAGCCTTTGGTGATGCCGATCTCATCTGCGTGACGAATAACCTTCTGATATTCGAGTGTTGTCAAAGGGCGATTAATCTCCGGATGCAGGCATGCTTTATAGATCGGCATGTATTGGTTCATGACTGAAACGAAAACATCATCGCCAAAAGTTTCATGAATCCAATCCAGGCAGCGGCAGCTGTCTCTCCATTGCCAGGGAAGAACCAGATGACGGATGATCATGCCTCGTTTTAAGAGACCGTCATCGCCAAGTCTGGCAGGTCCCGTCATCGCGAACATCGTACGGATAGCTTCGGAGGCATATTCGAAATATTTCGAAACGCCAGAATATTTTTCACCCAGTCGGCTGTCGAAATACTTGAGATCCGGCAGAAAGATATCCACCAAACCATCGAGCATCCTGAGCGTCTCAGGGAGCTCATAAGCGTTGGAGTTATAGACAACTGGAAGTTTTAAGCCCTGAGCTTTAGCAGAGAGAAGCGCTTCACGAATTTGGCGTGTGTAATGACCGGGAGTCACCAGCTCAATGCATGATGCGCCGCGTTCAGCTTCTTCAAGAAAAATATCGGTGAGTCTGGCTGTGGTGACCTTGAGGCCTTTGCCCCCGGCGCTGATTTCATAGTTTTGACAAAAGCAGCACCGTAAATTGCAGTGTGAAAAGAAAACGGTGCCGGCACCGTTTCCGCTCTCAAGGATCGGTTCTTCCCAAGCGTGGAGACTGACCAGTGCGATCTCAACGTCATCAGTGGCGCGGCAGATGCTGCGCTTCAGACCTTGAGGGGTCGAACGGTCCGCGCCGCAGCGGCGAGGGCAAAGATTGCAGATCATGGCAAAAATGCAGATTCGTTGTGCGGCTGAGCATTAGCCGCAGTCGGGTTTCTTATTATCGACTTCCAAAACCGATTTCGACCGGAATGGTATTCCTTTTCGAAGACTCTCGTATCTCCGCATGGCACGGCTTTGCCGCCATAGTGAGAATAGAGTATTACGCTTTTATTTAACTGACTAACATCATGGACAGCGTTGCGCTCATTGCACCTGATTTTTCGATCATTCTGCTGGGATTGCTGCTTCGGCTGAAGTTCGATTATTCAGAAGATTTCTGGAAACAGGCCGAACGGCTTGTTTTCTACGTGCTTTTCCCGCCGCTGCTTTTCACCTCCATCTCTGGGTCCAGCCTCTCGCTCGGAGAGTCTGCCGGGTTCCTCGCCGCAGGCATCGGGGCGATGCTGATCGGCGTCTGCGCGTCTTGGTGCATTCGCTATTTGGTGAAGGCTGATCCGGTCACCCATGCGTCGCTCTTTCAATGCGGCTTTCGCTTCAACACTTATATTGGTTTTGCCCTTGCTTTGAAGCTTTTTGGTGACCAGGGTTTTGCACTTCTGGCACTTTTGATCGCTTTTTGGGTGCCGATTTCAAACACCATTGCGGTGAGTGCGCTCGCAGGTGCTGTGGCCAAACGTGATGCAGCCTTGGGTGAGCAGACAAACGGCTCTAAGCCCAGCCTCATGGTTGTTACGGGTAAAGCGGTTGCGCAAAATCCGCTCATTATCGCTACAGTTCTTGGACTCTGCTGCAATCTTCTCGGCATCACAGTGCCCGCAACCATCCATCACTTCTTAAAGGGACTTGGCAATGCGTCGCTGGCCATGGGGCTGCTTTGCATCGGTGCCGGCCTGCGCTTTGCAGCGCTGCGCGGAAGCTGGGGACTTATTCTCACCGGCGCCGTGCAAAGACTGATGCTTTTGCCGCTTGTCTCATGGGGAGTGACGGAAGTCTGCGGACTGCCGCCGGCAGCGGCGGGAGTCGTCATTCTTTTTGCGGCTCTGCCGACAGCACAGTCGTGCTATGTGATGACGGCCGCTATGCACGGCAACGCGCCGGCTGTTGCCGCAGCAACATCCCTGCAGACATTAGCAGCAATAGTGACGCTGCCCATCTGGATTTCGCTTGCGATTCTTTGATTTAAGCATCGGGCAGAGAGCGGGTTTGCACCTTGCTCACTCGCACTCCACCGGACGAGCCGTTCGGCATCGGCGTTTTAAAGTAAGGCCGTGAATTCAGTGGTCAGGCCTTTAACGTTTCACCATGGTCCGCGTCCATTTATTGAGGCTGACCCTTCGTCCACGCAGCTCCATCCGCAATGATCTTGTCAAGATCGTCTTGTGATAGTCCGGAAATACGCAGTTCTTCCTTCGTCTCCTTGGTTAGCGAAAAAATGATGTAACGTGAAACTGCCTTCTGAACTAACGCGGAAAGAGCTCCTTTTTTCCCTCCATGGGATGCAAGATAGATTTGGGTTGCTTCATCTAAATCAGGAGGAACTGAAATGCTCCACTTTACATTTGCTGTGCAAGTGACAGATTGAGTCATAGATGATCCTCACCTTTGTAAGGCGGATATGCGCATTTGCCTATCAATATATCCTGGCTTGACAAGGTTTCCCGCCGAATATCTGCCAAGCTGCAAAGTGTCTACGGTCAGGCAAGTTGCCCCCCCCCGGCGGACAAATCTTGACCCCCTGCAGTTATGCCGCTCAGGTTTTAATTCCTTTGCAGCTTGCAGGTTATTGGTTAAGCCATTTTTTAGCTTGTGTTCTTTCAACCTGCAGCTCTCGTCATTGATTGCAATGGCAGTGCAGTGATGCATCAAACAATCGATGATTGCGGCTGCAGCGTCTGCAAATGGGCTTTGAATCGCAGGCGAGTGAAGCGGCATGGAATTGCTTTTGTCGCTTGGGGAGTGACGGCTGCCATGCACGGTAATGCGCCGGCTGTTGCTGCTGCAACAGCCCTGCAGACATTAGCAGCAATAGTGACGCTGCCCATCTGGATTTCGCTTGCGATTCTTTGATTCAAGCTATCAAAAAGAGCCGCTTTCGCGGCTCCAAAATCCTGCCGACAAACAACGTCTGCCGGCAGGGAAAACAAAACTACTGTTAATCCTTGTTCTTGCGGTTCTTAGCAGGAACAAGTGCCTCAATATCGGCTGTGCGGATCGTGAAGAGTCGGCAGAGAAGCTTCTCGGCGAGGGCTTCGGCTTCAGCAATGACCTTCAGATTGAAGGCGTCAAGGTGACTGCGGGCAGCCGCTTCACTCGTAGCCTTAAGGGCAAGATACTCTTCTTCCATGCGCTGCTGGGCAGCGGATGTTTCTGCTTCGAAGGCCGCAAAGGCTTCATGCACGATCGGCGCAAGCTTCGGGTAGTCCGTCATTGCGAGCGTCTGCAGGCGGCGGAACTTCCAGTAGGCCGATTCCGTGTCGCACTGATCAGTTCCCTTGCTCCAGGATGCCGGAACTTGTGTGAGACCCGCATAGAAGGGAATGAAGACCGAAAGATCAGCCATGCCGAGGGCGACATAGATGACTTGGCCGATTTCCTTCGGAAGCCACGGACGCACCTGCATGACGTGAGCTTCATACGTGCGGAAAACGCTGATCGGACGCCACGGTTCATCGCCGCGCAGGCCATGACCATACGGGTCATGCTCGGTGCCGGCGAAATGGTCGCGCATCAGCGCCTTGGCATCCTCAATGGTTCCCTTACGCTCGGGCGTGAGGAACACGGGGAAGCTGCGGCCGGCGTCAGGGTTCTGTTCAAGCGACGGGTTGAGACGCTTCTGTATGACCCAGACACGCGGGTCGTTATAAGTACGGTCGCGGTCGTCGTCACGCGTATAGGCCTTGGAAAAATTGAATTCACCGTCGGTTTCGGGGTTGTAGAGTCCCTTTTCGACAGCAAATTCAACCAAGTTCTTCGAGGCCATCTGGTCGTCGGACGCCGGGTCATAAGTTTGGAAGCGTCCCTGGTTGCCGGAGGCAAAATAGGTGTCGGCTGGGATACGCTGCGCAAGCCAGTGGTGGCCGGAACCGGTTTCAAGGTACCAAACCTCGGTTTCGTCAACGAACGCTACGCCAAAACCTTCACCGCACCCCTGCGCTTCAATGATGCGGCCGAGTTCTGCAGCGCCTTCGCGTGCGGTGCGGCAGCGGCAGAGCAGTACGTCGGCGATGTCGTCCTCGGTAATGCCCGTTTCCTTGACGTACGGATCAACGGCAAGTGCGGCTTCAGAGGCGAAGATCGATTCCGTGCCGGTGAGTCCCATGCCGGCTTCGTTGAAGCCGCAGGCACCGTGAAGCTGCGTCTTCCAGTTGGGAATCGTCGTGTAGCGGAGGGAATTCTCCGGAAGCGGGTAGGTGAAGTCATTCACGCCGCCGTGCGCTTTGCAGCTGTAAAAACCGGTCTGACCCTGGCGGGCAGGATGAATGACGAAGTGCTGGGCTTTAAGCGAGGAGCTGTCGGCGCTGCGGGCGACGATGAATGAGCCGTCGGCGGAAGCCTTTTCGCCGAAAACGATGGTGGTGCACATGCTCTTTAAATATCTCCGCTTGTGTGGATTTTGATGTGGGCAGCTGCAGTGGTTGAACTGCGCAGCTGCGGTTGAGTTTAGCAAGTTCATGCCAAATGCCAATCCCGCAGTAACGGTGATTTTTTGTGCAGTTTCACGGTTCGGCGGGGGCTTAAGCTGCGGGCTTTCCGGTTGGAGCGTTAAGGCATTATTAGAATGCGCTGTGAGGTCGTCGAAAAGATCGCTCCGCGGCAGGATGTATACGAGAGGGAATGGTTATGAAGATCGGTGAAAACGCCACAGGGTTCATTAAAGCTGCGGCCGGTTCGCCTCGGGTGCATCCTGGAGAGCCCATGAAAAACGCAGCGGAAATCTGCTCGGTCATCGATCAGGCTGAAGCCCTCAAGGCCGATGTGCTGGTTTTGCCCGAACTGGTGCTCTCGGGATATACGGCAGCAGACCTCTTCTTGCGGGCGCCGCTTCTCGAAGGTGTTCTGACGGCGCTCGAGTGCATTAAAGATCATCTGAAGCGGCCTGAATCCGAGGGACTCATCGTTGTCCTTGGAGCGCCGATTCGTGCGGATGGCCGACTTTTTAACTGCGCCGTGTTCCTGCAAAACGGCCGGGTGTTAGGCATCGTTCCCAAGAGTCACCTGCCCAACTATCAGGAATTTTATGAAGCGCGCTGGTTTTCGCCCGCTTCTGAGGCGGTAAGCAGCACCTTGGAACTCTTGGGCGACACGGTTCCTTTCGGCACGGATCTGATATTCGAGTCAGCATCGGGTTTAGCGATCGCCGCAGAAATTTGTGAAGATCTTTGGGTTGCTCAGCCGCCCGCGGCAGCAACGGCAGCGGCGGGAGCCAACGTTATCGTTAATCTTTCCGCCTCTAATGAAACGGCAGGCAAGGCGAAGTTTCGCCGCGAACTCGTGCGTCTGCAGTCCGCACGGTCCATCTGCGCATACGTTTATGCATCTTCGGGCGAGGGTGAGTCGACAACGGATTTGGTTTTCTCCGGACACTTGCTCGCCGCGGCCGGCGGGCGCATCGCGGCGGAATCCATTTGGCAGACCGGCATGATTTCGGCCGATATCGATCTGGAGCGCATTGAGCTCGAACGCATTCGCTTTCGTTCCTTTGCGCAGGGCGTTGAGGCCAAGCCATGCCGCCGCATTCATGCGGCGCCGACGCCCTCGGCACGCTCGGCACTGTGGCCCGCCAAGGTGGATCCGGCCCCCTTTATTCCTAAAAACGCAGAGCGCCGACGAGAGCGCGCCAGGGAAATTTTGCGCATGCAGTGCGCGGGGCTGACGGAGCGATTGCGTAAGACCGGGATTGCCCGCGTTGTAATCGGGGTTTCCGGCGGTCTCGACAGTACGCTGGCGCTCCTCGTTGCGGCTGCGGCTATGGATGAGCTCGGACGTCCGCGTTCGGACATCCTCGGCATCTCCATGCCGGGTTTTGGTACTTCTTCGGGAACGCGTGCCAGTGCAGAGGCACTGATGCGGGGGCTTGGCATTGAATTCCGCACGATCGATATTCGTCCGGCTTGTCGGCAGCACTTTGCCGATATTGGGCATCCGGAAGATCGCTATGACGTGGTTTTTGAAAATGCTCAGGCGCGGGAACGCACGCAGATTCTCATGGATGTCGCCAATGCTGTGGGCGGACTCGTGCTGGGAACGTCCGATATGAGCGAGCTCGCTCTGGGCTGGGCCACTTTCAACGGCGACCATATGTCCATGTACGCGGTCAACGCCGGCGTGCCGAAGACGCTTGTGCAGTATTTGGTGCGCGTTTTCGGCGAGATGCATCCTGAGCTTGAAGAGGTGCTGGCGGGCGTACTCGCAACGGAGATTAGTCCGGAACTGTTGCCGCCCGATGCCGCCGGACGCATTCAGTCAACTGAAGCTGCGCTCGGCCCCTATGCGCTTCATGACTTCTTCCTCTATCACGTGATGAAGTCGGGCTTTGCCAGAGCCAAAATTGAAACGCTTGCGGCGATTGCCTTTCCAGAGGTTGACAAAGCTTTGCTCAGCAAAACCGCGGCAACTTTCTTCCGTCGGTTCTATGCGCAGCAGTTTAAGCGCAGCAGTATGCCCGACGGCCCCAAGATCGGATCTGTGGCGCTCTCGCCGAGAGGTGATCTGCGGCTGCCTTCGGATCTCGGGCCCATTGAATCCTGAGGCCGCGCCGGATCGGCTTCGTGCGCTCTGCGTTCAACGGTCACATTGGAAAAGAGCACGACGGTTTCGTCTCCCTGAGGTCCCGTCATGGTGAGTTTTTCCAAATAGCTGCCTGCTTCGGCTTGGATGTGCTTGACCACCTGGGCGAGTTCGGGTGATTTGGGATTGGCTGAAATGTGAACTCGTCCTTCTGACTGAGCGGCGCTGACCGCAAAAAGGTCGGAGAGTGCATCGAATCGGCCGCCCATTACGCTCGTCAGCAGCGTGCAGATTCGGCCGACTGCAGGAATTTCAGTGGCAGTGAGTGCCTGCTTCTCGCCGGCGGCTTCCAGAAATACGCCTTCGGGCGTGACCTTCATGAGTGAGGCAAAGGGTGTTTGCGTCTGCCACACGAGGCTCTCACCCTCGAGCGTGAAATGTCCTCGGCTCAGCATGGGTTTGGGAAAGCCCGGCACTGAGCGGCGTTCTTCAAAGGTTCCTTCAACACGCTTGGCAGCCAAGGGGGCGAGGAGCGCTCGTACGTCGGCAGAAAGCGCCCCGTCTTGCAGTGTCTGCGCGGCCGGTGAAATATCTGCGCCCTTCGCGGCATGAACGTATCCGCCCAAGCCAATCGCAAGAACGGCAGGAATAACGGCTCCAGAGGCTATTCGGATAAAGTGAGCGGCTGCTTTCAAGAGAGACTCTCCCAGAAATCGTAATAGTTGGCCCAGTCGAGCGGAGAGGACTTAAGTTCCTCTTCAAGATGCATGGCATAGCGGGCCGCCATGTTTTGGAGGTGCTCTGCGCGAGCTTTGCGCGGAATAGGGCCGCCAGGGGCGAGCTCAAAGAACTTGACGCGGTAGCGTCGTTCTTTTGCCTTCGGGCGCGTGCAGACCATCATGCGAAGCGGCAGGCCAAGCAGGTCGGCGAGCAGTGCGCCGCCCGTAGGAAAGCGGGCAGGGCTGCCAAAGAAAGGGACGGCTTGGGAAGCCTCGGATCCCATCGGCGTTCGGTCGCCTGCCAAAACAATATAAGCGCCTTGGGAAGCACGGTCCGCAAGCTCCATGACGAGCGCGGGCGAGAGCGCAGAGCCGATTTCAAAGAGTTCGACTTGCGGCGGCCGTGCGCCGGCACGTTCGAGGAGCTCATTAAACCGTCTGGCATGCCCGGTATGCTGCAGGATCACAATGGGGTGGCTGCTGTAGGCGGGCGATGCCTGAGAGAGGAGTTCCTGGCACCCAGTGTGCGACGTGAGAATGACGCATCCCGCTTTAGGCGCATCTTTGCGAAAGGGCTCGTCTCCGCTCACCTCGAGCGCTGCCAAATGGTCTTCCCCCGAAAGCGCACAGAATTTTTCAAGAATAGCCAGCGAAAACCGCTCCAGCTGGGCCAATCCGGAACGGGCGGATGGGGCCGATGTGCCGAAATCATTGAGGAGAAAGGGAGCTGCTCGGTCGACTCGCTGCTGATAGTCGCAGACGACTGCCCTCAGACGGGGAGAGGAGAACCAGTAGACGGCATTCACCATCTGCAAAACTATTCTGAAGGGCAGAGCGCCGCAATGGCGGTGAATGTAAAGCAGGATGCGGATGCCGAGTACGCTGGTGCGTTCGGTCAAAGTCGGCCATTCCGGCAGCTTGCTGGAATGAAGAGGCTGCCGGTGCTTTTCTTCGTCATTGGAGAGGTCTGCCGCCCTCGAGGGAGTGAGTCGAGACATCCAGAGTTCAGATTGAGCGGTCCGAGGATCCCGGTCGGTCAACCGCTTCCTGCTCGATTTGGGCCAATGCACGATCCGCGTTTCGTTTGGCAACCGTTGCGGCATGAAAGGCGCGCCGTGCCCGTTCATTTTCTTCGGGCGTCATAGGCGGACGTTTAGGGGCAGCTTTGGCCTGGGGCTTCACGGGCGCGGCTGCCGGCTGAGCGGTTTTCGGCGCTTTGGAGGGCGGGACCGTTTTGCCTTTAGGCATGGAGCAGCAGGACTTTCTTGAACTCGACGGACACTCGCATTCAGCCGTCCAGCCGAAGATACGCGACCACAAGATGATCGGCATGCGCGTAGCCATTTGCAGGAAGAGCCGGCTGTGCATCCAGCTGATGCGCATGGTGTCCTTAAACGGCGCATAGTGACTGACGCCGTCTTTGGGGTAGGTGACGGCAACGGGAACATTTTTCACCCGCACGCCAGCCCAAAGGAGGCGCACCAAAATTTCCGGATCAAACTCCATACGGCGTCCGATGCGGGCGTTTTCGCAGATGGCGAGCGCAGAGTCCAGAGGATAGATCCGCAAGCCGCACATTGCATCCCCAAAGGACAAGGAAAGACTGTTGACGGAGCACCAGAAGTTTGTTACCCGTCGGCCCCACTTGCGAGCGGGCGGCGCAGAGGCGTCAAACTGCGGCGTGCCGCAGATCAGGGCGTGCGGGAATTTCTGCGCGAGGCGAATCAAATTCGGCACCGCGCTGAAATCGAGCTGCCCGTCGGCATCAATCTGCAGCACATGCGTGTAGCCCATGCGGACGGCGGCTTTAAAACCGACAATGACGGCAGCGCCTTTGCCCTGATTGAAGGGCTGATGGATCACCTTCACCTGAGGGGCGGCGAGACGATCGCAGAGACTCTTGGTGGGTTCGTGTGAGCCGTCATCAACGACAATGACAGGAAGCGCAAGCTGTCGAAGCGACTGCACGACCGATTCGAGCTTGGCCGGCTGGTCATATACCGGAATAACGGCAACAATTTGAATTTGCGGCCGCTGAGTCGGTGATGCCGTGCAGGGCGACTGGCGGATGCCGGAACGCGCGGCTGCCACAGCAGCTGCGGGAGTGCCGATGCCTGCCGCGCCGACGGGCTTAATTTGAACTTTTTGCGATGCTTGAGCCGGGGACCCCCCGGGCTCGGACTGCAGTTGATCTTCCGTCGATTCGGTCATATTGCTGCGGGCGCAATGCACGGAATCCAGAAGGGACAAGCGATGCGCAGGCTGGTAATGATGTTCGAGACGGGATTTTACGTTTTTATGACGCTTCGGGCTAGGGCAATATGGGTGTTGGAGAGGTTTCCCGAGGAACTTAAGCAACAGATTTCTATTCTTTGCTTTATTGGCGGATGCATACACGAAATAGCTTAAGCGTCAAAGGTATACTTCCAAATTCGTCACCTGCAGCCGCAGATCACCAACTCCATCCCCATCGAGCCGCTAATGGACCATTCGCTGCCTTTGATTTCGACGCTGGTTATCGCTTTTTCACTTGCGCTTGTCTTCGGCTTTATTGCCGAACGTGTCTTCCGATCACCAGCTCTCGTGGGTTATCTGCTCGCGGGCATTGCGGCGGGCAAGTACACGCCCGGCGTCGTTGCGGATGCTGCGCTCGCCTCGCAGCTCTCGGAAATCGGTGTGATGCTGCTGATGTTCGGCGTCGGCCTTCACTTTTCGCTCAAAGATCTTTGGTCTGTCAAAAGTGTTGCGGTGCCGGGCGCTGTTTTGCAGATGACCATTGCCACAGTGCTTGGAGCCTGCTTTGCGCACTGGTTCTTTGATCGGCACTGGGCGGAAGCCATCGTGCTTGGCGTATCGCTTTCGTGCGCTTCGACCGTAGTGCTCCTAAAGGCACTTGACGTGCGCGGCAAACTGACGAGTCCCGACGGACGCATTGCGGTGGGCTGGCTGGTGGTCGAAGATATTGCCACCGTGCTCATCCTCGTGCTGCTGCCGCCCTTTGCCAATCTGATGATGCCGGGGACGCCTGGGGCTTCGACGCGTCTGGCCAATGCCGACATTCTCTGGATGATCGGTCAGACGCTTTTCAACGCCGCGCTTTTTGTGGCCGTCATGCTCGTCGTCGGCCGCCGAGTGCTGCCTTGGGCCATGGGGCAGGTTGCCCGTACGGGGTCGCGCGAACTCTTCACGCTTTTTGTACTGGCCGCAGCGGTCGGCGTCGCCTACGGCGCATCGGAAATCTTCCATGTGAGTTTTGCGCTGGGGGCCTTCTTTGCCGGCATGGTGATGCGTGAAAGCCGCTTTGCGCATCGTGCGGCGACGGAATCGCTGCCGCTGCAGGACGCCTTCTCCGTACTCTTCTTTGTCGGCGTCGGCATGCTCTTTGACTGGCATATCCTGCTCGAGTCCCCGCTTGAGGTTTTAACCGTTCTGCTGATTATTCTCTTCGGCAAATCGATTGGTGCATTCGGTCTCGTTTATTTCATGCGTTATCCGCTCCATACCGCCATGATTGCGGCGGTCGCGCTGGCGCAGATCGGTGAATTCTCCTTCATTTTGATCGGTCAGGCGGTAGAGCTTGGCTTGGCGGATATGTCGACGGTTAATCTCGTTGTGGCCGGCGCCATTCTTTCAATCGCGCTGAATCCAGGACTTTTCTGGGCAGAGCCGCACATCAGCCGCTGGCTGACCTCTCGATTTGCTTGGGCCAGACGCGCAGCAATGCGCCACGCGCCTTATGAATCCCTTCCTGCCGATACGGAGGCCGAAAAGCTTCAGGGACAGGCTGTCGTGGCTGGTTCCGGACCTCTTCTGGATCGCCTTGCGGTGTCCCTCGAAGAAAGCGGTATTCCGGTTGTTGCAGTGAGTTCTGATGAAGCCAACGCCAAAGCGCTCGACGATCGCAAGATCTCTGTCGTTTTGGGGGATCCGAGTACTGAGGAGACATGGATTCACGCGCATTTGCATAACGCCAAGCTGCTGGTGCTGCTCGAATCGGGTGCGGAGTCACTGCGCATTGCCGAGGCCGCTCGACGTGTTTCGCCCAATCTGCCCATTGTGGTGGCCGCTACGTCTCGCGGCATTTGGCCGGAAGTGAAGATGGAGAAGGTGACTTTTCTTTCGACCGTTGAGGCTTCTGCGCGCTTGATTTCCGCTCAGACGGCCGCCGCTATGCGCGCAGATATCACGCTCGGCAATCCGGTTTGCAAGGGAGATGTTGAGGCTGCAGCTGCAGAGGCGGCCCGACAGAGTGAAGCACAGGCACGAGCTGAAGCCGGCCCGGGTGCAGATACGACGGATGAGATGGAAGGCGCGGCTGCTGAAGATGCTGCCGAGGCAGATGCGCAGGAAGAAGCCGCTCAAAAATCAGCTAAGTGGAGTGTTTCGCGTTTCTCCGGATTGAATAAGCTCAAGGGTGTTTTTAAGCGCTCAAAGCCTGCAGCAGGGGATCAGCCGACGGAACCGGCGAAACCTGCGGAAGCTGCTCAGCCCGCCGATGCCGCATCAGCGAATGCTGCTTCAGACACCGTCCCTGAGGTCGATTCGCCGGAGCCGGCGGCGGCTCAAGTGAAGGCAGAAGCTGAAACGCCCAAACCTGCTGACAAATCCTAAGCAGCCTCTCTTTGAAGGCAAGCAATGAAAAAAGACCGCACGGAGGATGACTCTGCTGCGGTCTTTCGCATTTCGGCCAGTCCGATGAGGCTCGCGGCAGCGGGCAAAGGTCGGTATGCCTGAGCTGCGTCTCTTTGGAAACCGCTTGGCCGATTCGATTCAGTTGATGCAAAAAACGATATAGAACAATCAAATTGCATTGAAAAACAAGGAAACATTATTGAGGAAAAGGGCGGAATGCGCAAAAAATGGCTTCGATTCGCTTTAAGCTCAATCGGCTAGTGGAAAAGCCCTAAAAGCCTCGTTAGACGGCCCGAACTCGGGTGATAGGATTTTTGACATGCTTCAAACGGCCTCCTCACCTGCAGGAGGCTCGTCAAGCAGAACGATTTTTTTTCTCCGCCCGAGCGTCGGCGGCCGACCCACAGACGGACGGCGGAGCGTATTTACTCTTCGGATGAAGCCAAAATGGAAAAAAAGAACATCGACTGGGCGAAGCTCGGCTTTGCCTATACCCCGACGGACTACCGTTATCAGGATGAGTGGGAAAACGGCGCTTGGGAAGGCGGCAAGCTCATCACTGACAAGCACATCTCGCTGCTGGAGTCCGCCTGCGTCTTCCATTATTCCCAGAGCTGTTTCGAAGGTCTGAAGGCTTATACGACAAAGCAGGGCAAGATCGTCACCTTCCGTCCGGATATGAACGCCGAACGCATGTACAACACGGCCGCCCGTCTGGAAATGCCGAGCTATCCGAAGGAAAAGTTCGTTGAGGCCGTGCTCGAAACCGTCCGCGCGAATGCCGCTTGGGTGCCGCCTTACGGCACGGGCTGCTCGCTCTACATCCGTCCGTTCATGATCGGCTCCGGCCCGCAGATTGGTGTGGCACCGGCCCCATCCTTCCTTTTCCGCATTTTTGTAATGCCCGTGGGCGCCTACTATAAGGGCGCAGTGAAGCCCCAGAAGCTCGTGGTGTCGGATTGGGACCGTGCTGCTCCGCACGGCACCGGCGACATCAAGGCCGGCCTTAACTACGCCATGAGCCTGCACCCGACGATGGATGCGCACCGCGCCGGCTATGCTGAAAACCTCTACCTGGATCCGCAGACGCGTACTTACGTTGAAGAGGCCGGCGGCGCCAATGTTCTCTTCGTCGACAAGGACGACAACCTGATTGTTCCGAAGAGCACGTCGATTCTGCCGTCCATCACCCGCCGCTCGCTCGTTTATGTTGCCGAACACTACCTCGGTCTGAACGTGATTGAGCGCAAGGTGCGTTTCGACGAAGTCAAGGACATGAAGGAATGCTGCCTCTGCGGCACGGCTGCCGTCATCGCCCCTGTCGGCCTCATTCATACGCATGAAGGCGACATCGTTCTGCCTTCCGGCATGGATAAGATGGGCGAAATCAGCGGTCGTCTGCGTAAGACGCTGACCGGCATTCAGGACGGCGAAATTGAAGCGCCTGAAGGCTGGATCCGCGAAGTCTGCTAATAGAAGCTGCGCTTCATCCGGCTTCTCGAGAACCTTTCTCTGCCCCAAGCAAACCGCTGCGGCGGCAGCTCAGGGCTGAAAGCTCAAAAGGCTCCCTGGCGACACGGTCGTTGGGGAGTTTTTTTTCGCTTGGATTACTTTCTCTCGCCGTCCTCGAATGATCCGCCGGCGCGAAGTGAAAAAGACCTTTAAAGCAGTCGTTCATCCGCCCTGCGGATACCGACTTTTGGGATGAGGAAAATGCCTGAGGAGGTAAGGTAAACCACTCAAAAGCACAACTCCCGATTTCGTATTATTTGTGATGGATCAAATCGAACTCTCCAATCCACGCGCCTGCAAGACGCTTACGCTTCGTCAACTCGAGCATTCTTCAGTAAGAACCCCGAGACACGGCCGCCGACCTCCCCGCTGAGCGCGACCGCGATCTCTACGACAAACCGTCTGCCCTTCGGAAAGCACTTGAGGAACCTTGGCTCTTAAAAGCTTTTGGCTCTCAAAGGCGTCCTCGGAAAACGCCGCTCTCTTTGAAGGCGCAGCACGACGCGGGGCGGTCGATTTAGACGGCCGCATCCCGAGGAAGATGAAACATGACGAATTCCTGCGGCTTGTACCGAAGCGAATTTGAGCACGACGCCTGCGGCGTCGGCTTCATTGCGCACATCAAGGGCCAAAAGAGCCACAGCATCGTGAGTCAGGCGCTCGACGTACTGAAGAATCTGCGGCACCGCGGCGCTGTAGGCGCTGATCCCCTGCAGGGCGACGGTGCGGGCATCTTGATTCAGATACCCGATCAGCTCTATCGCGACGATATGATGAATCAGGGCGTGAAGCTCCCGCCCGCCGGCGAATACGGCGTCGGCATGGTCTTCCTTCCGCAGGAGGCGGCTTCTCGTCATGCCTGCGAAGAGGAAATTGAACGTGCTGTTGCGGCCGAAGGCCAAATGATTCTCGGCTGGCGTGACGTGCCGATTGACCGTTCCATGCCCATGTCGCCCGTCGTTCGCGAAAAAGAGCCGGTCATTCGTCAGGTGTTCATCGGCCACAGCCCGGATGTGCTGGTGACCGACGCGCTCGAGCGCAAGCTCTACATCATCCGCAAGCGCTCCTCCATTGCTATTGCGAATCTGCATCTAAAGCACTGCAAAGAGTTCTATATCTGTTCGTGCTCGGCGCGCACCGTGGTCTATAAGGGACAGCTCTTGGCCACACAGGTCGGCATCTACTACCGTGACCTGCAGGACGCTCGCTGCATTTCCGCTCTGGCGATGATTCACCAGCGCTTTTCAACCAACACTTTCCCGCAGTGGCAGCTCGCTCATCCCTTCCGCTACATTGCTCACAACGGTGAAATCAATACGCTGCGCGGCAACTTCAACTGGATTCTCGCGCGCGAAAAGCACATTTCGTCGCCGGTCCTCGGCGACGATCTCAAAAAGCTCTGGCCGCTCATTTTCCAAGGTCAAAGCGACTCGGCATCCTTTGACAATGCGTTCGAGCTTTTGACCATGGCGGGCTACTCGCTTGCCCAGGCCGCCTTGATGCTGATTCCGGAAGCCTGGGAAAAGAACAAGACCATGAATCCTCGGCTGCGGGCGCTTTACGAATACAACGCTGCCATGATGGAACCCTGGGACGGACCGGCGGCGGTCGCTTTCACCAACGGCCGTCAAATCGGCGCGATTCTCGACCGCAACGGTCTGCGTCCGGCGCGATATCTGGAGACGAAAGACGATTTGGTGATCCTCGCGTCAGAGTCGGGCGCCGCGGTGATCGACGAAAGCCGCATTCGCCGCCGCTGGCGTCTGGAGCCGGGCAAGATTCTCTTGCTCGACCTTGAGCAGGGCCGCATTATCGGCAATGACGAGGTGAAGGGTTCGCTCGCTGCGCAGCATCCCTATCGCGAATGGATCGACAAGATCCGCATCCGTCTCGACGATATTCCGCAGACGCCTGCCTCTGCTCCGCTTTTGCTCGGACGCAATGAACTCATGCGCGTCTTTGGCTTCAGCCGTGAGGACGTGGAACGCATTCTCAAGTCCATGGCCTATCAAGGTCAGGATCCGGTGATGTCCATGGGCAACGATGCGCCGCTTGCCTGCCTGTCCGAGCGTCCGCAGATGCTCTACGACTATTTCCGGCAGCTTTTTGCTCAGGTGACCAATCCGCCGATCGATCCGATCCGTGAAGCGATGGTGACGTCACTCGTGTCGTTCATTGGTCCCCGTCCGGACCTCCTGAACATCATGGCCGTGAACCCGCCCGTTCGTCTCGAAGTGGAGCAGCCCGTGCTCACCGGCGCACAGATGGAACGTATTCGTGCCATCGCGGACTTTACCGACGGGAAGTTCCATTCCAAAGAGATCGACATTACCTATCCGCTTGCGTGGGGACGCGAAGCAATTGAAGCGCGTCTGGCAAGCATTCGCGCCGCAGCGGTCGATGCGGTCCGCAGCGGCATCAACATTCTGATTCTCACGGACAGGAAAGTTTCGCGTGAACGCGTGGCCATTCCGGCGCTCCTCGCCACTTCGGCCGTGCACCAGTGTCTCGTGGAAGAAGGACTCCGTACGAGTACCGGTCTTGTGGTCGAAACCGGGTCAGCGCGATCCGTTCATGACTTTGCCGTACTCGGCGGCTATGGCGCTGAAGCGGTGCATCCCTATCTCGCGCTCGCGGTGGTGGAGTCGCTCGCCAAGAACGAGGAAGAGCGCGCAAAGTATGTCGACAACTATTTGCACGCCATCATGAAGGGTCTCAATAAGATCATGGCGCGCATGGGCATTTCGACCTACATGTCTTACATCGGCGCACAGATCTTCGAGGCCGTGGGCCTCAAAAAGAGCTTCATCGATCAGTATTTCACCAATACGCCGAGTCCAGTGGAGGGGCTCGATCTCTTTGATGTCGCCGGAGAAGCCGTAACCGTTCATAAGCGCGCTTTTGAAGCCATCGAGCGCAAGGTGATTCCGCTCGCTGCGGGCGGTCAGTACATGTATCGTCAAGGGGGCGAGCACCATCTCTGGACGCCCGACGCGGTCGTGCATCTGCAGCACGCCGTGCGTGAAGGCAGCTGGGCGGAGTACCAGACCTATGCCGGGCTCATCAACAATCAGGCCCGGGATCTTCTCACCATTCGCGGACTCTTTGAGTTCGTGCCGGGCAAGGCCATACCGCTCGAGTCCGTTGAAAGCGAAGCGTCAATCATTCGCCGTTTCTCCACGGCTGCGATGTCTGTCGGCGCCATTTCCACCGAAGCTCACGTGACGATGGCGGTGGCGATGAACCGTATGAAAGGCGCGAGCAACTCCGGCGAAGGCGGTGAAGACGTTCGACGCAATGCCCCGGTGACGACAGAAACGTCGCTCAGAGCGATTCTCGGCGACGATGTCGAAGTGGATTATCCCCTGCACCCGGGCGACAGCCTGCGCTCCCGCGTTCGGCAGGTTGCTTCAGGGCGTTTCGGCGTCACGACGGACTACCTGGCTCACGGCGACCTTATTCAGATCAAAATGGCTCAGGGTGCGAAGCCCGGTGAAGGCGGGCAGCTCCCGGGCAAGAAAGTGTCGAAATATATCGGCATGCTCCGCCATTCGCTGCCGGGCGTCGGGCTGGTTTCGCCTCCGCCGCACCACGACATCTATTCGATCGAGGATTTGGCTCAGCTGATTCTCGACCTCAAATACGCCAATCCGCATGCCGGCATCGGTGTCAAGCTGGTTTCTCAGGCCGGCATCGGCACGGTGGCCGCCGGCGTGGCCAAGTGCAAGGCAGACCACATTGTGGTTTCCGGACATGACGGCGGCACCGGCGCGGCGCCGGCGACCTCCATTAAGCACGCCGGCAGCGCGTGGGAAATCGGGCTCGCAGAAGTGGAGCAGACGCTCGTCATGAATAATCTCCGCGGCCGTGTACGGCTGCAGGTGGACGGGCAGATCAAGACCGGCCGAGACGTTGTGATCGGCGCCATGCTCGGCGCTGATGAATTCGGCTTCGGAACGACGCCGCTCGTGGCAATGGGGTGCCTGATGATGCGCAAGTGTCAGAAGAACACCTGTCCGGCCGGGATTGCGACTCAGGATCCGGCGCTTCGCCGGCAGTTCGTGGGACGCCCGGAACATGTGGAGAATTACTTCCATTTTGTCGCTCGGGAAGTGCGCGAAATCATGGCGCAGCTCGGCGTGGCGAAATTTGATGATCTGATCGGTCATGCGGAATACCTTCGCAAGCGTTCGGGACTTGACGGCCTGAAGGCTGCGAAGCTCTCGCTCGAAAAGATCCTCTATAAGCTCCCCAATCCGAAGGGCTTCCCGCTGCTCTCGACGGAGCCGCAGGATCATGAGCTCGAGAAGGCCTTTGACCTTCGCTATGCTGCTGAGCTTTCTGAAGCGCTGAAGGCTAAGCGCCCGATGCGGGTGCAGACCCGCGTCGGCAATACCGACCGCGCCGTCGGCACGATGCTTTCGGGCATTGCCGCGCAGGAAGCTCAAGGGGAACTGCCCGACGACTTCGCGCTCTTTGAGCTTGTGGGGACGGCGGGTCAGAGCTTCGGTGCTTTCCTCGGCAAAGGCGTTTCGCTTCGTCTGACGGGCGGCGCCAACGACTATGTCGGCAAGGGGCTCTCCGGCGGCTCGATCGCTGTGAAAAAGAGTCCGTCTTTTGACGGCCGCCCGAACGAGAATGTCATTGCCGGCAATGCTTGTCTTTACGGCGCTACGTCCGGCGAGGCTTTCATCTCCGGCGTCGTCGGCGAACGCTTTGCTGTGCGCAATTCCGGGGCATCGACGGTTGCAGAAGGGTGCGGCGACCACGGCTGCGAATACATGACGGGCGGAACGGCAGTCATTCTCGGACGAACCGGCCGAAACTTCGCGGCCGGCATGTCGGGCGGCATCGCTTACGTTTGGGATCCCAACGATGAGCTCGCCGCAAAAATGAGTGACGGTGCTTTTGAGCTTTCGCATGTGCTTCCTGCTGCCGAACAGGGCTCCGATGAGCCGCTCCATTACGGTCAGAAGGATGAAGTGCTCTTAAAGCGCCTCGTTGAACGCCATGCTGAACTCACCGGCAGTCCGACGGCGCGTGAGATGCTCGCCGACTGGCCGGCAGCGCTCGGCCGGTTTACGAAGGTGTTCCCGCTCGAATACAAGCATGCTCTTGCGAGCCTCAAGAAGGAGGAGAACTGAAATGGGACTCGATGGAGGCTTTCTCAAATTCACCCGTTTGGAACCGCGCCATGAACCTGTTGAGGAGCGAATTAAGCACTTCAACGAATTCATTGCGATTTATTCCGATACTGAAGGGCGTGAACAGGCGTCCCGCTGCATGGACTGTGGGATCCCTTTCTGTCAGCACCAGTGCCCGCTGCACAACACCATGCCCGATACCCAGCAGTACGTCTCGGACGGCGACTGGGAATCGGCTTGGCGGGTGCTCGATTCCACCAACAGCTTCCCGGAGATTACCGGACGCATCTGCCCCGCACCCTGCGAGGAAGGCTGCACGCTTGGTCTTCACCGCGATGCAGTTTCGATCAAGGCGATCGAAAAGAAAATTGCCGAGGTGGCCTTTAGCCGAGGTTATGTGACGCCGCAGCCGGCAGCTGCCTCAACGGGCTGCTCGGTGGCTGTGGTGGGCTCTGGCCCAGCAGGCCTGGCCGCGGCACAGCAGCTTGCTCGGATGGGGCATGCGGTTACCGTTTACGAAAAGATGGATAAGCCGGGCGGTCTTTTGCGCTACGGCATTCCTGACTTCAAGCTCGGCAAGAAGGTGGTTGACCGCCGACTCGATCAGCTTGTGCGCGAGGGGGTGCGTTTCGTGCTCTCCACTCGCGTCACGGGGACCGACGGAGAAACGCTTGAGCCGGGGGTTCATGATGATGCGGAATCGACCATTTCCATTGCAGCGCTTCAGGCCAAGTACGACGCCGTCGTGTTGGCTTTGGGTGCTGAAGTGCCGCGCGATTTGAAACTCCCCGGGCGCGAGCTCTCCGGGATTCACTTCGCGCTTGACTTCCTGATTGCACAGAATCGGGTGAATTCCGGGGGCGGCGTCAATCCGGTTCAAGTCCGCGGCAAGCATGTTGTGGTGATCGGCGGCGGCGAGACGGCAAGCGACTGCATCGGCACGGCTAACCGACTGGGGGCTGCCTCCGTGACGCAGCTCGACTATCACGCCGAACTGCCGCTCAAGGCCGATCTGATGCGTGAGTGGCCGGACTGGCGCCATATCAAGCGGACTTCTACTTCTCAGGAAGAAGGGTGCACGCGGCTTTTTGCCACCAATACGGTGAGCTTTGAAGGCAAGAATGCCGTGGAGTCCGTGAAGACCGTACAGGTCAAATGGGGACCCGGACGCAAAATCACGCCGATCGAAGGCACCGAAAGCGAGGTCAAGGCTGACGTTGTGCTGATTGCGATGGGCTACGCGCATCCTTCGCATGCCATTGTGAAGGCGTTGGGACTGGCTACCGATAAACGCGGCTCCATTGCAGCGCCGGTAGACGGTCCTGAAGCATGGCGCACGGCTGCCGAAGGCATCTTTGCGGCGGGCGACGGCCGGTTCGGTCAGTCGCTTGTCGTCAACGCTCTGGCTGAAGGGCGTGAGTGCGCAGCGGCGGTTGACAAGTGGCTTCGCGACAAGCAGTCAGAGGCTGCGCCGCTCTGGCGTGAATAAAAAGCTTAGTTGAACTCTGATTCAGCCATCAGCATTCGGGCGGGCGTCTTTCCGGGCGGCCGCCCGAAGCTTTATGGGCTCCGCAGAGCGCTTCACGTGCGAGAATGGGTTCTCAACTTATCGAGGACGACCTCGATCCGGCTGCGCCGCAATAAGGGGCAGTCTGGGAACTCTTGCCCGGGACGGCCCGGAGCTTCATTCTTTTTCAGGAAGGAGGCCTCTGTGGCCTGGATTTACTTAATTGCGGCAGGCATTCTTGAAACGCTTTGGGCCGTTGCCATGAAGGCTTCAAATGGTTTCACGCTGCTGATTCCGTCCCTTATCACTGTGCTCGCGATGATTGGCTCAGTCGCGCTCCTTGCGCTTGCCATGAGGACGCTGCCGCTCGGCACGGCATATGTCGTCTGGACGGGGATCGGCGCTGTCGGTGCGTTTGCGGCGGGCGTCGTTATGTTCGGCGAATCACTCTCACTCATGCGGGTGACTGCAGCAGGCTTCATTGTTGTCGGATTGATCATGATGAAGGCCTCAGCCTGAGCTGTGTCAATATAAGTCGTACTAATATGAATACCATCGTGACGACTTACAACAATTAAAGGTTTCAGACGGTAAACTTTTAAAAGTGCCTCATCCGTAAACTGATGCTATGTTGTATCTGACATATGTCAGTGGAAAATGAGCAAAATATTTTCTTATAGCGGTCTCCGTGCAATTATGACGAATAGTAATAATTTAGAAGAACAAAAAGATATTTATGGGAACTCGAATGGTCAGGTTGCCAGTGTATTTGGATTTATCAGAGAGCTCGCGAAGATTAAAAATAAGAAAATATTTCACGTTAAAGATGTAGAAAAGAAAATCTGGATTGATAAAATTAAACAAGATCAATTGCCAGGAATTCGCTTTGGGGATGGCCATCAAACATGGGTGATGCAGGTCGCCAATTTGCCAATTCCAGGTTGCCCGCTGCCTTCAAAAGAGATAGCTGCATGGTTGAAGGAACCAAATTATGATGATCCAGATTGGGATCCAAATACGGCTATAATTCCCTTCAAAAAAATAGCTTCAAATGTTTTATTTTCGAGTAATGAACCTAATCAAACTGAATTTATCACAATTCAGTTTGAAGATGATGACGATCGAGTGAAGCAATTTCATCATTGGTTAGGTGTCAGAGAGTCTTGGAAGATTAATTTGGCCAAGACGAAAAAACTCGCGAATGGTACCTCCGGTTTAATGAAATTCTTCAAGAAGTTGAAAATTCCAATTTAAGAAAGGAAATTGTTCTTGGTAATTTCATCTTCTCCTCAAGAGAAGATGAAGGCTTGCCGGCGCCCGTGTTATATCCGTTAGTAACAAGGCGATTAACAATTGAATTGGGTGTCGATCAATACAATCGCAGTATTATTGAATTGAAGCCTGATGAAGAAGAAGGAATTTTTAATGATAGTTTATTGACTTATTTTGCTGAAGTCGGTTTTAATCCTAAAGCAAAAGAGGGGCTGAGAGAAGCTGTTATTGATGCAGCTGGAGATCTTATCAATGGTGATGACTATGAGGATCTTTTTCGTAATTTTATATTGAAACTTCACCCTCGAGCGAATTGGTTAGGCAAGAGCACATCTCCTTCGCCTGATTTTCCAACTGAAGCGGATTTTTTGCTATATGAATATCCAATCCTGATGCTTCGAGACCGTATTTTGGGTTTGGATACAGCAATTGACCGCATCAGAAAAACAATTGCTATTTCTGGGAAAGTTCCCAACCATTTACAAAACGTGATTTGTGAATGTAAAAAAAATCAAAAATATACGGATCACGGAGAGGAAACATATGAACAGCGTCTTGCTGCTACGGCAGGTGAGGACCCGGACATTTTACTAGCGAAAGCTGCGAACAAAGAACAGCTGATGATTGCTCGCCGTATCCGTGAAGCTGGGTCTGTCGTTGTGCAGGGCCCGCCGGGGACGGGTAAGACACATACTATTGCTAATCTGATAGGTCATTTTCTATCAGAAGGTAAACGTATTTTGGTCACAAGCCAAAAGACAAAAGCGCTGTCTGTACTCAAGGACAAACTTCCTATAAGTTTTCGAGATCTCTGTGTCTCACGTGTTTCTGAAAATCAAAAAGAAATTTTAGATACTGCCTCGCGTTTTTCTGAACGGATTGAAAGCCTAAATTCTCGAGACGAACAGCGACTTATTGAGACGTTGACGGCTGAACGCTTAAACTTGCTTAATGACTTGGTTGAAGTTCGTGATGCCATTTTTTCTCAACTTAATCAGGAGATTGGATCCATTTCTTTTGATGGAGAAAGTTTAAGTCTTAAGGCAGTTGCGAAAAAACTGCATGAACAGGATAGATTGCTCGCACTTATACCGGGCAGAACAATTGATGTGCCGTCGTTTCCATTATCAGAAGAAGAATATGAGCTGCTGACAAAATGGCGAGGTTCACAGAAAGATGATGATATTGAATCATTAAATCAGGAAATTCCGGCCTTAGATAGATTGATGCCGGTTGCCAACTTTGATGCTGCAATTACTGAACTTAAAAATATTGAATCTTTTGAGAAGCCTGATGTAATTTCCAAAGTTATAAAGCGTACTGATATAAAAGGGTTAAATACAACTACACTTCAGATGACCAAGGGATTGCCGAACTTTAGTTTTCCAACGAAGAACGGAAATAAAATAGTGGAAGTGTGGAACGGCGTAAAAGATGTATTTACTATCTTTGATGATGCTTTGAAATATCCCATGATCAACCTAGCATTTATTGCTGGTTTTGGAGATAAGGTTAAGGCTTTATCTTTTGAGAAATTATTGAACTCGATGGTTGCTGCTAAGGAGTCAGAGCGACTTTATAAAGAAGTTGAGTTGGATTATGAAGTAAATTTTGCTAACGATTGCCTGAAAGATCAGAATTGGATTGAGTCTTTTATAAAATTTAGAAATGCGGCTCCTAATGGTCAGCCAAGTTGGTTATGGAAGCTGAGTAATGGGTCTATTTGCAAAAAAAATTGAACAGGTGACCGTCAATGGAAAAACCCCAAATACAACGGAGGCCGTTAATGCCGTTAAGCTGCGAATTGAAATGTTTCAAACTCGCCAGAGTTTTAACCGTCTATGGAACCGTTTACTAAATGATTCAGACGTTAATGAATTGAGCGCAGAGGATCTGGATAACACTTTTGAAGTTATTTATCGTAAATATTTCGTTAGATTGCAGAATGCCTTAACTTTAAAAAGGGGAGTTGTGGACCCATTAATCAAATCTTGGCGAGAGATGGGGGTGAATGTTGATTCTCTCTTTAATCCTGCGCAAGATTCGAGTGAAAAAGAGCAGATTGAATTTTTCCGTAAAAGGTTTCTTCCGGCATCAAAGGCCGCGATGGAGATTGTTGGTCGTGAAACAAGACGATTTGAAATTGATCTGCTGCTCAATAATTACCAAAATTATCTAGAGTCATTTGGAACAACTGCTGTTGGAATGGATTTATGGCTTGCTGTCGGCGAACGAAGCGAAAAGTATAAAGATGCATATGAAAATATTGAGAGACTTAATGAAATAAGACCAGTCTATGAAAGGTGGCGAGTTGTTTTTAATAAACTCGCTTCTGCAGCTCCAATTTTTGCAGAGAGATTAAAGTCAGCAAAGGCTATTTCTGAGAGCGAGCATCCTATTTATTCAGAATTATCCAAAGCATGGCGTATAAAACAACTGGAGCAAATATTTAATTCAAAAACATCAACGAATCTTAAATCTTTACAACGAAAGGCCGCAGATCTTTCTAGAAAATATAGATCGCAAACTGAGAAACTGGCTGCAGCCAAGGCTTGGCTTGCTGCATCAAGACGGCAGGAATCCGAGCCCACAATGTTGGCCTCTCTAAAGCGCGCTGCACAGGCTATGAAGAGAGTCGGCAAGGGCACTGGGAAGATGGCCGCAGTTCATTTACAGAATGCACAAAAAGAACTAAAAGTAGGCAGCGGGATCGTACCTGTCTGGATTATGACGATTGATCAAGCTTTAACCTCTTTCGTCGATGTTCAATCCCGGTTTGATCTGCTGATAGTTGATGAGGCTAGTCAAGCTGATCTCACCGCTTTGCCGCTTTTATATCTTGCAGAAAACGCAATTATTGTTGGTGACGATAAACAGGTTAGTCCAGTTTCCATCGGTACCAAAACTGAAGCAGTAGATGCATTGCGTCGATCGTGGCTGACAGGTCGTGTACCACATGCAGAGTCCTATGAATATGACATGTCGTTATATGACATGGTGATACCTACCATGAGGATGGTTCGTCTCTCAGAACATTTTCGCTGTGTCCCAAGCATTATTGAATTCAGCAATAGACTGTGTTATGAACGAAAAATCCAACCGCTGCGTCATGATGACGACACAACGGTGCACCCTCCGTTTGTCATCGAGCGGGTTCCTGGCATTCGTCGCGAGAACGATGAAAACCATGAAGAGGCCCATGCAATTGCGTCCCTCATGAAGGCCTGTATAGATCAGCCTGAATATAAGGGGAAAACCTTTGGCGTAATTGTTATGCGGAGTAAATCTTCCCAAGTGCGCCTTATTCAGAATGTAATTGCCCAGACTTTTAGTGCGGATGTTATTAAAGACAGGCATATTCTTTGCGGTCTTTCTGCCGAATTTCAAGGTGATGAACGAGACGTGATTTTCTTATCCTTTGTCGATAGCGGCGATGTAGAAGGAAAATTACTCAAGAAAGAAGGAGATCGACAAGAGATTATGACCAAACGGTATAATGTTGCGGTCTCTCGTGCCCGCGATCAAGTTTGGCTTATCCACTCCTTCGATTGGAAGACTCAGTTAAACTTTGAAGATTTACGCCGAAAACTTTTTGAACATGCCGATAAAGTTTTGTCTGGAGCGGCATTAGAAGAGGAAATTCGTGCAGCTGCTGATCCTAATTCTCAGTTCTTTGAAGTACCAGTAGCCAAACATCTCAAACAACTTGGTTACCGGATTCGGCAACAGGAGCCTGTTGGTAATTTTCGCATTGATATAGCTGTTTTTGGTACAGGCTATAAACGTGTCGCTCTCGAATGCGATGGTGATCGCTATCATTCAGGTGCGCAAAAAATTGAAGAGGATATGCGTCGCCAGACCGTATTGGAACGTATTGGTTGGTCCTTCATCCGTTTGCGTGGCTCAGAGTATTTCCGAGATCCTGAAAAAGCGATGAATCGAGTGGTGCGCGAACTCGAGGAACTGGGCATATACCCGGATAAAAAGACAGAAGAAGACCGTCAGGATAATGGCGATCAACTGCTCTGCAGAGTCAGACAGGCAGCAGGACCTGTAACAAGAGGTTCTGTTGATGTTATGACGCTGGAGGTCAATGGCGCATTTGAAACAAACGGCGATCCACAAGAGGGAATAGAAAATAATGCCCCGTCATTATTCAATGCTGAAATAAATGATTTGGATAGAGCATCTGCTTCTGATGTCTCGGCAGAAATTAAAGCGTCGGGTTGTGATGACATTTTAAATGTTGATAATTTTGATTCTTTGGACAAAATTGAAAATAAAACATCATCCTTGAAGAATGATGAATCGGTGAGTATTGACAAGAATTTGTCGGATGGAGTCTCTTATATCCAAAAATTGCGAAGCCTTGGCTGGACACATAGGCAAATTGCTGACGTAGTAGGTATTTCAACGGGTTATGTGAGTCAAATTGCTAACGGAATCACAAAACCCACGTCAGCAGTTGAAGCTAAACTTCGGAAACTTTTCGAAAAGGGTTCGCCATTTGAAGTGGTTACGCCGTCAATACAAGATGTAAGTAAAACTGAAAAAATAAATGAGGCCCCCTCTGTTTTGATCAATAAATCTACCAATTCATCTCATAAATTTCGTGAAGAAAATTATATGAACGCAGTTAATGAATTGCGGAATCTGGCTGAAACAAAAGGATGGCCTGTCGTTGATCTTGTTAAAACTAATAATCTCTTTGCTGTAATTGCAGGTGAATACGAGGGAAGGGAAATGCAGAGGTTGATCAGGACTAAATGGGGTGTTCAGCCTGTTTTCCTGCCTGGCGGTAATTATTTGACCTACAATACTTCCGCATGGGTTCTTTATCGTCCCCGTTTCTGAAGATATTTTTGGATAAAGACAAGGTGAATATCTTATAAGCTAATGGGCGATTTAAATATAATCTTTTGAAATGGTATTTCACGATCCTTTGATCATTATGATCCTATAGTTGGTTCGATCAAAGGATCGTTGATCAGTCGCCGTGTTGTGCTTAGAAGATGATGTTTCCCTGATTGTTTTCATCGCATGACGACCAACTGTGCCCTGCCGCACCTTTATAATCCCGCGCAAAATGCTCGTTCGGCTATCTGTATGCGGCCGAGTCAGCGGGTAAAAAAGTTGATCCCTCTCTTCAAATAGGAACTGAGTCATGGCGTCCATTGCCGGCATCGTCTTCAACCTCGAAGGGCCTCGCGCACTTTCGGATTTTCGTGAGGAGCGGCTGCTTCGCGCTCTCGAGAAGGTCAACAGCGCCGTTGAAGCGGTATCGAGCCGCTTCATTCATTTTGTGCATGCTGAGAAGGAGCTTGATGCGGCATCGGTTGACCGCCTGCAGGCACTTCTCAACTACGGTCCCACGCCGTCCAAGGTTCTTGAAAATACGTTTGACGTGCTGGTCGTTCCCCGCCTCGGCACGATCTCGCCCTGGGCTTCGAAGGCAACGGATATCGTCGGCAACTGCGGCGTCGCCGGCGTGCTCCGCGTTGAACGCGGCACGCTCTTTTCCGTGCAGATGAAAGCGGGCACGGTGCTTTCGGAAGATGAGAAGCGTGCACTTGCCGCGCTGCTTCACGACCGCATGACGGAATCCGCGGTGCCGCCGGATTTTCCTGTTCAGAACCTCTTTGTAGATCTGCAGGGTCGTCCGATGGAAACGGTGCCGCTTTTGGCTCAGGGCCGTAAGGCGCTTGAAGAAGCCAATGCGGACATGGGTCTTGCGCTTTCCGACGATGAAATCGCCTACTTGGCAGACGCCTTCGAAAAACTTCAGCGTGATCCGACTGACGTTGAACTGATGATGTTTGCGCAGGCTAATTCGGAACACTGCCGCCATAAGATCTTCAACGCCGAATGGACGATTGACGGAGAAAAGAAGGCTGAAACGCTTTTCGGCATGATCCGTGCAACGCACAAGGCCGCTCCGCAGTTCACCATTACAGCCTATGCCGATAATGCGGCAATCTTTGAAGGCCGTGACGTTGAGCGCCTCTATCCGCGCCCGAGCGATGCGGATCCTTTCGGCTCTACCTTTGAAATGAAGACCGAGCGTACGCATACGGTCTTTAAAGTTGAAACGCATAACCATCCGACCGCCATTTCTCCGTTCCCCGGCGCTTCTACCGGCTCGGGCGGCGAAATCCGAGACGAAGGTGCGACCGGCCGCGGCGCACGTCCGAAAGCGGGTCTCACGGGCTTTACGACTTCGGCGCTCCGTCTGAGCGAAGCCCCGCACAAGTGGGAAGACGATTCCGACTGCTCCGCGGGCGTCGAAAACGCGCAGCCCTACGGCGCGCCCGGCCGCATTGCTACGCCGCTCTCCATCATGACTGAAGGTCCCTTGGGGGGCGCGGCATTCAACAACGAATTCGGCCGTCCGAATCTGCTCGGTTACTTCCGTACTTTTGAAGCCAATGTGGGCGGCGTGCGTTACGGCTACCACAAGCCCATCATGCTCGCGGGCGGCATCGGCAACATCCGCGATGATCAGACGAAGAAGCTGACGCCTCCGGCGGGCAGCCTGCTGATCGTCCTCGGCGGCCCGGGCATGCGCATCGGTTTGGGTGGCGGCGCTGCAAGCTCTATGAATACGGGCGCAAACTCCGAAGCACTTGACTTTGACAGCGTGCAGCGCGGCAATCCGGAAATGGAACGTCGTGCTCAGGAAGTGATCGACCGCTGCTGGTCGATGGGCGAAGCCAACCCAATCCTGGCTATCCATGACGTCGGCGCTGGCGGCCTTTCCAACGCAATGCCTGAGCTCGCCGATCTCTCGGGCAAGGGCGCGCAGTTTGACCTCTCGAAGGTTCCGGTTGAAGAAACCGGCATGTCGCCCTTGGAAATCTGGTGCAACGAATCGCAGGAACGCTATGTAATTGCGCTCGATCCCGCCGGACTCGACAAGTTTGACGCCTTCTGCCGCCGTGAACGCTGCCCCTATGCGGTGATCGGTCACATTACGGAAAAGAGCGACCTCAAGGTGGAGCGCCCCGGCGAAGACGACGCCGTGAATATGCCGATGGAGGTTCTCCTCGGCAAGGCACCCCGTATGCACCGCAACGTCAAGCACGAAGACAAGGTGCTCACGGCCTTTGCCGAAGAAGGCATTGAGCTCGAGGCTGCGGCGTACGATGTGATGCGCCATCCGACGGTGGGTTCGAAGTCCTTCCTTATTACGATCGGCGACCGGTCGGTAGGCGGCCTGACCGCACGCGACCAGATGGTCGGCCCCTGGCAGGTTCCGGTTGCCGACTGTGCCGTTACGACGCTTGGATTTACGACTCAGCGCGGTGAAGCCATGGCCGTCGGCGAACGTACGCCCTTGGCGGTGATCAATTCCGCTGCCGCGAGCCGCATGGCGATTGGTGAAGCCGTCACGAACATTGCCGCGGCCGATATCGAACTCGCCCGCGTGAAGCTTTCGGCTAACTGGATGGCCGCCTGCGGCGCCCCCGGTGAAGATGCGCGTCTCTTTGACGCCGTGAAGGCCGCCAGTGAATTCTGCATCGGCTTAGGCATTTCGATTCCGGTCGGCAAGGATTCACTCTCCATGCGCACGAGTTGGACAGATGCCGGCGAAAAGAAGACGGTTACCTCTCCGGTGTCGCTCATCGTTTCGGCTGCCGCTCCGGTGACGAATGCGATGCTTACGCTCACCCCTGAAATCAAAAAGACGCCTGTTCTTGAAGACAGCATGCTTGTTTTGGTGGATTTGGGCCTGGGCAAAAACCGCATGGGCGGCTCCATCCTCGCTCAGACGACGCAGCGCTTCGGCGATACGGCCCCCGACTGCGAAGATCCGACGCTGCTCGGCCGCTTTGTCACGTCGCTGCGCAAGCTCGAGCTTTCGGGCTGCGTGATGAGCTATCACGATCGTGCTGACGGCGGTCTCTTTGCTGCGGCGGCGGAAATGCAGTTTGCTTCCCGCATCGGCATCCGCCTCACGCTCGACTCTCTCCTAGAAGCTCACGGCGCAACGGTTCTCAATACGCTCTTTAACGAAGAGCTCGGCGCCTTGATTCAGGTTCCGAGCGACCGCGTGAAGGAAGTGGTGGCTGAAATGCGTGCGGCCGGTCTTGCCGACTGCTGCCACTTTGTGGGTGAATTTATCAAGAGCGACGCGCTTGAAATCTGCGCCAACGGTGAGACGCTTGCGGTCTTCCCGCGCGAGAAGCTCCAGTCCGCCTGGAGCGAAGCTTCGCATCTTATTGCCCGCGGCCGCGACAATCCGGCCTGCGCAGATGAAGAGTTCGAGGGCATCTCGGCCGAGCGCGCCACGAATCTCATTGCCAAGACGACGTTCAATGTCGATGAAGACATCGCCGCGCCCTTTATTGCGTCCGGCGTTCGTCCGAAGATTGCCATCCTGCGTGAAGAAGGCGTGAACTCACAGAACGAAATGGCTGCGGCCTTCCTGCGTGCCGGATTCGAACCCTGGGATGTTCATATGACCGATCTCCTCTCGGGGCGTCTGGATCTTTCGGGTTTCAAGGGACTGGCAGCCTGCGGCGGCTTCTCTTACGGCGACGTTCTCGGCGCCGGCGGCGGCTGGGCGGCGACGATCCTCAACAATGATCGTCTTTCGGCCATGTTCCGCACCTTCTTTGAGCGCGGCGACACGTTTGGTCTTGGCGTGTGCAACGGCTGCCAGATGATGAGCCGTCTGCGTTCGCTTATCCCGGGGGCTTCACACTGGCCGCAGTTCCTGCGCAATCGTTCCGAACAGTTTGAAGCACGCCTCATTTCGGTTGAAATTCTCGAGTCCCCCTCGATTCTTTTCGCCGGAATGGCCGGTTCGGTGATGCCGATCGTCAATAGCCACGGCGAGGGACGCGTCGAATTCCTCAAGCCCGAAGATGCGGTGCTTTCGCACGCCGCAGCCCGATTTGTTGACGGCAATGGACAGCCTGCGGTTTATTATCCGCAGAACCCGAATGGTTCCGAAGGCGGCCTCACGGCGTTCACGACCGATGACGGGCGCTTTACGATCATGATGCCTCATCCGGAACGCAGCCACCGTGCTGTTCAGCTCTCGTGGCATCCGGCTCAATGGTCAGAAGCCTCCGGGTGGATGCGCATGTTCCGCAACGCCCGCCTGTGGGTCGGCTGATCAGCTGAGTGCATGCCGGCCGACATCTTGAGCGTCCGGTATGCTTAAATGAATGAAGCCGCGGGAGGCCGCATCGCCTTGCGCGGCTTCAGCATTTTTATGCTGCAGGCTGCTCGAACTGTCTGCAGTCCTTCAAAATCCGCACCTTCTCCCGTTAAGATACGCGCGCCGGCATCTCATTGTCCGCCGCCATTTCATTTCAGGATCTTTCGTCATGCAGAAGCTTGCCATTGCCGTGAGCAACAACGTGTCCTTCCAAAACTTCCCGAAGGATCGGGTCGTCGTGAAGCTTTCCGAAGCAGAAATGACAGAGACGAGCGTGGTGCTCATGTCAGTAGAGGACGCCGAAGTAGGCGAACTCGACCGCATTGAGGCTTACGGCTTCGGCATTCCGATTTTCATTTTGGTCGAACGAGGCCGCTACGTGCCCGACGAGCTGATCGGACGCTGCATGGGCGTCGTCAACGACGATCCGGTCGAAGAGGCTTATTTCGTCCGACAGCTTGTGGATGCGGCGACGAGTTATGAGGAAAAGATTCTGCCGCCGTTCTTTCGCAGTCTTCGCCGCTACGTCAGCACAGCCAACGAGCAGTTCGACTGCCCGGGGCACCAAGGCGGCGCGTTCTTCCGCCGTCATCCGGCCGGGCGTGAATTCACCAACTTTTTCGGTGAAACCATCTTCCGTGCCGATCTGTGCAATGCGGACGTGGACATGGGGGACCTGCTGATTCATGAGGGGGCCGCGGCTGAGGCCGAAAAGCACGCAGCCAAGGTGTTCAATGCCGACAAGACGTACTTTGTGCTGAACGGTACGTCTACTTCGAACAAAGTGGTGCTTTCTTCGCTCCTCACCCCGGGCGATTTGGTGCTCTTTGACCGCAACAACCACAAATCCTGTCATCAGGGGGCGCTGGTGCTTGCCGGTGCGCGTCCGGTGTATCTGGAAACATCGCGCAATCCGTATGGGTTTATCGGCGGCATTGATGATGCGTGCTTTGACGAGGCGGAGCTGCGCCGCCGCGTGGCTGAGATTGCGCCCGAAAAGGCCGATGCGCCGAGACCCTTCCGCTGCGCTGTGATTCAGCTTGGCACCTATGACGGCACCATCTATAACGCCCGTCAGGTGGTGGACCGCATCGGAGGCTTGTGCGACTACATTCTCTTTGACTCTGCCTGGGTCGGTTACGAGCAGTTCATTCCGATGATGAAGGATTGCTCGCCGCTCCTCCTTGAGCTCGGACCTGACGATCCGGGCATTTTCGTCACCCAGTCCGTGCATAAGCAGCAGGCGGGTTTTTCACAGACTTCGCAGATTCACAAAAAGGATGCTCATGTGAAAGGGCAGGCGCGGTATGTGACGCATAAGCAGGTGAACAACGCCTTTATGCTTCATGCGTCAACCTCTCCCTTCTATCCGCTTTTTGCCTCGATTGACATCAATGCCAAGATGCATTCGGGCGTCTCGGGACGCCGGATTTGGGCGGAATGCGTGAAGATCGGCATTGAGGCGCGCAAGCAGTTGAAGCGCACCTGCCGCTACATTCAGCCTTTTGTGCCGCCGGTCGTGATCGGCCGTCCGTGGGAGAGCTATCCCACAGAGGAAATCGCACGCGACCTGAGGTTCTTTAAATTCGAACCGGGGGCGAAATGGCATGCCTTTGAAGGATACGGCTCCAACCAGTACTTTGTGGATCCGTGCAAATTCCTCTTAACGACGCCGGGCATTGATACCGAAACCGGCGAGTACGAGGACTTCGGGGTGCCTGCGACGATTCTGGCCAACTACCTTCGTGCGCACGGCGTTGTGCCCGAGAAGTGTGACCTCAATTCGATTCTCTTCCTGCTGACGCCGTCGCAGACGACAGCCAAGATCTCGTCCCTGACAACGCAGATTGCCCGGTTTGAGCGTCTGCTCGACGCCAATGCGCCGATGAAGGAGGTGATTCCGCAGGTTTACCGCGACTGGGAAGAGCGCTACGAGGGTTACCGCATTCGCGAGCTTTGTCAGGAAATGCACGATTTCTCCCGCGAATTCAATATCAAGGATCTGCAGAAAGCGATGTTCCGCCGGGAGCATTTTCCCAAGGCTGTCATGTCTGCTCAGCAGGCGAACTTTGAATTTATGCGCGGCAATGCCGAGTACATTCCGCTCTCTGAAGCTGAAGGGCGCATCGCCCTGGAAGGTGCGCTGCCGTATCCGCCGGGTGTCATCTGCTGTGTGCCGGGTGAAATCTGGGGCGGCGCGGTGAAGGCGTATTTCGAAGCGCTCGCCGTCGGCGTCAATCGGTTCCCGGGATTCGCTCCAGAGCTTCAGGGCGTCTACTTGGAAACCAATGAGGACGGTGAAAAGCGGATTTGGGTGAATGTCCTCAAAGAGAGCCGCCGCAGGGAGCTGGAGGCTGCCGGCCTGATCCGCAGCTAAACGGCAGAAATCCGCTGTTCATGAGACCGCGGATTTTTTTAACCCTTGACAAGACGAAACGAACCCTATATAGTTCGCTCCCTGCCTCGAACGAGAGGCAGAAAGTTAAGAAACATTGAGATGCATTCAAACGAATCGTTGAAATGTCCTTGACAAGAAGAAAAAGTTCAGATAAACTTTTTCTTCTGCGCTGACTAAGGTCAGCAAAGTTCTTTAAAAATCAGATTCAACGAACCGATAAGTGTGAACGTCGGAAACTTG
>OWHX01000194.1_pt1 | contig 37479 bp, 34 predicted proteins | sample 1732801 | NCBI WGS metagenome assembly OWHX01 (sample SAMN05065755, study PRJEB22554) | human gut metagenome | biome: ENVO:2100002; feature: ENVO:00000062; material: ENVO:00002003 | host: Homo sapiens | place: USA
TAAGGATATTAACCTTACAGCAAACCTAGGGGTAAGGTATGTGTTTTAGGGGGGGGCAGAATGCAGCAAAAATCTTGTAAATAATAAAAAATATTATTAAAGAATAAGTATAATACTTCCAAATCTTAGAAAAAAGGTAAGAAAATGAGTAAAAATCGTGTGAGTGTCTATGCGATCTTAGGCATAGGATATGCTATTTTTGGTGTGATTATTTTGGGACTTTGTGTGTATGCCATTATGCGCATTGGCTTTATCGATGATAATCTTAAGCAAATCAACAATATAAATTCCGTCAAGCAGCGCGTGGCGATCGACTTCCGTGGAAGTGTGCATGACCGCTCTATCGCTATCCGCGATGTCGTGCTCCACACACCACAGAGTAAAGACTCCCTAGAATCTATCGTCAAAGAGATCAAAACCCTAGAATCTAACTACGCGCAAGCAAGAGATCGAATGGCGAAGATGTTTGAAGCAAGCAACGGGCTAGATGCTCAAGAAAAGGAGATTCTATCGCGCATTGATGCCATTAACACAAAGGCACTGCCGCTTATTGATGAGATTATTAGCCTAAGAAAATCTAGCCAAGATCAAGCAGCCTTTGCTAGGCTGCAAGAAGTGCGCCCAATGTTTGTAAGCTGGCTTGGGGTGATCAATGAGTTTATCAACCTAGAAGAGAGCAAGAACCAAGCCATAACCCCCCTTGTAGCCGATGTGGTGGCGGTGTTTAAAATAGTCTTTATCATAAGTGTCGTGCTATCAATCGTGCTTGGTGTGGGGATAGCGTTTTTCATCATACGCTATTTGTCTAAAATCTTAGGCGGTGAGCCAAATGTCGCTTCTGGGATCGTGCGGCTCATCGCTAGTGGTAATCTGCAAGAGTCCATTACCGCGCCAGAAAACTCTATGCTAAAAGACATTGCCAATATGCAAGCAAAGCTTAAGAGCATTGTAAGCGAGATCCTAACAAGTGCGCAAGAAATCTTCACAAATACCAAGGCAGTCGAAGAAGCCAATGCCAACTCGCAAAAAGCTTCAATGACTCAAAGCGACACGGCAAAGTCAAGTGCCACGCAGATTGCCAAAATCGCGCAAGGGATCACACAGATCACAGAGATAGCCAAGCAGACAGAAGAAAACTCCGCCAAGACACTAGAATCTGCCAAAAAGGGCAAGGAAGCAATGGCAGATACGCAAGCCACCATTGATGAAGTAACGCAAATGGTCAATACTTCAGCAGGGCAGATCCTTGAGCTAGAGAAGCAGTCTAATGAGATCAGCTCTAGCACAAACCTAATCGCTGAAATCGCTGATCAAACAAACCTACTCGCTTTAAATGCCGCCATTGAAGCAGCTAGAGCTGGCGAGCACGGGCGGGGCTTTGCCGTGGTGGCAGATGAAGTGCGCAAGCTAGCAGAGCGCACACAAGAATCCACCGCGCAAATTGCTACAATCATCAAGCATATACAAGATGAGATCAAGCGTGTATCAAACTCTATGAGCCAAGCTGTCCCACGCGCGCAAAAAAGTATCGAGCTAGCCGAGCAGACTTCAACGCTGCTTGATGAGATCGAAGCGCAAGCCACAGACTCTCTAGCAAAAGCCCAAAGTGTCAGCACACAAAGTAATGAGCAAGAAGAAAGCATAGTAAGCGTAGAGCAAAGAATGCAAGAGATGGTGCAAATATCTAATGACACTAATGTCCTTATGGAAAAAAGCCACACCGCAATCGCTGAGCTCTCCAAAATCTCCACAACGCTAAAAGAAAATATAGGATTCTTTAGACTCTAAGCCTTGCCCTAGGGCGCATAGCCTTCAGCAGTGGCTAGGGCTATAAAGATTGATAAAAGTCTAAAAACTGCGCCCTTAGGCTAATGAGTGAGTGCTCTTGCGCATTAGGGGTAGAGTCTAGCCACTCTTTAAAGTCCTTGGCAAGCCCACTTAGCTTGTGCTTTTTGGGCTTTTGTGCAAGGCTAGATTCTACAAGGGCGCGCAGATACTTCCAGCCCTGATAATATGGGAGCTTGACTTTTAGCATAAAGCCTGCGCTATCTTCTAGCACAAAGCCTTCGATAAAGCCATCTTCTCTTCTCCCACTGCCTAAGAGATTAGCCCTTGGCGGCTCACCGCTAGTATATACCCCGTGCTTTTGCAAAAACTCTACAAACTCCTCCCAGCACGCTATATCGCCTACCTTTTCTTTCACGCTAAAGCCAAATTTCGCCCCAAGTGCGCATAGCTCATCATAGGTGAGTTTAGTGAGATTTGGGGTATTGTAGATGGCATCAAGCAAGATTACTTGCGGGGTGCTGTAGGCGATGATGTGAGGGTCGCTCTTAGGGTCGATCACTTCAAACACTAGGCTTAGATTCTGCTCTTGTAGGTAAGTGGCAAGGCTAGATTCTAGGGCTTCTATGGATTGTGTAGCTTCTTGCGTGCTTTGGAGTGTGCTTGCGTGGCGGGCTAAATGCTGGGCGATAAGCTCGCGCATAGTTGCAGCATAGGGGCTTAGGGCATCGGATTTTGAAGTGATGAAGAGTTTGTTAGCATAGAGTTGGCGTAAGTCTTTGGTGCGATCTGTTTGGCACTCTTTTATTGGGGCTGCGCTAGAATCTAGGTTATTAGTTTGTCCTGTATTCTCTAGGATTCTAGGAATTGCGGTAGTGCTAGTGGTGCTTTTTGTGGATTTTAGGGCAGAGCAAGACTTGTGGTCTGCGGTTGCTCTAAAATCCACAAAATCACTGCTATGATTACCCAAAGCTGAATCCCTGTTTGCAAAAGTGGATTCTAGGGTTTTGCCACAATAAGGATTAGCACTCATTATGCCTAGGAAGCCATTTTCCTTGACATAGACTTGCACAGGGTAGGAGAGAGTGCGCTCTAAGGATTCTAGTGAGCTCTCTTCTCTCTCATAAAGGTTGAAAAACTTATCATAACTCCTTGCGACAATGCTATAAGAGTGCGTATCGATAAAGAGCCCGCGCGCCTTGCAAGTGAGCGTATCCCACTTCTTGCTATAAAAGACTTCTTTTGTAAAGTTGAAGCTTGAGATAGTGCCAAAGCTCTTTTCTCTAATCAAGGAGCTTTTGCGCAGCTTTTCTACAAGGCTGTGGATTTTCCTAGCATTATGTCTAGCATTTAATCGGCGCACTAGGGCAGGGTCTTTGCTATTTTGCAAGTAAATTTCACAAAAGTCTCTTTGCATAAGTCCTAGTAGATTCTGGCTAAAGATACCTTGTAGCTTGTGGGCTTGGGGATTGTGCGGCTTGAGGTGGAATCCTAAGCGCGTTTTATGCAAGATACACGCGCGCAAGCACCCGCCAAACTCCACGCCCCCTTCTAGTGCGAAGCTACGCTCACACACGCGCACGCCGTGCTTCTCTCTATTGCGATGTCCAAAGATCTGGTAAGTGCTAGAATCTGTGCTTGTATAAAAGCTCTTTGCACACTCTTGCATATCTTCATAGTCCCCGCTGCCATAGATGAGCTGCCGTGTGCTAATAAGTGTGAGATTATCTGGCAGGGTGGGTAAGCCCCCGTGTGTGCATAGCACCTGCTTATTGTCAAAGGTATAGTAAGCACATTGGCGCAATCGTGCATAGAGTCGGTGTGTATCTTTGGGGCTAAGTCCTGCTTGCTCTAAATCTTTCACGCTAAAGGTGCTAAACTCATTTTCCCCTAGCTCATCTCTCCCCCATTTTTGTAGCCACCGCTCGTGATTGCCCTCAAGCAGGCAGATATTGCGCTCTTCCATAATCGCTAGCAGCAGAGCCACGACTTCCCCGCTCCCCACGCCTCTATCGATATAATCACCCAAGAATATATAGTAGGAAGTAGGGTGGAAGAGTTGTAGGCAGATTTCTTTGGCGAAGTTGCTTTGGCGCAGGGCGTTTAGTGCCTGCTCCTTTGTGTGATAAGGCGGCGTGCGCGCTTCTAGGGAGAAAGTGTAGAGTAAGTATTCCACCACGCTTTCAATGCAGCCGTGTATATCGCCTATGTGGTGGATACTTGTGTAGGCGTTTAAATCGATAGGCTTTAAGCGTAAGTGCTCAAGCGCGGAATCTGGCTTTAGCAGTGTGTAGCGCGAGGGAAGGGCTTGGGCTAGAGAGTCCTTTAGTTTTTTTGCCATAGATTCTAGGATAGATTCTGGCACGGCTTTGTAGGCATCGCTTTGGCTTCTTAGGCTATTGCGCTTTTTTACTATCTCTAGGCTTACATCGCTAAAATCTAGCACAAAAATGCGGTAGCGATAGCTCTGTGCTAGGCTCTCATACGCGCGCAGGGCTTGCAAGCTTGTATGCGTGGCATCAATGATAGTGAAGTCCCCTCTAGCCATTCTTAGCTCTAAGAGCTCAAAGAGCAGCTTCCATACGCGCTTGTCGTTGGCTTGATTGATCGCATAGATAGAATCTACTTTTTGTGCGCCACTAGCGTGGAGCGTGTTTGGCTTAGGCAGTAAAATCGGCGCGCTTACCATAAGGCGCAAAATATCTGGGCTTAGGGTGTAGGCTTGCAGATTATGTGTGTGTATCCACGAGCTTTTCCCGCTTGCTGGAAGCCCACGCATAAGCAGAAGTGTGCGCATAGAGAATCCTTGAGTTATAAATTACATATCTGCTAGGGATAAAGGTGGTGGATCTTGTAGGACTTGAACCTACGACCAATCGGTTATGAGCCGAGTGCTCTGACCAGCTGAGCTAAAGATCCGCGGTGTTATCGGTATTTGGGGGAGCGCAAAATCGCCTTGAAAGGATTGGCATTATAACTGAAATTAAACCTAAAGGCAAGCAGGTTTTCTAGCAGTCCAAAAAATATCATAAAGGTGATGAAGCTGCTTCCACCATAGCTAAAGAGTGGCAGAGGTATCCCCACCACAGGGGCAAGCCCGATAGTCATACCGATATTTACCGCCACATAGAAAAACAGCAGCAATGCCACAGAGCAAGCCATCACCCGTAGGCGATAGTCTTTAGCATCAGTGAGTGAAAAGGATAAGATATGCAAAGTGAGAAAGATATAGAGCCCAAGCAGCCCAAGTGCGCCTAAAAGCCCATACCGCTCCGAAAAATACGCAAACACAAAATCACTTGTGGCAACGGGGAGGAATTTTAGCTGGGTTTGCGTGGAGTCTTCCTTTTTCTTCCCTAGCAAGCCGCCCGAGCCTATGGTGATGATACTCTGCTGGACATGGTAGCTGGGCTTTTCCGCGATGAAGTCGTGGATACGCTTTTTTTGATAGTCTTTGAGTGAGCCATAAATGAGCGGCGAAGCCACAATGATAGCGACAATAATCCCTGTCCAGATTTTGTAATTAACCCCGATTAAAAATAGCGTCCCAAACCCTACAAAGAGCACCACAAGCGCGGTGCCTAGATCGGGCTGCTTTAGGATTAGCACAAAGGGGAGCAGGATATAGCCGCTAAGGATAGCAAACTGCTTTAGCCCATAGCCCTCTGGCGGTGGAGGGTTGTTGTGGATATGAAGCCCTAGAAGCAAGATGATAGCGACTTTCACAGGCTCGCTTGGCTGGATAGAAAACGCCCCTATGGTGATCCATCTCTGCGCGCCTAGCTGCTTAGTGCCGATGAAATACACAAGGATTAGCAGCACGATACAAATCCAGTAGAAAATCACCACGGATTTATTTAGCTGCCGCACAGGGATAAAGAACGCCACCACAAACGCGCAAAGCCCAATAAGGATATAAATGCTCTGGCGGAGATTCTGGCTGGGGCTTGCCTCGCCGATGAGCAGATATGAGAGCAGCACGATAGGGACTACAAGAATGGGGAGCAGTATGTCAAAGTGGATTAGCACGCGCCGATCGATCATCTTAAGTCCTAGATTCTAGCTAGTGGATTCTAGCTCGCTGCTTGATTTAAAGTGGGCTACTATGGGGGCGATTGTAGCACAAGGGGACTTAAGTGCGCAAGCTAGGCTAGAATCTAGGGGCTAAAGCGTTTTGGTGTAGGGTGCTTATAGGGCTACTTGAGTGAGTGGGTGGAGTTTGGATCGACAGACTTGATAAGCTCTAGGATCTCTTGGTGGTAGAGCTCTTGGCTGGCTAGATTCTCGCGCATTTTAAAGCCTGCTTCAATGAGTGCGTAAAGCTCTGGCTTGGTCGTCTTCCACCGCTGGAGTGTGCGGGTGGTTATGCGCAGGATTCTGGCTTTGTCTCTTTGGGTGTATTTCATAATGCTTTGCCTTTAAATTTTTGGCATTTAAAGGCAAACTCTCTTTAAAGCTAACTATGACAATAAGTCGCTTTTATATATAAATTAAGAAAATATGTCGTATCATTAGCAAGCTAGCAATCACAAAGGCGCGTAATGACACAAGATCAGGTGGAAAGTAGCAAAGTGAAAAACTTGAAATACTGCTAGGCAATCTTAATGTAAAGGAGCAACAATGACAAGCGAAAATCTAGGAAAAGCATTACAAATGGGGGTGTTTTATATCCCAAACTATCAGCGCGACTATGCGTGGGGGAGCGAGCAGTTTGATGATCTCTGGGAAGATTTGAAGGAAAATGTAAAGGTTGTTAAAGAAAAAGGACTAAGCGATGAAAGCGGGCATTTCTTAGGCACGATTGTCATCGCCCCGCACGGGTATAATGCTTACGATCTAATCGATGGGCAGCAGCGAATGACTACGATATTTATGCTGCTTTACGCGCTTTTGGCAAGAAGCAACAGAAGTAGAAACTATGTAGAAGCAGACGATGGGAAGCAAACCAAAAGACTCCAAGTCATTGAGAAAAACCAAGACTTTTTCACCAAGCTTTTAGGCTATGCTGGCAGCTCGCATATCCCAGAAGAGCTACGAAAACAAGCCCACACAAAAGGGCAGAAAAATCTCTGTGAAGTGTTTAATGCGATTTTAAGTAATGTAAATTTACCGCAAGATGAGATCAATCTCTATATCGATACTTTGCTATCGATGCAGCTAATCGTGTTTAAAGAGAGTAACGCTGGGCAGGCTATCCGCACATTTCAAAGTGTCAATGATCGCGGTGTGCCGCTAAAGACATTTGACAAGCTTAAATCGCTGCTAATCTACTACTCCAATCGCTATTGTGATGCAAGGCTTGATGATAAGGTCAATGATCTCTTTGGCGAGATTTTTGAGTATTCTGCGCATATAGAGAGCCATAAGCATAGCTCAGTAGTAGGGGGGACAGATTTCAAAGAAGCTGAAATGCTGCGCTACCACCTAGGCAGCTACCCTACTTTGCCGCTCAAAGGCTTGGCGATGGGTCCTAGAGTTACCACAGAGATGACATATAAAATCATTAAAGACTATCTAGCACACTGCAAAAAACTAGCACACTGCAAAAAAGATCCGCAAGCTTTAGGGGAGTTTATCGATCATTATGTGATGGATTTGCGCGACTTTTTTAAGACATTTGTAGAGATTTTAGACCAAATCGATACAAGCAAGGTGCTTTTTGAGTGCCTGTATTTGGAGAATCTAAACCCGCGCCTTTACCCCACGCTTGTGCGCCTCTATATGCAGCCGACAATCGCAAATACAGAGGAGCTAGTAGAGCTCATCACTAGGGCAGACTTCGTGCTATCCAAGCTTTTCCGCACTGAGTCGGTATATAACATCAATGCAGTGATACAAGATGGCGGATTGATACGAGATAATGGAGCTAGAAGTATAACTAAGCAAGAATTGCTACAAGAGATACAAAAGATCTGTATGAAAGCGGACAAAAACTTGCAAAATAGTATTGCAGATTTTGTGCAAAGTGCGTTTAATACCGATAGCAAAGCTGGCTACCACTATGTATTTCTCAAGCAAACTTGCCCTAATTTGACGATAGGGGATCTACTAAAGCTTGTTGCAACTTCTCAAGGGAATTTTGACCTAGGCAATGCACTAGGTATCGAGCATATATGCCCGCAAAGCTGGGGCGATAAGGAAGAGTGGAGGGGCTATGGCTTTAGCGATAAGGGCGAGTTTGAGAGATTTAAGCACTCGTATGGGAATCTACTCTCCCTAGAAAAGAGTCTAAATAGTGAAGCAGGCGATAAATCCCCAGAGCAAAAGCAAGCCGCGTATGGAAGATCTCATATCCCCTATACTGCGCAGTTTGGCAGCCAAGTGGAGAAATTTGACAAAGAAGTGATTATAAAGCGCAATGAAGAAGCCATCGCGTTTCTCAAAGAATTTTTCAAAGACTTTATAGATTAGAGTTTGCCTAAGCTTCGCATATAGCTATATGTGAAAGCGCAAGGATATGGAATGGGGTATGACGATAGATTTGCTCACTCATACAAACAAAACTTACACAATGACCGAGATAGCCAAAGAGTTGAATCTCAAATCAGCAGTAGAGTTGAATAATAAGCTGTGCGAGCTAAAGATACAATACAAGTCTAATGGCACTTGGGTAATGTATAGCAAGTATTCTAATCGTGGCTTTGAACTTATTAAACAGGAGGTGCTAGATAATGGTCGTGTCGTGTAATATATCATAGGAAAATAACACAAATCGGTAGAGAGTTTATATTAAATCTAATACAAGGAGCAGGAAAATGAAGAAGTTGTTGTTATGCGTGCTTTTATTTGTTGGCACGGCAGGCGCAAAGGAGACCCACATCATAGGAAATATAGATGAGATTTATGATGGCGATATGAAAGTTATGCAATTTGTAGATGGGAACGATGTTGTTAGAGTTGTTTCAATACCTGGCAATATTAGTGATACTCGAGATAATTTGGGTGTTGTATGCGAAGCACCAGCAAACTATGATTTAGTTAGTGGCTCTATGAGAGCGGTCTATCCTATCTTTAAAAATATTGATTGGAAGCAAAAATTGCAAAAAATTGAGACCCCTTATGGAGAATTTGTATGTAGGCTTTTATATGCACCAGAAATAAAGGAGACAAAATGACTTACCAAGAAATTAACATTGATGAAAAGAAACAAAGAAATGCACGCAAAGAAACTCACACTAACAATACAAGGACAGCACGAGGACTTTCAAGGCGCATATTGTATGTGGATTAAAAGTGTCAAAGGCTTTAACCCCACTAAGCATTGCATTAAATGCTTTGATGGTAAGTATATAAAGCCCACCACTTCACACAGCCATTTAAGACAAACACGCCCTACACTTTTGCGCTTGATAACTCCCCCAAGCTTACATCGCATTTAATCAATGGCGAGATTCTGCACTACTTTTGCATTGTCGCACAGCCTTATAATTGGAGTCTCAATATCCACGCGGGCTTTATCTACTCACAAGGCGATATAATCGAGCGCACATTCAAAGAGCAGAAAATCACCATAGAAAATGCCAAAGAGATTTACTTCGATGATAGCGTAGTGAGAGAAAAGTATTCTCACTTGCCAAAAGAATTTACCACTTGCAGGAACTTCCACTTTGGCGCGTATTATTATGGCTAGATTCTAGCTTGCAAGCAGGCTTTAGGGCTTGTGCGCAAAAGCTAGAATCTAAGCGCGCTAGCTTGTCTCGCGCCACCTACACCACAGGCAGAGCACGGCTTGTGATAAAGCTGCGCATAGGCTTCTCATATTGACAGCTCGCGCAAGCCCCGTGCTTTTGCCCATCAGGTGTGAGTGCTTGGCGCATAGCGATAAGCTTGTCGCTCATAAATAAATCAAAGAGATCTTGCTTGGCAATATCGCCTAGAATGTAGCCCTTATGCGCCTCTACATCGCTTCGCAAGTTGCAGCAGGGCATAGCCAAGCCATTATAGTCTATATACATATCCATAAGCGGATAGTAGCAGCCCTTTGTGCGCACGCTCTGGCTTCTCTGCTTGATTGGCTCAATCACCCCGCCTCTATCGCTACCGCTTAAGGCTGGATTCCAGCTGCGGTAAAACACTTGCATTTTCTCATACGCGAAGCTCACCCCGTATTCTTGCGGCGTATCGATATAAGTGATATATGATAGCCCTAGCTTCTTGCCCATTTTTGCCATAGCGGGCTTGATGTAGGACTCCACATCAAAGGACTCATTTTTTGTGCCATAGTAGCTCATTAGCAAAAAGCTAGCCCCAGCATCTGCTAGCGCGTCTAAATACTCTCTATTTAGATAGTCTCCATTGCTAAAAATCCCTAGAGTCGCCTTGGGTAGCTTGGATCTAGCTTGGCGCAGGCGTTTTAGGATAAGCTCTTTGTTTGCTAGAGTTTCGTTGAATCTATGGAAATTAAGCATTCCAGCGTAGTTGATCTCTGCGAGATTATCGATACACTTGAGAAATAGCTCTTCTTGCAGATCGATGTTTTTAGACTTTCTATCGATGATGGAGTTTGGGCAAAACCAGCAGGTGCGATTGCAAAAGCTAGAAATCTCGATTTCTATCAGCTTTAGATTCTGGGCTAGAAGCTGCTTTTTGCGCGCTCTATCAGTCGTGGGCGTGGTGAGTGCGATATAGCGATTAAGCGCATTTAGAGCATCGCTAGCCCTAGAATCTAGCTTGGCAGTATCTTTAGTGCTTTTAGCAAGCTTGGTGCGATAGTAGTGCCGCGCTTTAAAAGGGACATGGGGCTTAATAGTTTGCTTAAAAGCGTGTAGGCTCATAGATTTCCTTTATTGATAGTGTCGCGCTAGGTGGTTTAGGTGGTGGGCGCGTTTGCGATTGTATGTTTTTTTTTTTTTTTGTAAAGAGCTTAAAGCGGCGGAGCATTAAGGCGTAAAGTCGTGGGGCTTTGGCATTATGCAAAGGAGTCTTATTATTGGCGTGATATTTCATAAAAACATTAGAAAATCCGTGCTACAATCGCGCCCGTCTCAAGCAATATTGGCAAGATTAAGCATTTCATCAAGCAAGTATCAATCATAGAACTATCAGCGGGAATTTATCTATCGCTTTTACAAAGCGGATTTGGAGCAGTGATGAGAATCTACCTTGATAACAACGCGACCACAATGGTCGATCCTAAAGTAAAAGAAGCAATGGAGCCGTTTTTCTGCGAGCATTATGGGAATCCAAATAGCCTGCATAAATATGGCACAGAAACGCACCCGGCAATCGCTGATGCGCTTGAGAAGCTCTACGCTGGTATCAATGCGCGCGATGAAGATGACATCATCATCACAAGCTGTGCCACAGAGAGCAATAATTGGGTGCTTAAAGGCGTGTATTTTGACAAAATTAGAAGCGGAGAGAAAAGCCACATTATCACCACAGAAGTCGAGCACCCAGCCGTGGGGGCAACTTGCGACTTTTTAGAGAGCTTGGGCGTGAAAATCACGCGCCTAAAGGTCAATAAACACGGCGCGATCTATGCCAAAGATGTGCGGGAAGCCATCAGCGATGAAACCGCGCTTGTAAGCGTAATGTGGGCAAACAACGAAACCGGCGCGATTTTCCCCATCGAAGAAATCGGCGAGATTTGTAGGGAGAGAGGCGTGCTGTTTCACACGGACGCGGTGCAGGCGATTGGCAAAATCCCCGTGTGCGTGCAAAGCGCGAATGTGGATTTTCTAAGCTTTAGCGCGCATAAGTTCCACGGACCAAAGGGCGTGGGCGGGCTTTACATTAGAAAAGGTGTGGGGCTAACCCCACTGCTACACGGCGGAGAGCATATGCGAGGGCGGCGATCGGGCACGCTTAATGTGCCTTATATCGTGGGTATGGGCGAGGCTATGCGGCTTGCGGTGGAGTATTTAGACTATGAAAATAGCTATGTCAAAAACCTGCGCGATACGCTAGAATCCAAACTGCTTGGGCTAGATGATGTGCAAGTCATCGGCGATATTACCCACCGCGTGCCAAACACGATCCTAGTGAGCGTGAAGGGCATTGAGGGAGAGGCAATGCTGTGGGATTTAAACAAAGCTGGCATTGCGGCTTCCACAGGTAGCGCGTGTGCGAGCGAGGACTTAGAGGCAAATCCCATTATGGTAGCAGTAGGCGCGGATAAAGAGCTAGCTCACACGGCGATTAGAATCTCTCTAAGCCGCTACAACACGCAAGCCGAGATGGACTACACTTTTGAAGTGTTTAAAAAGGCGGTGGGGAGGTTGAGAGCAATCTCTAGCAGCTATGAAAGCTAGATTCTAAAAACATTCACATTTGGGTATGCAATTTGCGCGATTATGGGGATTTTAGGATAGTCATTACCGCTTTAGGTAACTCCTACCCTAAAATCCCCATAAAGCCCACAAAGCCATACCGCAACTGCTAGAATGTGGGATTTTCGTCTTAGAATTGCTGGAATCTAGGTTTGTGTTGAATGGCTTATTGTGCCTTTGACTTGAGAGCCTGATTTTCTCAAAGATACTGCCGCAGAGTGTTAATGTGCTAGATACTAGAATCTAAGCGGCAATTTTATACAACAACTAAAGGAAAGAAAATGGCAAAGAATGACTTAATCGGTGGTGCGTTATGGGACGCATATTCAAACAAAGTAAGCGAGAGAATGGATAATCCCACACATTTAGGCGTTTTGACACAAAAGGACGCCGATGAAAAGGGAGCAAAGCTCATCGTGGCAGACTATGGCGCAGAGTCGTGTGGCGATGCGGTGCGGCTGTATTGGCTTGTGGATAGCAATGACACAATCATTGATGCAAAATTTAAGAGCTTTGGCTGTGGGACGGCGATTGCAAGTAGTGATATGATGGTAGAGCTCTGCCTTGGCAAAAAGGTGCAAGATGCGGTAAAAATCACCAACCTTGATGTAGAGCACGCCTTGCGTGATGACCCTGATACTCCAGCTGTGCCGGGGCAGAAAATGCACTGCTCTGTTATGGCGTATGATGTGATTAAAAAGGCGGCTGGGATTTATCTAGGCAAGGACGCAGCGGACTTTGAGAGTGAAATCATCGTGTGTGAGTGCGCACGCGTTAGCCTATCTACGATTAAAGAAGTGATAAAGCTAAATGATTTAAAAAGCGTAGAAGACATTACCAACTACACAAAAGCAGGGGCATTTTGTAAAAGCTGCATTAAGCCCGGCGGACACGAGGAGAGGGAGTATTATTTGGTAGATATACTCGCACAAGTAAGGGCGGAGATGGATAAAGAATCTGTGAAAAAAGTCGCTGATAAAGGTAGCGAAATCGCATTTGCTGAAATGACCATAGCCCAAAAGGTGCGTGCTATTGATAAGGTCATTGATGAGCATATCCGCCCAATGCTTATGATGGATGGCGGCGATATGGAGATTTTAGACATTAAAGACACAAGCGATGGATTTATTGATGTGTATATCCGCTATCTTGGGGCGTGTAGCGGCTGTGCGAGTGGGGCAACAGGCACACTCTATGCCATAGAATCCATATTACAAGAAAACTTACACCCAAATATCCGCGTGCTACCCATCTAGGCTAGATTCTAGCCTAGATTATTCCTAGATTATATCCTTGGGGGGCTTGGGCTCTCTAGCACTGCTTTAAAATCTCTTGTATTTCTTTGCTGTAGGCTACTTGGGGCATTTCTTCGATGTAGGAGAGTGCTACTTGCTTGAATCCATAGCGGATAAGATCCTTTAGAAATTGGTGGAAGTCATCGCGCTCGGTGAAGATGATTTTGGTGCTAAAGATGAGATTTTCAAACACTTCTTTAAAGCCCTTTGCCTTGCATAGCTTGGTGAAATCCTTATACGCTATGCCATTTAGCTGCTCGGATTCTAGGGAGTCTTCTTTCTCCACGGCTTTGGAGATGTGGTTTAAGCTCGCGTCAAACTCGCGCAAGATGTCAAGCATTTGTGTCTGTATCGTATCTTGCTGTGAGCGTGGGGCAGAAGCTAGGAGAATCTGGTAAAGCTCGGTAAAAATCTCGGCTTTTTTGGGGAAGTCTTGCGCGATGTCGGCGATTAGCACGCCTATGCGCGCGCTTTTATCACTAGAATCTAGCAGTAATGCCAAGCTAAAGCAGCGGGCTGCTAGGGTGAAGTCTCTTGCCGCTAGAGCTTTGTAGCCTTTGGTGATTAGCTGCTTTTTGCGTGGATTGTATGATGGGTAAGGTGGGATCGTGGTCATACTCTGCCTTTATCGAACTTCTACCACTTCCATATCTGGGTGTATATCGCGCTTGAGTTGCTGCTCTACACCGCGCTTTAGCGTGATATGCGAAGCCGAGCAGCCTTGACAAGCTCCAAGCAAGCGCACATAAACTTTACCGCCTTTAATCTCTTGCAGCTCAATGTCGCCAGAATCGCGCAAAAGAAGTGGGCGCACCTTTTCTAATGATCGCTGCACAGGCTCATAAAGCTCACTATCGCTAAAGGGCAGCATTACACTCCTTGTGGGGGTCTAAATTGATATGTGTTTATAACGGGGTTTGTTAAACAATGCAAGCCAAGCTAGAATCTAAATTTGTCATTGCGAGATACTGCGCCAGCAGTGGCGTGGCAATCCATATTTTGCGCTAGCAAAATTATCGCTCCTAGAATCCACTTGCACGCTAGATTCTAGCTTTTCTTGTTAGAGCCCCGAGCAAAGTGGCGGCAATCAAGGCGACACAAAGCCTAGAATCTATACTTCCTAGAATCTATACTTCGCGCCCAAGGTTACTAAATGTAGCTGCCCTAAGCCGTCTTTACTTTGGATAAAGCTCTCTCTATTGTCTTTGAGTGCGAGCGAGTAGGCAAGCCCCACATCTGCTCTCCCATCAAAGAGATTATACCTAGCACCAAGCCCTAGCATATAGGCATTAGCATCAGGGATACCAAATTTATCCCTGCCTTGAGGCACGGGGGTAAAATCTAGCGCGAGTGATCCCATTAGGGTTAGATTCTGTGTGGAGAAGTGTGTAAAGCCTAGGCGGAAGGCATTGCTATTTTTCCAGCCGCGCCCCATAGCCACGGCGTTGTAGTCGGCTCCTGCCATATTTTGATACGCCATTGCGATAACGGTATTTTCAACCCCGGGATTAAAGCCTTGGGCATTGCTAAATTCTTGATTGCTATATTGAAACTCAAATATATCTGCACTTCCCCAGAATGTATGCTCATAGGTAAATTCTGCTAGGAGCTTGCCTAGCCTTTGAGCTAGGGCGACATTAAGGGTATCGGGCAAATGTGTAGAAAGTAGCAAGTCTGCTTGCATATCGACCGTTCCTTTTCCAGCCAATATTCCGCCATCTATGTGTGAAGTAGCAGAGAGCTTGCCTTTCATATCAAAATGCACTTTAGAGCGATAGGTGGCTGCAAGGGTGGTAGAGGGCGTGGGCTTGAGTGTGAGCGCGACATTGTAGCCATAGCCTACCGCGCTTGTTTTGGATTGCTGTTGGACTTTTGTTGTGCCACTAATGTTTAAGCCCATTCCCATAGCATTATCGGCGCGATATGGGACATATAGAGTGTTGCCAAAATCCCCAGATCCATAGATGATACGCGCTCCAGCAGCAAGCCCTAGCCGATCCCATAGCGTGATTGAGACCACAGGGTTTGTCTCTATCATCATTATCCCAACTTTGTCTAAAAACTCTCCCCCTTCTCCGTCCCAGTCCATACTTAAGCCAGAAGGCGCGGTAAGAGATAGCCCGAAGTTTGTCTTAAAAAAGCTTCCTATATGCCAAGGCTTGGTTTTGAAAAATATCTTTGGCGCGAATGCTAGCGTGGTGTTTGCCCTACCACTTACGACAGCGGGTCCTGCTGGGCGATTTGGACCAAGAGCAGCTCCACCTCCCGTAGAAATTTCCCCTTTATCTCTACCTGCCGTAGTAAAGTCAAACTCCGGGATAAAAATCATCGTCCCATTGACTTCTAGCTCATTTGCTTCATCAAAGCCCATATTCGCGGGATTATAGTAGCTAGAGTCTGCGCCATAAGCCCCAGCGATATATGCAGAGTTTAGCGCGGTGCCATTTAGGCTCTGCTCTGTAAGCTTAAAGCCAGAGGCTTGCGCTAGGCTGCAAGCACAGAGTGAAGCAAGAGCGCTAAGCTTGGTAAGCCTTGATGACTTTGCGTTAAGTGCGCACCTTTTAGCCATTATCATCGTATATCCTTTTCAATAAATATGGGCAAGAATCCATATTCTACAAAAAAAAAAAAAAAAAAATAAAATCAATGTGCTGCTCAAGTGGGATTTAGAGTGGATTTAGCGCGATTGGTTTATAATAGCCCTTGACAAATGCCCTATAAGGACCACCAAATTTAATGTGTAAAGCCATGCGCACATCTGCTCCCCCACTTGCTGCTCCAATTATCCTAGCTAGCCTTAGCCCTACGCGCGCGCAGATTCTAGCAGAGCACGGGATAACATTTATCCAGATGGATAGCGGGTTTGATGAAGAGAGCTTGGCAATTTGCGAGCCTGCGAAGTTTGCTTATATCGCTTGTGTGAAAAAGCTAGAATCTAGCCTAGAGCTTTTAGCCAAGCAGGGCAAATATGATCACGCGCTAGATTCTGGGCTGCTGTGTGCAGATAGTGTGGTAAGTGTAGATGGCAAGCTCCTGCGCAAAGCTAGAGATAAGCAAGAAGCTAGAAATATGCTAGAATTGCAAGATTCCAAGCGCATAAGTATCCTAACAGCCCTAGCCTATAAAAGTCGGCATATAAGCTTTACTGATTTGAGTGCCTGCCATTTGGAGCTAGGGAAATTTGAGCTAGATGATATGCTAGGCTATGTGGATTCTCTAGCGTGGCAGGGGAAAGCCGGGTGCGTGATGGTAGAGGGCTTTCATAAACGCTATATCCGCAGGCAAATCGGGCTAGAATCTAGCGCGCTAGGACTTAGCATAGAAAAGCTTGTGAGATTCTGGGAGATTGTATGAATACCCCTATTATTGTGATTATGCTGCTTGTATCGCTAGGTATTGGGCTTGCTGGGCTTTTGGTGTTTCTGTGGGCGTTGCGAAATGGGCAGTTTGATGATGCGCACAAAATCACGCACGGCGCGCTTTTTGATAGTGTGGAGGATCTAAACCTAGCCAACACCATAGCCCAAAGCCAGCAGGCAGACCTAAATCCCACCAATCTCAAACATAAGGAGACAAAAATGGAGCATTACACCATAGCAGTAGTTGGAGCAGGACCGGGCGGCATTAGTGCAAGTGTTGAAGCCAAGCTTAAGGGGCTCTCCGTCATCTTGCTAGAAAAGGGCAAGGAGCATAATGCCACGCTGCGCAAATTCTACAAAGACGGCAAGCGAGTGGATAGGGTTTATAAAGGCGAGCAAATTGATCTAGTAGGCGCGATAGATTTTAGCGATACGAATAAAGAGGGCGCGCTAGCGATGTTTGATAGCTTGCTAGAGCAGTATAAAATTGATGTGGCGTATGAAAGCGATGTAGAATCTATCCAAAGACAAGATAATGGCAGCTTGCTTATCCGCACAAGTGGGAATCGCTCTATAAGCGCGGATTATGCCATTATCGCCATTGGCAAAATGGGGCAGCCCAATAAGCCTAGCTACAAGATCCCTCCAGCGATTTTGCGCCAAGTCAATTATAATGCCCAAAATATCCAAGCAGGTGAGCGACTACTCATCGTAGGCGGGGGGAACTCCGCAGTGGAGTATGCCATTGATCTATGCACCTCGCACGATACCACACTAAACTACCGCCGCACAGAGTTTGCACGCATCAATGATACCAATCAGCAAGAGCTAGAAAAGGTCATCGCAAGTGGCGCGCTAAAGACGAAGCTAGGCGTTGATATAGAGAGCTTAGAAGAGCAAGATAGCAAAATTTGTGCGCATTTTAGCGATGGCAGTAGCGATGTGTTTGACCGCGCGATTTATGCCATTGGCGGATCTTCACCGGTAGATTTTCTTAAAAAATGCAATATCGAGCTTGATGGCAACAACCTCCCCATTGTCAGCCAAAATCTTGAGACTTCTGTGCAAGGTGTGTTTGTCGCTGGGGACATTGGCTTTAAATCAGGGGCTTCTGTGGCTATGGCAATCGCCCAAGCAGAAAAGATTATCCGCTATATCACAGGTAAGTAAGTGAAGCTAGCCAAGCCTTGTGTGTATGCAGGCGTGCAATACTCGCATTTAAGCGATGATTCTAGGGAGCTAGACTCTCACACGCTTTTTGTGCGCACGCCGCTAAATGCTGCTTTCACCCCTGATCACCCTAGCATAGAGGCAAGTGAGCTAGCAGGGCTTTTTGCCCCACTGCCCAAAATCATTGGCATAACAGGCACTAATGGCAAGACCACCACTGCCGCGCTTATCTACTCGCTTTTGCTAGATTGTGGCTACTCTTGCGCGCTTATTGGCACGCGCGGAGTGTTTGCTAATGACAAGCAGCTTAGACCTAAGGGGCTTACGACACCTTGTGCGCTGGAGCTGTATGAGATTTTTGCTATGGTTGGAGAGTGTGAGTTTGTCGTTATGGAAGTAAGCTCGCACGCGATTGTGCAAGAGCGCATTGCTGGCATTAGCTTCCATACTAAAATCCTAACTAACATCACAAGCGATCATCTAGACTACCACAAAACCCAAGCAGAATATATCCGCGTGAAAAATAGCTTTTTTAGCGATGAGTGCTGCAAGATCATCAACGCTGATGAGCCAAAGGCTAGCTATAACCCGCTAAACTCCCATACCTACGGCATAGAATCTAGTGCCAACTTACGACCAAACGCATATAGCCTAGATCAAGCAATCACTGCGCATTTATCTTATACCCCAAGCAGAGTGAGCCAAAGCAGCAAGAGTAGAGAGCAAGCACTGATTCACGCTCCACTTTATGGCAAGCATAATCTCTACAATATTTTGGCTGCGCTGCTTTGTGTGCGGCTTATCGCACAAAAGCCCCTAGAATCCTGCGTGGAGTATTTAGAGAATTTTGGCGGTGTGGAGGGGCGTATGGAAGTGGTAAGCAAAGAGCCTTTGATCATTGTGGATTTTGCTCATACACACGATGGTATGGAGGCGATTTTTGAGAGCTTTAGGGGGAAAAATATCGCTGTAGTCTTTGGTGCTGGGGGTGATAGAGACCCTAGCAAACGCCCGAAAATGGGAGCAGTAGCTTATAAATACGCCAAGAGAATCTACATCACAAGTGATAATCCTCGCAGTGAGAAGCCAGAATCTATCATAGAAGCTATTAGGCAGGGTATCCCGCTAGATACCAAGACACCCATTATCTGCGAAGTAGATAGGGCTAAGGCGATTTGCCAAGCTGTGAGTGAGCTAGAAGATGATTGGGTGCTGCTTGTGCTGGGCAAGGGCGATGAGACTTACCAAATCATAGGCAGTGAGAGTAGGCATTTTGACGATAGGGAAGAGATACGAAAGGCACTAAAAGCTAGAATCTAAATAGGCAGCTCTCTAGGCGAGAGAAGCTAAGATAGATTCTAGCTAGCTCTCTTAAAGGCGATCAAGTGCGCGGATAAGCTTATGGCGCATTAGCTCTATATGCTCTTTTTCGATAATAAGTGGCGGCGCAAAGCGCAGGACATTTTGCGATGCGCTAAGGATTATTAGCCCTTCTTCTATGGCAAGCTGGACTATGTGCTTTGCTTGGATTTTGCTTTTTGGATCAATCTGGACACCTTGCAAAAAGCCTTTACCCCGCACGCTTTGCAAGAAGCTATAAGAGTCGCATAGCTCTTGGAGTGTTTGTGTGAGAGTGGGAGTGAGCTTGGCTACTCTTTGCACGAGTTTCATCTCATTAAATATATCAAACACCTTACTAACTGCTGCGCAGACAAAGGGATTACCCCCATAAGTGCTGCCGTGATCCCCGGGCTTTAGTGAAGAATCAGCGACCTTTTGAGATAGCACAAATGCCCCCACAGGCACGCCACAGCCAAGGGCTTTCGCCGTAGTGATAATATCTGGCATTATCCCATACTGCTCATAGGCAAACATACTCCCACTTCTGCCCATACCGCATTGGATTTCATCAAGGATTAGTAGCATATTGTGCGTATCGCAAAGCTTGCGCAGTGCTTGTAAAAATTCCTTGCTAGCAGGCGTTACACCGCCTTCTCCTTGAATCGTCTCTAGGATAATGGCACAAGTCTTTGGAGTGATTAGCTTCTCCACACTTGCTATGTCATTAAAGTGCGCAAACTTCACGCCAGAGAGCAGCGGTTTAAAGGGCTTTTGATACGCGCTATTGCCTGTAACTGATAGTGCGCCAAGTGTGCGCCCGTGGAAGGAGTTGTGCATAGCGATGATTTGCGGAGATTTTATGCCTTTTTGATAGGCATATTTTTTTGCCACTTTTAGCGCGCCCTCACACGCTTCTGCTCCGCTATTGGTGAAAAACACTCGATCAAGCCCACTTGCTTTAGCAAGCTTTTTTGCTGCTTCTATGGCAGGGGGATTGTAGTAGAGATTAGAAATGTGCAAGAGCTTGTCAATCTGTGCTTTTAGCGCGGCATTAAAAGACTCATTCCCATAGCCTAGTGCATTGACAGCAATACCAGCACCAAAGTCTAAATACTCCTTGCCTGCTGCATCATAGAGATACACGCCACTGCCTTTTTCAAATATAATGGGTAAGCGGGAATAGACTTGCAAAATCGCATTGTCATCTGGTGTGGGCGTTGGCTTTTGCGCGCTTTTGGGAGATTTTGCGGCGGGGGCTTGCTCATTACCGCTTAGGTAAATCCCTTCGCCCCCGCCTTGAAAACCCCCAAAATCATCGCAAAATCCTGCCGCCCGCGAGATTTCTACATTTTTGGCGTTTTTCCTAGAATCCACTTTTTGCTTAGAATCTTTCCTTGCCATACTCTCTCCTTATGTGATCATCAATCGTGTAAAATCGCCGTGCCTATGCCCTCATCGGTGAAAAACTCTAGCAGCAAACAATGCTTAATGCGCCCATCAATGATATGCACACGCTCCACGCCACTCTCCACTGCTTTTATGCAGTTTTGCAGCTTTGGCAGCATACCCCCGCTAATGCCCCCACCTTCTAGCAAGTCTCTAGCCTTTGAAGTTGGCAGTATGGTGATGAGTGAAGCCTTGTCATTAAAGTCTCTATAAATCCCCTCAATATCGCTTAAGAAGACAAGCTTCTCTGCCTTTAGCGCGATCGCTAGTGCATAAGCAGCATCATCAGCGTTGATATTGTAGTCTTGGGCGTTTTCGTCCATACCAATAGGGCAAATCACAGGCACAAAGCCCTTATCAAGTAGCCCTAAAATTAGCGTGGTATCTACTTGCTTCACTTCTCCTACAAACCCTATATCCACGCCATTTGCTAGCTTCTTTTGCGCACAAAATGTATTGCCATCTTTGCCACTTATCCCTACTGCCTTAACTCCATAGCTTGCCATATAGCCTACTAGGTCTTTGTTGATACGATTTAGCACCATTTGGGCGATTTCTAGTGTGCTCTCATCAGTTACGCGCAAGCCTTGCTCAAAGCGCGCTTCCCCGCCGAGCTTCCCTACCCATTTGCTAATCTCCTTGCCCCCGCCGTGGATAATGATAGGCTTAAAGCCTATGCTTTTTAGTAGTGCGATGTCTTGCACCACGCTTTTTTTTAGGCTCTCATCTTCCATAGCACTGCCGCCATATTTGATAAGGATAATTTTTCCGCTAAAGCGTTGGATATAAGGAAGAGCTTCGATGAGTGTTTTTGCCTTGCTTTGCAGCTCTTGCATATTCATACCTGTCCTTGGAAGTTAGATTCTAGCTTTTAGATTCTAGTGTGATTAAAGGCGCGATTATAGCAGAATCTATGTGCTTCAATCGCTTGAGTTAGGCGAGAAATCACGAAGATAAAAGCCCTTTTCATCACAAGTGATCTCATAGCGCACGCCTGTGTGCAGGTCGATTAGATAGCACTGCTCCAAGGTCTCTGCTTTAGCGCGCTCGGGTGGGATCTGGCGCATTCTGGCATAGACTTCATCAATGTCTTCGCACAATGCTGGGAATCCAAACATTACAAGCTTATATGATAGTGCCATTGCTAGCTCCTTAAGAAAACCGCAAGCTTACAACAAAAGCTTAAATCTGCTACAATCGCACCTGTTGAATCGATCCCGATCCACTTTTATTAAGGTTGTTTATTTGGCACGATTCTAAGCATTGCGGTGGGGCTTTGCGTCTTTTGAAACAATTTAGGGTAGGAGCTATCTTAGCGATAGTGACTGCCCTAAATTTTTTCAATGGCGCGAATCGCTCGCCCAAGACTGAATCGCTAGATTGCCCAAGACTGAATCGATCCCTAGAATCCACTTTTGCAAGGACTACTATGAAACCCTTTGTCTCCACTCGCAATGCCAATGCCAAGTCCGTTGATTTTACTCAAGCGATCCTATCCCCTGCTGCTGATTCCAAAGGGCTCTACACCCTAGCATCACTGCCTACAATCGACTTTCGCACACTGCTAGATTCTAGCTACAGCGATTTATGTAAGGCGATTTTCACGCACTTAAGAGTAGAAGTGGATTCTAGTGTGCTAGATACTGCTCTAAACTGCTATACAAGCTTTGATAATCCTAGCAATCCAGCCCCCATAACCCAGCTTGAGAATGCCTACTTTTTGGAGCTTTTCCACGGACCCACAAGGGCGTTTAAAGATATGGCTTTGTGTCCCTTTGGCTCTCTTTTTAGCTCTCTAGCAAAGGCGCAAGACACGCACTATCTAATCCTAACTGCCACCAGCGGCGACACAGGACCAGCCACGCTTGCTGCCTTTGCCTCTAGCCCCAATGTCAAAGTCATCTGCCTTTACCCAAATGGTGGCACAAGCCAAGTGCAAGCCCTGCAAATGCAAACCGCCTCCGCGCCAAATCTCAAAACCTTAGGCATTGTAGGCGACTTTGACACCGCGCAAAGCCTGCTAAAATCTCTGCTAAATAGCCCAGAATTTACCAGCAAAATCGCGCAAAAGGGCTACAAACTCTCCGCAGCAAACTCTGTGAATTTTGGGCGCATAGCCTTCCAAATCATCTACTATGTGTGGGGCTATATGGAGCTTGTGCGCAAGGGGGCGATTAAATGGGGAGAAAAGCTAGCAGTGAGCGTGCCTAGTGGGAATTTTGGTAATGCTTTGGGCGCGTTTCTTGCCAAGTTTATGGGGCTACCACTAGGGCAAATCATCATCGCTAGTAATCAAAACAATATCCTTACAGAGCTTATTACAAGCGGTGTGTATGACATTACAGATAGATCCTTGCATAAGAGCATTTCGCCTGCTATGGATATACTAAAAAGCTCCAATGTCGAGCGCGTGCTTTTCTATCTCTATGGCGATAAGCGCACCAAAGAGCTGCTAGAGTCCCTAGAATCTACCTCGCGCTATGCCCTAAGCCAAAGCGAGCTAGCAAAACTACAAGAGCATTTTTGCGCGTGGTGGGGTGATGATACAAAGGCGCGTGAAATGATACGCGCAGCTTTTAGCAGAGGCTATGTCCTAGACCCACACACTGCCCTAGCATACGGAGCGCATTGTGCTATAAATCCTAGTCAAAAGACGCTTATTTGCGCCACAGCAGAGTGGAGTAAGTTTGCCCCAAGTGTGGTAGAAGCAATCTTTGATAAGAGAGTCTATGATAAGCAGGCGATACGCATAATGCTAGATTCTGGGGCAAGCATTGGCAGGGGGATTGAAGAGCTTTTTAGCAAGCCTATAATCCACAGCCAAGTGCTAGAAAAAGAGCAGGTAGAAGCAGCGATTTTGCAGTGGTTGTAATGCTAGAATCTACATTTACTAGAGTGAGCGGCTTAGCAGAAGTGTGTAGCTAGAATCTAGCTAGCTTGATTTAGATTCTAGCTCTAAGCATATCTAAATAAGCGGGCGATCCATTTCTTTAGGGATTGCTAGTCCCATAATCTTTAGCACACTTGGGGCGATGTTATTGAGCGCGCCAGAATCCACTTTTTCCACGCCATTTGCTAGCACGAAGCACCACACATCGCCTATGGTGTGGTTTGTCTTTATCTCTCCTTGCGCGCTTTTCATCTCTTCACAATTGCCGTGATCGCTTGTAAGCACCAGCGCGTAGCCTAACTCACGCGCTTTTTTAACTATCCGCCCAAGCTCATAATCCACCGCTTCTACTGCCTTTAGCGCGGCTTCATAATTGCCTGTATGCCCCACCATATCGCCATTGGCGAAATTGACTACGATAAAGTCATAAGCATTGCTATCGCTGCTTGATTCTCCCATAGCCTTAAGCACTGCATCGCCCACTTCTGGCGCGCTCATTTGGGGCTGCAAGTCATAGGTGGCGACTTTGGGCGAGGGGATAAGCACGCGCGACTCCCCTATGAAAGGCTCCTCCACCCCGCCGTTGAAGAAGAATGTAACATGCGCGTATTTTTCTGTCTCGGCGATGTGGGCTTGGCTTTTGCCTGCATTTGCTAGCACTTCTGCAAGGGTATTTGTGGGCTTTTGCTTGGTGAAAAGCACAGGATAGGGGAAGCTCTCATCATACTCACACATTGTAAGGATATGGGCAAAATGCTTAGGGCGCGGGAAATGCGTAAAATGCTCCGCCCCAAGCGCGGTGATAATCTCTCTCGCGCGATCGGAGCGAAAATTGCTCATAAGCAGCCCATCACCGCTAGCAAAGCCGCCATTTTTAGCAAACTCGCCAAAGCACATAGGCTCTATAAACTCATCGGTAATATCTCTAGCATAGCACGATTCTATATACTCTCTAGGGCTTTGCTGCGTGTGTGGGGTGGCGTGGGCTAGGGCGTTGTAGGCTAGCTCTATGCGCTCCCACCGCTTATCTCTATCCATCGCATAATATCGCCCGCTCACGCTTGCTATGCTGATAGAATCCACTTTTGCACACATCGCCTCCACCTCTGCCAAAAAACCTAACGCGCTTTTAGGCAGCACATCGCGCCCATCGGTGATAAGGTGCAGAAATACGCGCTTCTTATGCGCGGCAAAAATCTCTGCTAGCCCTAGGAAATGCGATAAATGCGAATGCACTCCGCCATCGCTCATAAGCCCTAGCAAATGCACCGCTTGCGATTCTTGCATAAACTGCTGCAAAGCTGGATTCTGGGCTAGCTCCTTAGACTCTAGCGCACGCGAGATCCGCACCAAATCTTGGTAAAGCACGCGCCCAGAGCCTATACTCATATGCCCCACTTCGGAGTTGCCCATCTGCCCTTCTGGTAGCCCCACACTCTCTCCATAAGTGTGGATAAGACTATAAGGCACATTTTTAAAGAGCCAATCATAAGTAGGCTTAGTAGCATTGGCAAAGGCATTGTAGGGAGAATCTGGCTTATAGCCGATCCCATCGGTGATCACAAGCACGCATTTTTGAGACATTGATAATCCTTTAGCGACAGAATCAAGGCTTTATTAAAGCTAAAAATATTAAACACACTTGTAAGCACCCTTGCCAAGCTACCCCTAGAATCTACATAGATTCTGCTACAATTTGCCCAAATGTTTCAAGCAAGGATTTTTATGCACTCAAAAGCACGCGCAAATGCCACCCCTGTCCTTAGTGTCGCTGGGAGTGATTGTAGTGGTGGGGCTGGGCTACAAGCAGATCTAAAGACCTTTGCCGCACACGGGCTATATGGTATGAGCGTGGTTCTAAGTGTCGTGGCAGAAAACACCTCGCGCGTGATCAATAGTGTGGATATGCCAAGTGAGTCCATTTTCGCGCAGTTTGATGCGGTGTTTGAAGATATTGTGCCAAAGGCTGTGAAAATCGGTATGCTAGGCTCTGTTTCTATCCTTGAGAGTGTGGAGCAGTCTCTAGCACGCTATCTACCTAGCAATGTTGTCATTGATCCTGTGATGTTTGCCAAAAATGGCTTCCCCCTTATGCCAGAATCTATCCGCAAGGAGTTTGCTAGGCTGTTTATCCCCTATGCGTGCGTGCTTACGCCAAATATCCCTGAAGCTAGTGAGCTATGCGGCTTTGAGATAGTAAGCCTTGAAGATATGAAAAAATCCGCGCTTATGCTGCACAAAATGGGGGCAAAGAGTGTGCTTGTAAAAGGAGGGCACAAAGAAGACTTCGCTGATGATGTGCTCTATGATGGCAAGGAGTTTCATATATTCCACGCGCCAAAGCTCAAAAGCACCAGCACGCACGGCACAGGCTGCACGCTAAGTAGTGCGATCGCTAGCAATCTCGCACTAGGCTTTAGCCTTTATGATTCTATCAGGCGCGCTAAGTCTTACACTTATAATGCCATAGCTCACGCTGCGCCGCTTGGCAAGGGCTTTGGTCCTACTAATCATCTCTATGCCTGTGCGTGCGATCCGCTAGGTGGGCTACACTAATGCGCATAGCTAAAGCTGGATTCTATGTGCTTATGTGCAGTCTTTGTAGCTTGCGCGCAGATGTGGAGTTCCGCTCATCGTGGCAGGGGCATTACACACATAAAGCACACAAAGACTACACAATCGCTATCAAAAGCTGCGCTAATAATCTCTGCACTCTAATCATCACCAAGGATACCAAAGACTCTACTCCTAAGCCCATCTACCAAGCCACATTGCGCCTGCTTGATTACACAAGGGCGGAGGTAGATTCTGCTTGTGATTTTGCCCTAGAGACACACTTACTAGAATCTAGCGAGCTGCAAATCCCCTTGCATTTAGCAATCACCAAAAACACCTGCTTACAAGAAGCCCCCCTGCAAGTATCTCCCCACCCTAATAAAAAGTCCAATATGTGGGAGCGCGTAGTGGTTTATCCGTCCTTTGACTGCGCCAAAGCCCGCACAAACAATGAGCGATCAATTTGCGCTTCAACATCGCTTACAACCCCGCTACAAGACATTGTGCTAAATGATATATACGCGCTTTTACTGCAAAGTCTCCCCAAGCAGGCTAGAAAGTCGCTTAAAGCAAGCCAAAAGCAGTGGCTTAGTGAGCTTATGCTCTGCGATGGTGATGAGCAGTGTATCGCCCAAGGCTATAAGGCGCGTATTTTTGAGCTAGAGAATCTCTACGCATCGTATCTTTAAATCTTACTTTAGGAGTGTTTATGGGGTTTTTATACGACTATATCAATGTGGTGTTTTATATTGTGGCATTTCTTGTGGGGGGGATTCCATTTGGAGTGTTTTTCACAAGGCTATATGGTATTAAGATCCAAGAAGTAGGCTCTGGTAGCACGGGTGCTACCAATGTCTATCGCGCGCTGAAAGAAGTCGCCCCCAAGCAAGCCAAGCTACTCTCCATCGCTACACTTGTGCTTGATGCGATTAAGGGGCTGCTTGTGGTGCTTGTGGCAAAGCTTGTGGGGCTGCCTTATGGGGCGCAGTGGATGATCGCGCTACTAGCGATTGTGGGGCATTGTTATAGTCCATATCTAGGCTTTAAGGGGGGTAAAGGTGTATCCACTGCTATTGGCTCTGTGCTTTTGCTTATCCCCATTGAGGGCGCGCTTGGGCTTGTGGTGTGGGCGATTGTGGGGAAGGTGTTTAAAGTTTCTTCACTCTCTTCACTCTTTGGTGTGCTAAGTGGGATTGCACTTACTTTCATCGTGCCTTATGTGCTGCCAATCCCTGATTCTATCAACATCATCGCGCAAATCCACAGCCACGCACCAGTGATTTTAATCGGGCTGCTTATCCTCTACACGCATATCCCAAATATCAAGCGGCTATTTTCTGGGCAAGAAAACAAAGTGCTATAAATGCCACAAAGTTATGAGATTGTGCTAGAAAATCTAAGCACGCAGGTGATTATAGGCACGCTACCAAGTGAGAGAGAGCAGGCGCAAAGGGTGCAGATAGAGGCGTATATTTGCTATGAGCGAGATGGCGAAGCATTTTTGGACTATGCGCAAGTGAGAGAGTCTATCATCACGCATTTGCAGCAAGCGCGCTACTATTTGCTAGAAGAAGCCTGCGATGGAGTTGTAGCTATGCTTTGCGCGCGTTTTCCGCTTATCACTAAGCTCACGCTCACGCTAAAAAAGCCAGATATTTTCCAAGACTGCTGCGTGGGTATCCGCAAGAGCTATCCCTAGAATCTAGCTATCCTTTTGTCCTATAATTTAAGAAGTATAAATTCTGCATTTGTGCTTGGGCGATCATCAACACTTTTGCAAAATATGAAGATACTCTATTGTTTTGCTCTGTTTTTGCAAACGCGTAGAATCTGCTTTAAAGCGTTGATAATCCTGCTTGACACAAGAATATTTGCCATATTTTTTCATAAGCTTTTCTATTTTTTCTAAACTCAAAAGTCCCTCATCGTTGTAGCTTAAAAATATCCACTCAAACCTTGCTCTTTCAAGCAAAAAATCAAGCGCATTCTCCACGCAGCCCTTTTTGCACCACGCTGACTTTTCATACGCTCTAAGCCCCGTTTTACCCCTTGGAGTAAAGTCATCATACAAGGCTATGGTATTAAGCAAATGATAATTTGCCCCATATTCCCTAGCATTATAGGGCGGGTCAAGGTAGAGTATATCGCCACTAATTTGTGTGATAAGATGTTGAGAATCTTCATTAAAAACCTTATGCGTATTTTGGCTATATTCAAACACTGCAGAGCTTAGCACAAGCTCTTTTGTCGCACTTTTTTTAAGGCTTTTTAAAAATGCTCCATACACACAGGCTGTATTTGCTACCCTATCGCTAGATTCTAAAAGTGAAGCAAGGAGGAAGTAAAACTCTTTTTCATCGATAAACCCACTTTGTCGCCACGCAGCAATTCTCTCTCTTATCCCATCAATTTTCATCGCATTTTCATCGCTAAAATACTGCCTTCCACCCCCACCACCAAGGGCATAATGTGTGAAAATCTTTCCCTTTTTTAAGGGCGTGTTATTGAGTATTGTTAGTAGCTCATTTGTGCGGATAAGGGGGGTGTGATTAGCAATATAGTTTTGATTAAGCACGAAACTATAATATTCTTTATCATTGCTTATAATCTGCTTGACTTTAGGCTTAAAAGCCCTGCCCACAGCCCCGCTCCCAGCAAACATATCGCAGAAGATAGAATCTTCCAAAGGCTTAGTATTGTGCTTTTTGAGCGTAGATTCTATGCTTTGCTGTAAAAATGGCAGTAATTTAAGCTTTGAGCCTATGTAGTTCATTAAAAGACTTGATTAAAAGTTATAAAGCTACTTTGAATCTTAAATTCTACATACATTAAAGGCAAAATATTATTTTCTTTATTAAATATTTGCACTTGTTGATAAAAATCTTGAAAGGAGCTGGAATCTTTATTAACTGTTTCTCTGCAAATTACCATTGGCTGAATGTCTGATGGACGATTTGGAATGTAATACTGCTCCAGCCAATCAATATATCGTTGAATTTGCTTCAAAATCTCAACATAAACACATGTGGATTTTAGTTCTATAGGGACAATTTTTCTTGGTTTTTCATCAATAGATAACATAATGTCAATGCGTTGCATTCCAACACCACAGCTAACTTCATTGCCCAGCCATTCAATCGGTTGATTTTTAAAAATTTCTTTATAACCAGATTGCAAAATATGGGCTTGCAAATGCGTTTCAAATTGATTATTCCTTGAATATTTATAAGTTAGCCTAGGTAAAATATTTAGTTGTTCTTGTCTCCCCTCATAAGTATAATGAGTGGAAATAGGAATAATCTCTTGGCTTGTTGAATTAAAACTAAAATTAACCCCACTGATATTTTTCTTTAAGTTTTTATCTCTAATCAATGAAACAAGTCTTTCGCTCTCATAAATAGTAATCATTGTGTTGCCACGATTACCTTTTAATTTCCTATAAATGAGACTCCATAGTATTTGACTAGGGGATTGCAAGGTTTTAATTTCATCTAATGCTTCCCATTCTGTAACCCCTTGAGCATAAATCATTTCAGGCTCAATCAAACATCTAAAAGTAAGAGATTTATTAAGATCTTGCTTAAGATATTGTTGTTCATCGTTATTGTCAAAAAAGAAATTACTTTTTACTTTAAATAAACCAAAAAATTTTCCCTCATAGATTCCATGTTGGAAATTTTGTTGCAAATAAAAAATGACTAAATCTCCGATTTTGACTCTAGAAAAATCCGCAATCATACTTAAAATAGTATTTTCTGTTTGTGTTTTAAGTTGGGTTGTTTGACTATCATTGAAATCAACAGAAATGTCTTTCATGCCTGTGCCGACAAACATATATTCCAAATGGTATTTAAAGGTTGTAGCATCTACAATAAAAACATGCGTGGTCATTTTATTTCAACTTTCTATGTGTCGTTTCTTTTTGACATTTTTTGCAATACATTCTTACTCCATATTTATACTTTCTTATCGCATTTGCAGACTCATTATCAAACTCATGCCCTTCTTTTACAAGATCTCTAATAATTGCAGCATGCTGACTTGAAGCATGGAGATCGCAAATAGCACAATGCCATTCATTATCTTGTAGAATTTCTAAAAAAGTCTCGCTTAAGTTACTCATATTAACTTCTCTATTTAAATTTAAAAAATTATATTATACCATCTATAAGTCTTTGTATTTTAGGTTTCTATACCTAGTAAGATGGTTTTTTAAGAGTCTTTATGTTCGATAGAGCTTAGAACAATAAGCCATCAGCAATATTTAGTAATCGCCAATCGCACTTTTCGCTACCACATCTCACAAAGACTGAAATATCCAAGTCCTTGCCTTTTTAATCCACTCGCCCTAAGCACAATCTTTGCATTCCATCTTTTGTGAGTATTTTAAAGCTATATTTCACTCTTACCACACAGGCTTAGCAAGCTCTAAAAATAAATCTGTTTTTGTCTTAACACTCATTTTAGATAATCTCTTAAGGATTGATTAGCATCGCATCGCGGATAGGGGGGTTGAGCAAAAAGAGATTATCCAAATCCACAGAAAAAAGGCTATCCACATCGCAAGGGCGGATTCCAATGCCCCTGCCCCTTGGGAGCTGGGGGTTGTTAAACACGGTCATACACTCATTTTTATCCAGCACAAAGGAGCGGATTTGCACTGCGGGCGTGGTTGTGGGGATAATGGTATAGAGTGTCTCATATTTTTTAGAATCCAAATCTTCATTGCAGTTTTTACGCGTGAAAAGCCCATCTTCGCCTAATGCTAGGCAGACATCTTGCGTGCCTAGCTGCACAAACTGCACCGCACCAAGCCCAAAATCCTTAAAAGGATCGTTTTTACTCATATCCTCTGTCAAAGGAATATCCCGTATAGTCCAATTCCTATCTTTCCCAAAGCCCACAATATCCCCAGAAAACGCACTTCGTATCGACACAGGCGCGGTAAATTCTACAAAATCTGGCAGCTCTGGGTCATCTGCATACGCGCTCAATACAAGCACTGCAATAAGCAAGAATCTTTTCATACCCACTCCTTATTTGAAATTCCCAAATCGCACAGGGACATGATCTGAAGCTAAATGCGATCGCACGCTAGCAGCCATCAAAAGCGCGGTGATAGTAGGCAGGGCAAGCGTCCTTCTCTCACTAGAGCTTCGCCCCACAACCGCATAGTCCAAAATCCTATTTGCCGCCCCTCTACTAAAATGCGTGGCGGAATTTTGCGTAACGATGTGTATATGATTGGTGATCCTTGTATCAAGCCCAGATTGCAAGCTAGCAGGATCGCGGTTAAAATCCCCAGCGATGATCCAGCTTAACTCCGGGCGAGTGATAAATTCATCATGCACGGCGGTTACTAGAGCTGTCGCATCGCCACCGCCACTTGCTAATGCGTGGATATTGAAAAACACATCATTGCCGATTCTAATGCCAATAGCAGGGCGTGAAACATCAGCCGCAACCCTATCTTGACGGATTACAAAGACTTCCTCCGCCTGCCTAGCACTCACAATCGCCATATTCACCCTCCTAGCCCCTACATCAATATTGGCATAGTAGATAAACACAGAATTTGGTCGTGAGCGCGTGCCTAAATCCCAAGTGTATTCCTCAATGGGCGTGCCACCGGGCTGGATCACTCTGCCTGTGGGTCTAGCAGTAGCAGGGACTCTGCCAGCTTCTTGCACCATTAGGATATTCACAGGATTATCGCCTGTGATGAGCTGCCTCACGCTTACATTCCACTTATTTTCTGTGCTAGCTGAAGAGCCTTGCAGATTCCAAGTCCCCACGACATAGTCCTCAATCTTGCCAAAAAGTAGGCTTATGCCTAGTAACATTAGCGCGATAATTTTCATTGTGCTGCTCCCTTATGTCAATGTTGAGTCAATCTATCTGCCATCGGTGCTAAAGACTACACCTGCTTGAAGCGGCGGCGCGGTGATAAACCACTGCTGATCGCTATTTAGCTGCCCACCTTGCACGCAGCCTGTGAGAAAAATGCTAAAAAATCTCGTGGCTTGATTGCTCGGTGTCTCTAGGCATTGCTTTGTGGCGACATTTTGGATTTGCACCGCTTGATTGTCAAAGAAATTAAACCTCCATAGCTGCGCTGGATCTTCCATATTGCAGTAGCTGTGGATTACGCCATTTCTATACGCGCTTAGGCAGGTGCCTTCCTTGGCATTTTGGATTGCCACACTGCCATTAGCTTTGGTAAAAATCCGCCAAATCCTAGCCCCACCGAAATCTAGGGTATCTATCAGTGGATACCCCCACACCCAATTCCCCACCGCTAGAGCCCAAAGCGTCAAAACACCCCCCTCAGGGCTCATAATGGAGAGTAAATCAGACACACTCTCTCTACCGCTACTATTCCCCGCTAGCAGCAGTAGCTCTGTATGCTCGGTGGGCGTGTGGTTGCCCGCTTCATCGGTGTTTGGTCGAGGGAGTATGTCTGTAAGGTTTGGTCCTTCTACAAGCGAGACTTTACTAGAATCCACTTCATCAATATCCACAGGCGGCGTAGGAGAATCCCCAATGCCCAAATCCACGCTTACACCTACTTCTTGCGCCAAGCAAACCCCAGATAACAGCACCGCACACATAGTCAAACGCATAGCAACTCCCAATGTCGTAATAATGTATCCGCGATTGTAGGGCAAAATGTATTAAACACCAAGCAAAGCGCGGTAATTTTACCTAAAAGCGCATTACCCTAACTCCAAATGTCGGCATACGCGCATTATAGCGGGAGGCTCTCTGCTTGATCCCAAGAGCTGCCTAGTAGAATCCAAGTCCCCTAGATTTGCCGAGATTTGTAGGCGAGATAGCCCACAATATTTAGCAAAATCGCCAAGCCAAGCAGCCCCACAAGCGCGTAGGTAAAGCTATGAAAATGATCATAAATTTTGCCAATCACCACAGGGGATAGCGCGGCGATGAGATAGCCCACGCCTTGTGCCATAGCGGAGAGTTTGGTGGCGGTTTGGATATTGGAGCTTTTTGTAGAGATAAAGAGCAGCGCGATCCCAAATACCCCTCCCACAGGCACGCCAATAAGCACAGAGACGATTGCTACCACCCACACCTGCTGGGAGATAAGCAGCAGCGCGAAGCACACAATATACGCCCCACAGATGAAAATGATGAGATAGATTCTACGAGCACTAGGCAGCACTCCAAGCATAAGCGGCGCGAAAAACGCCGTAGGCACGAGAATGCAGTAGGTTAGGATCATCATCTGTGAAGCAAAATGCGCGGAGAAGCCAAAGGATATAAGAAAGCTAGGATACCACGCGAAAAAGCTATATGCAATCGCGCTTGTGATCCCCATAAACAGCGTGATTTTCCACGCATTTACATTGGCAAAAAGCGTGCCTGTGGCGGTGGATTTGAGCTTGGGGCGTGAGATCCTGCGGTTGCTCATTTGAGGCAGATAGCTAGCAATGGCAGCCACTGCGAGAATCGCCCAGCTAGAGAGAGCTAAAGGCACAGGCAGCAGCCCCATAAGCGGCAAAATCAGCAGCACCCCAAGCATAGCGGAGAAGTTAAGCACGAGGCTGTAAATCCCCATTATTTTGGGGATTTGTCGGGGGAATTTGGATTTGACAAGGCTTGGGAGCAGCACATTTGCCACGGCAATCCCACTGCCCATAATCGCCGTGCCGATAAATAGCTCCGCACTTCCGCCCACGCAGCGCACAATCTCACCTAGCAGGATACAAAGCAGCCCCACAAACATCGCACGCACAGGCTGAAAATACGAGACGGCAAAGGACACAAGCCCAAAGGCAAGCAGCGGCAGGCTGGTAAGCAGCCCAGCAAGCGCGGCATTTAGCGCGTAATACTCACGCACAGAATCCACCACAGGCGCGATAGAAGTGATGGGCGCGCGGAGATTTAGGGCGATCAAAATGATTGGCAAAAGATTGATGAAAAAGATTTTGCGCCGTGTGTTGGTGGAGTTTTGTGCTTTGCTCATTGCTGGCTCTTTGGGGGTGGATTGTTGCGATGGATTCTAGCATACTTGGGGCTTTTTGGCTGGTGGAGTTTGCCTGCTAGGGTTTGTGTGTTTGCGCATTATGTCCTGTGTTTTAATGTTTGGTGTGCTTTAGGGCTTGTCGCTCGCACTTAGATCTGCCTTGCTAGAATCCACTTTTACAATTTTCCACGCATAAGCCTCTACATACTCTTGCTCTAAGCTGCACTTGTGTTGTAGGTTATGCTGGCTTGGGCTTTGTCAAAGCAATTAGCGCGTAGAATTGCGTGTATCCGCGAGCATTGCTCTAAATTCCTTGATTTCGCTCTCTTGGGCGGCAATGATGGCATTAGCGATTTTTTTAATCGTGGCGTTGTTGCTAATGCTTAGGATTTGCTTTGCTGCATCAATCGCGCCTTGGTGGTGGGCGATCATAGAGTGCATATAAGCACTTTGCACATCATCGCTACTGGATTCTTGGCTGGATTTGTGCATTGCTTGCATCATTGTCTGCATATCGCGCTTTGCTTGTTGCACAAATTGCTGGTATTGCTCTTTGTCTATTTCTTGGCGTAATTGCGCTTCATTACGCAAGAGTTTGGTGAAATATGCGATTTCTTTTTCTTGCGCGCTAATGATTGCTTTCGCGATTTTTTTCAGCTTGGGGTGTAAATCTTTACTTTGTAAGAGCTTTTGGGAGGAGAGAATCGCGCCTTTGTGGTGGGGGATCATATTTTGCAAGAAGTCGATGTTGGGATTCCCACTTTCTGTAAATTTTGCTTCCATCATTGGCGCGTGCATTAAATTTAGCACCTCTTGTATAAAGGCGGATTCTGGGCTTTGGTGGGCTTGGGTAGCGTGGCTATGGGCGTGGGAGTCTGAGCTATGCTCGTGGGGTTTTGCCATAGACACTTGCGCTAAAGCCGCTGCCACACAGCAAGAGAGTAGTATATTTTTCATTGCGGACTCCTTGTAAAAGATAAAAGTGGATTCTAGCTTTGCTTTGGTTAATCAATCGATAATGCCCAAATAAAGCCTTATACCCTATACTCCACCACGCAGTAATTTGGCAATATCTCTTTTACTCTTTCTGTTAGGATTCTGCCTCTCTCAATAACCGCTTCATCATTCACTCCCTCCCAATCGCCTTTTTCATCAAATTCAAGCTCAAAATAATCATACGCCCATTCGCTTAATTCTTCATCAAATTTTTCTATCTCTTCCCTATTCTCTGTTATATCAATCCCAAAGTCATCTTCTAAAACACCTTCAAGCGAAGTCCCACAACCCTCTTCATCCCACAATCCACAATCATAATCCGCCATTACATAATAATACTTTATCTCCTTTATATCATCTTCACTCTCAACATAAGTCTCTATATACGCATCGCCTTTAAAGTGTGCTTTCAATGCCTTAGCAAGTTCTAATTTTTGTTCATTAAAGGCAGCATACAGCTTTTTTAGAAACTCATCTGCATCATCTTTATACCAATACAGCCCATACTCATCGTGTAGCCACTGCCATTGTTTAAATTTCCACGCTAAATCTTGCGGCAATCCCAAAAGTTCATACCCAACATTTGGAAATTCTCTTTCTTGCTTTTCATCACTCCAAAGACTCCATATCCCACTACTATAAAATTCTTCCCACACTTGCAAATGCCATTTGTGGCTACAAGATTCATCGCCACAAGGCTTTAGCCTTTGTTTTTGCTCTAGCTGCTCTTTATGCTTTTGCAGGAGACTTTCATATCGCTCTAGCACGCCTTTATTTGGCTCTTTTTTGCTATTTCTCTCCATAATGTCAATAATGCTTTGTGGAATCTCTTTGTAAGTTTCAATCACATTTAATGCCATATTGCGATTACCCGTTACAGGACTTTGCAGGGCAGTCTCTACAAACTCTAACCCAATAATCTCATCAAAATTTCTAAGATTTTGCACGATGAAAGTTATATCATCATACACCCTAAACTCCGCTCCAAGCCCTAGCTCATCTTGTGGCTCACTTTTTAAAGATTCTAGATTAAATCGCTCTTTTGCCAAGGCACAAAGCCTTTTATACCGCTCTTTAGAATCTGTAAGTGTGAGTGGATACCACTCTTTGAAGTCCTTATTTTTACTAGCGATTTTAAACATATCCTCCCATATATCAATGCCAAGATGCCTAGCAATATTCCTTGCATTATGGTCAAACACATTAGCACGGATAATCCCCTCCCAATCAATCTTTTTATGAAAAGCAATGTCTCTTATAATGTTAAGCAACTCCTCTTTTTCGCTCTCATCATATTCTAGCTCCTCTTTAATGGGGCTAATCAACGCACAAATAATGGCAAATCGCTCTATATTCATCGCTTTGTTTTTAGATTCTCTCATAAACAATGCGACTAGCTCTTTTGAGTGCGGATAGTCTGCAAAATGCACCTTACTCAAGCCACAAAAGCTATATAGCATTTTACCTGTTGCAATATAGATTTTTTCATCAAAGCCATTTTCTTGTATAAAGCCTAGCAAATCACCCTTTTCCAAACACTCAAGCACAATATGATCAATCCCAATCTCACATTGATAGCCTTCAAGCAGCAGCCACTCTCGCTTTTTCTCATCATCAATTTTCACATAATCCACATAGGCGATTCTCCCCCAGCCCTTTGTGCATTGTGCAAGATAAAAGACCTCTTCATTTTTCTCATTTCGTGCTAATGCTACTGCTACAAATCTCGCAAACTCATCTGCCAAGCCAAATTGCATAAGCATACTTATTTCTTTCTCATCAAGTCTGCACACCCCAAGCACGGCAATGCCAAATTTAATCGCCTCTCTATGCACCCCACTACGCAGAAACTGCCTAGCCGCAGTGATACAAAAATGCAAAAGTCTCGTATTATTATCCGCTTCATTCATCAATGCTTCCAAAAAATCATCAATATACCCAAGCGTTCTATGCTGGATAATAAACATATAAATCCCACCTAAATGCTTATCTATCAATTCATTACTTAGCTCACTAGAATCCACTTCTGCAAAACACCTAAACATCGCAAGCAGCGTAGCAGCACTATCATCTGTGTCTTTCCCCATAATGCCATCTAGCATTCCGGGCATAAAGTTTAGCCCCGCAATCTCTGGCATAGCAATATGCAGGCTATCATCATCTGGCAAGTCTTTATCCAAGCCATCTTCTGTCGCATTTTCTATAATCCACCTAAGCAATCCTTGCTCGCCGCTTATAATCTTTTCATAGCTTTGCATAGTATTCCTTTTTGCAGTTTGCTTTATTATAGCATTTCAAGAACGTTGCACGATTAATCGTTTAACATCACAAACTACTTAAAGATTCTCATTTACTATATATATATATATATATAATGCTTCCT
>OWHX01000206.1_pt1 | contig 36371 bp, 26 predicted proteins | sample 1732801 | NCBI WGS metagenome assembly OWHX01 (sample SAMN05065755, study PRJEB22554) | human gut metagenome | biome: ENVO:2100002; feature: ENVO:00000062; material: ENVO:00002003 | host: Homo sapiens | place: USA
TTCTCATAGAGATAGTAACGGATATCGCCGATTTCATAGGGGTTATTAGCATTATTAGAGCTAATCTTTAGCCCAATGTAGTTGTAAGTGAGCACCTTTTCATATTTAAGCCCAATGGCAGAGAGGTCGATTCTCCCTTGTGTGTAGTTGTCATTGTCTGCTGGCTTCTCTCCCTCATAGATGGCGATGAGCTTTTCAATCTGGGCGCACTGCTCTTTGGCACTGCCATCACAATGGATTAACTGCTGCTTCCCAGTAGAATCTACAAAGTTATACTTAATCTCGCCTGCATCAATGAGTCGCTTGACTTCTCCTGCTTGGATATTGAGATGTTGGAATCGATCACCGGCATTGGTGATAGCAAGGATTGGCTTGCCATAGCCATTGACATTGTTTGCATAGTCTTTCATTGATACACCTAGCTCTAGCACACTTGCTTCATTTTTACCATTGACTAGTTGATTATCTAGCACGAGCTGGGCATTGGTAGCGTCCATTGTGATTTGCCCACCGGGGGTTAGGGTTAGGTTGTGGAAGTGTGCGACAGAATTACTGCCTAGCGTGATAGTATCGACCTTGGTCTGTGTGATAGCACCGCCGTGGAAAGCCGCCCCAGATTTTAGCGTTAAGCTCTTGCTTGTTAGGTTTGCTATGCCTCCACTATGGAAAGCAGCATTAACCCCTAGCGTGATATTCTCACTTGTCAAGCTAGAGCCTGTCCCACCATAGACATAGAGCCACGCTCGAGAGCTTGCTTGATCATCGTGTAGGGTGAGATTTTTGATCGTATAGGTGCCATTGTCTTTTAGAAATAGCCTAGATTCTGGGCTTATATCGTGTCCTGTTGCTCCTTGTGCGGATTGGAGGATTTCTAGCGTATCGATAGACATATTGCTATTAGCGATGATATGCCCCTTGCGCGATTTGATTGTGCCAAAGCTTGCTTTGCCCTTGATGTCTTCTACATAGATTTTCGCGCCACTTAGCGCAGAATCTAGCCACGCATCAGCTCCACTCTCTCTACCTAGCACAATCGTGCCTGCAAAGTTTAGATTCTGCCCCTTAAATGTCGCAGTAGCTCCGCCAAAAGCGACACTGCCAGCATAGAGATTCATATAAGAGCCGCTGCCCTTTATATCTATATCTTTATTTGATTCAAACCTTAGCGTATGTCCGCCAGCATTGACATAAAACTTCGCATTGTCCATAGAGATAGAATCCGCTTTGAAGTTTGCGTGAGAGTTCCTGCTAGTTGCGGCAAAAGTTAGAGAGAGATTATTAGCAGTGAGCTTATCTGTGGCAGTGAAGTTAAACACTCCAACCCCCATAGCCCCATCTCGCCCCGCTGCGATTTGGGTGCCATTTAGGTTGATTTCTTTAGCTTCAAAGTTTCCAGTGATTTTGCTCCCACAAGGTAGCCCTACGCAGTCCCAGCCACTTGCGACATTAAAGGTGAGTTTGTCGTTAAAGACAAGTTCGCCATTTTCATATTTGTGGGTAAATTCTGTGTCGCCAGATTTGTAGGTTTCTACATTTTTTACTATAAAGGTCTTTGCAGTAGAGTCGGTTTTACTTTCTAGGTTATAAACACTATTTGTTATATCTTTACTCTCTTGCGCAAATACAGGTAACCCCAGAGCCAGCACAAGTGGGGCGAATATCAGCGCACGCATATTCCCCCCCCCCCAAGACACCTTAAACCGCAGCCAACAGCACGCGCGCAGCGATGTGCAGTGGCTTGAGCTAGATTCTGTCTCACATCTCTTCCTTCGTTTGATTGAAGTTTGATCTAAGCTTGGCTTGATTGAGCGTGCCAGCCTAAGTTCATTGGTAAGGTGATTTACTTTATAGATAAATCGCCCGTATTATAGCATTTTAAAACAAAACCCCAATGCTTCTTAGAATCTAGCCTAAAGTGTGGAGAAATAACCCACCCACCCAAGCAATGCCCAAGCCCACGCGCTAAGATTGCGCGCACTTGCGCTACAATGCTTGCTTATCACATTTCATATCAAAGGACTTACAATGCGATCTTTAGGACTTCACAAAGTGCTAGCACTCCTAGCAGTAGCCTCTCTCTCAATGCTTTCTGCCAAGACTATTGACACAGCCAATGCCAAGGCAGGGTTCACCGCCTATAAGTCGCCTAAAAAGCTTGCCGTTGGCGGGACATTTAATAATATTGTCTTTAAGTTCAAAAAGGGCGATAGCATAGCTCTCCAGCTAGAAGGAGCAAGTGCTACAATGGAGGCAAATGCCATAAATCTCGGCGATGCAGCCAAAGATACAAGCCTAAAGGCAAACTTTTTCTCCCAATTTAAGCAGGACAAAAAGGGCAAGCAGCTTATCCGCGTGGTCTTTAGAGAAGTCGTAGCAGGGGAGAATCTAGGCACAATGCTAGCAAGCGTATCGATGAATGGCAAAAGCCAAAAAGTCCCTATGCAATACACGATCCAAAACGGCACACTCACAGCAAAGGGCGTGATTGATGTGCTGGATTTTGGGCTTAGTGAGGCGTTTGCCAAGCTTGCTAAAGCGTGCGAGACACTACACGAGGGCAGAAGCTGGACACAAGTAGAGATCTACTTCAGCGCGCCGGTGAAGTAGGACCTAGCTAGAATCTATGCTGGCAAATCCTAGATTCTAGCTTACTCCGTCATTGCAAGGCGGGGCAAAGTTGCCAAGCAAGCCCCAGCAAGCTTCTTTGAGCAAAGCGACTCTTTCAAAATCACACATTGACAAACTCTGCTATAATGCAAGCCCTTTAACCCAAAATAAGCGAGAATCTAATGAGAACACAATGGATACAAGAGCGTCAAAATGACCCGATAAAAACCCAGCTCTACTACGCCAAGCGCGGAATCATCACGCAAGAAATGCGCTATATCGCTAATATCGAGCATATCGAGCCAGAGCTTGTGCGCAAGGAAGTCGCCAAAGGTCGCCTAATAATCCCAGCAAATATCAACCACACAAACCTTGTCCCTATGGGCATAGGCGTGGCACTGCGCACCAAAATCAACTCCAACATCGGCTCAAGCCAAATTTGCAACTCCGCAGATGAGGAGGTAGAAAAGCTCAAGGTTTCTATCAAATACGGCGCAGATACCGTTATGGATCTAAGCACCGGAGGGGATTTAGACAAAATCCGCACCGCTATCATTGGGGCTTCTAGCGTGCCTATTGGCACTGTGCCGATGTATCAAATCCTGCACGATGTGCAAAATGATGTGCTAAAGCTAGATATTCCTACAATGCTCGCTACACTTGAAAAACAAGCCCAGCAAGGGGTTAGCTACTTCACCATACACTGCGGATTTTTGCTAGCACATATGCCAGCAGTCTCTAAGCGCAAAATGGGCGTGGTCTCGCGCGGCGGCAGCCTTATGGCAAGCTATATGCTGCATTATCATAGGGAGAATCCATTCTATGAAGCCTTTGATGAGATCCTAAAAATCTGTCAAAAATACGATGTAAGCCTAAGCCTAGGGGACTCTCTACGCCCGGGCTGCTTGGCTGATGCTAGCGATGAGGCGCAGTTCGCCGAGCTAAAGGTGCTAGGCGATCTAGCTAAACGCGCTTATAAAGCTGATGTGCAAGTGATGATAGAAGGTCCCGGGCATGTCCCACTTAATCAAATCGAGCGCAATGTCAAACTGCAAAAAGAGTATTGCAGTGAAGCACCCTTTTATGTGCTAGGACCACTTGTAACAGACATCGCCGCAGGTTATGACCATATCGCAAGTGCCATTGGTGCGTGCGTGGCAGCGTGGAAAGGCGTGGCGATGCTCTGCTATGTAACGCCAAAGGAGCATTTAGGACTGCCTAATGCCAAAGATGTGCGAGAGGGGATCCTAGCCTACAAAATCGCCGCACACGCCGCAGACATCGCGCGAGGTAGAATCAAAGCGAGAGAGAGAGATGATGCGATGAGCGATGCGCGCTATGCCTTTAACTGGAATAGACAATTCGAGCTAGCACTAGATCCAGATAGAGCTAGAGAATACCACGATGAAGCCCTGCCGCAAGAAGTCTTTAAAGAAGCGGAGTTTTGCTCGATGTGTGGTCCAAAGTTTTGCAGCTATAAAATCACCCAAGATATTTTCAAGCAGTATGGCGATAAGGTAAAGGAGCTAGAGCAGGCTTAGGCTCTAGTGTTTATAGGCAGTGTGGATTCTAGCAAGCAGAATCTAGGGGGAGATTCTAGCAGGTAGATTCTAGGGGGCTAGTGGGGGGCTAGGTTTAGGACTATGAGGTAGCTTCCCCAGCCGCCTTTGCCTTGTATAAATTGCGCGCTAGAATCTAGGCGCAAGAGAGTCGCGCGCAAGTCTTGTAGCCACTCTTCTTCATAGTGGGAGATGAGCAAAAAGGCGCGTTTAGATTCTGCTTGGCGCAAGGTTTGCTCAAGCTTGGCTAAATCTTTGTCAAAGGTGGTGAATCGCACGCCGGTGTAGGGGGCTTGCGCGCCTTTTGGACTCTGCGTATCTGCTATGCCATAGCCATCTAAAAAGCTGTAATACATAAACGCTGGCTTTGAAGCGCGATAGATCAGCACTAAGTCATCGCCCTTTGCTTGCGTTTGTAGTGTAGCAGTAAGGGCGTGGGTTTGCTGGATATAGTGCCAATGGGGGTAGATTTTGCCATAGCGCAGCAGAGTAACTGCCAAGATCCCCACCACAAGAGCGATCCCCGCCCACTTCCAGCGAGCAAATAGCGCGACTAAAAAGTAGCAGCACAGCAGATTGAAAACAGGTGTCATATAGAGCGAGAGTCGCCCGCCTATCACGCCACTATGCCCAAAGGGGTAGATTCTACATAAAGACAGAGCGACCCACACCAAAAGCGCGCATATACACAGGGTGAAAATAAAGCGCGCTTGCTTATAGGCGACCACCAATCCAAGCAGCCCCATACACATATACACAGGCACGGCTTGAGACTTGATAAAAGGCGTGAAGCCTTCAAGCACGCCAAGCAAGGTGTCTTTGATAAAGGCTGGATACGCGCTAAGTGAATGCGGGAGAAAGAAGCTCTGCCAGTAAGTGTAGAATCCATCGACCCTTTGATAGCGGATATAGAGCAGATAATACAGCGCGACAAATCCGCCCAAAAGCAAGAAAGGCACAATATGCGATCGCAAAAAGCCTAGAGTCTCGCGCCTATGCTGGACTAGCAATGCCAAATACATCGCCGCGCCAAGAAATAACGCCGTGTAAGCAAAAAGCGAGCAAGCAATAATGCTTAGGCTAAGATAGAGCGGCTTGCTCCTTTGCTCCAAACGCGAATATATATATATATATATATATATATATCATTAGAAAGCTACAAAATGCCTCGATCCCATATTGCTTAAACTCTGTGGTGTAGTGCAAAAGCCCCATATTCCCCACAGCAAGCAGGACAAAGACAAAGCAGCCAAAGGGAGAGAAGAGCCTTTTGCCAATCATATATGCCAAGATGAGCGTGCCTAGCCCACATACAAAAGGCAGGAAGTAAAGCACCCACTCGCTATACCCAAACACAGCACCCAAAGTCTTAGACACAAGCAAGAAGCCAAGCGGTGCGGCTTGCGTAAAGGGAAGTGGTGCGAAAAAAAGCTCCCTAAAAGAGATCCCATACATACTAAAAGCTAGCATTGCTTCATCAAGCCATAAATCCTTGTGCCATACATAGCAGTAGATTCTAGCTAGCACGCCAAGAGCTAGCACCATAATGGCTAGATATGTCCAAAGCGCGCTATTTGCGCTTATGTTTTTAGATATTTTCATACTTCACCAACAGCTAGGAGATTTGAGACATAAAAGCTCGCATTATAGCAGAGTTTGGATCTATCAAGTGGATTCTAGGTAGCTATCTACCTAGAGCGCAGGACTAGCGCAAGCTTTATCGATGATAAATAGGCTAAACCCAGAATCTTAAGCGCACTAGCTGCGGCACAGATGTCCTTACACCAATGCCAGCGAAATTTGCGGGATATAGGTAACAAGCAAAAGTCCCACAAGCATCACAGCAAACCAAGGCAGCACAGATACCACGACATCTTTAAGCCCAAGCCCTGTGAGAGAGCTTGCGACAAAGAGATTAAGCCCCACGGGCGGGGTGATCATACCAAGCTCCATATTTAGCACCATAATGATCCCAAAGTGTATGGGGTCAATCCCAAGTGAAACAGCTATGGGGAGCAATAGCGGGGTCATAATCATCACCACAGAGCTAGGCTCCATAAACTGCCCCATAACAAATAGCACGATATTAACCACGATGAGAAACATCCACCAGCTCATATTTTGCTCGATGAGAAATGCTGCTATGGCGTGCGGGATACGCTCGCTTGTAAGGAAATGCGCAAACACCACCGCACAGCCGATGATAAGAAAAATCATCGCTGTAGTAATTGCTGCATCAAGACACACGGCATAGAGATCTTTTAGCCGTAAGTCCTTATAGACAAACACAGAGATGATAAAGGCATAGACCACGGCGATCCCAGCGGCTTCTGTGGCGGTAAAGATCCCACCATAGATCCCGCCAATGACTACGGCGATGATAAGCAGTGCCCAAAATGCCCGCCCAAAGGCTTTTAAGCGCGCTTTTAGGCTCTCTTTCTCACCGCGCTTAAAGCCTAGTCTCTTAGCCCCAAAGTATGTATAGAGCATCATAAGAGAGCCCACAAGAAGCCCCGGCAGCACGCCGGCTTTAAAGAGAGCTTCGATAGAGACGGCAATTTCTTTTCCGTGCAAATCGCTTAGCCCGCTTGCAGTAACCCCATAGACAATCATCACCACAGATGGTGGGATTAAAATCCCAAGGCTTCCAGCAGTAGTGATCGCTCCCACAGAGTAGGGCTTGGGGTAGCCTGCTTGACTTAGAGCGACAAACATCACTGACCCTATGGCGACAACCGTGGCTGGAGAGCTGCCACTCACTGCGGCAAAGATGATACACGCTAGAATCGCGCTCATAGGAAGCCCACCGGGCAAATGCCCAACAAGCGATTTGGCAAAATCCACGATCCGCCCCGCCGCACTGCCTTTACTAAGCAAAGAGCCCGCTAGGATAAACATAGGGATCGCCATAAGCGTGGGCTTAAAAGCGGCGATAAAAATATCTGGGATTCCAGCTATATCGTGGCTTGTGAAAAGCAGCAGGCAAATGAGAGAGCTAATGCCAAGCGCGATTGCCACAGGCACGCCCAAAAGTAACAGCACAAAAAGCAGCAAAAACAGCACAGCAAGGCTCATAATCGCTCCTGTTTAGTAGGAAAACTTCGCATTCTACTCCTTAATGGCAGTATCGTGGATAATTTCATCTTGCGTTTTTTTCGCCACAAGCTCTGCTGGTGTGAAAGAGACTTCATAGATTTTCTCACATACGCGATAAGTTGCCCCGATAAATGCCAAAGGCAAGCACAGCAGAAATATCCACAAAGGCACTTCGTGCAATGCTTCAGAATATCGCCCAAGATCATAATAAAGCTCACAAGTTACAATCCCAGCCCACGCCATAAACGCTAAAAACAAAGCACTAAGGATATGGGAGAGCAGCACGCTAGCTTTCGCCCATTTTGGTGGGAACTTCTCTACAAGCACCATCACAGAGATATGCACGCCCTTGCGGAATCCATACGCCGAGCCAAAGAGCGCGCTCCAAATAAAGCAGTAGCTTGAGACTTCTTCGCCCCACGCTAGAGAATGCACGCTAGGATAAAAGCTTGAGACAAAGCGCAAGCAGACATTGATAGCTACAATCACCACCCCAGCTACAAGCCCAAATACGGCGATGTTTTTGTTGATTTGTGCGATGATTGTATCAAGGACTTTGAAGAATTTTTGCACGCTAGGGTTTAGGTGTGCCCACACAAAAGGCGCACCTAAAAATCGCAACACTCTTTTCACGCGCGATTCTTTAGTTTGTTTCTAGGGTTTTTTGGATTAGCTCTTCTCCTACAATGTCATAAAGCTTAGGATAAATAGCTTTCATCGTGCTCTCCCATTGTGCTTTTTGCTCGTTAGAAAGCGCGTAGATTGTTAGCTTGCCACTTTGCTTGGCATAGTCGTTGAGATTTGCTAGCAGCTGGCTCTCATCGCGCGCACTTTCTTCTCGCTCAAATTCTGTGGCTTCTTTGATAGCTTGCTTCACTATGTCTTGCAAATCGCTTGGCAGCTCACTCCAAAACTTCTCGCTCATCACAACAAGATAGCCCAAATAGCCGTGGCTAGAGAGTGTTAGAGACTTTTGCACTTCGTAGAATTTGGAGTTGTAGAAGTTTGAGAGCGGATTCTCTGTCCCATCAACTACGCCTGTTTGTAAAGCAGAATACACTTCGCCAAAGTTTATGACCTGTGGGTTTGCGCCCATAGCTTTTATCTGCTCTTCTAGCACTTTTGAAGTTTGGATTCTAAGCTTTTGTCCCTTGGCATCTTCTGGTAGGACAATGGGCTTTTTATTAGAGCTAAAGTGTTTAAATCCAGCGTCCCAATAATCCAGCGCGATAAAGCCTTTTTGCGCGATTTTTTCCTTCAAAATATCGCCCACTTCACCATCCATCACTTTATGCAAATGCTCGTTATCTCTAAAGATGAAAGGCACATCCCAGAGATTAAACTCTTTCACAATGGGCGTGAATTTTGAGAAGCTTGGAGCTGCCATTTGGACATTGTTGCGCTTAAGCTCTTGGAAGACTTTGTCATCATCGACAAGCTGCGTAGATGGGAAAACCTCGACTTTGATTTTGCCTTGGCTAAGCTCTTCCACACGCTTGGCGAAAAAGTCCGCAGCCTTGCCCTTAGGTGTCCCAGAACTAACAACGTGGGAGAATTTAATCGTGTAGCTTTCTTGCTCTTTTGGTGTGCTATCACCACAGCCCAAAAGCCCTATGCTAAGCGCACTTGCTACAAGCACTCCACCGCATAGCTTCACTATATTTGTGAGGTTTGATCTTGCTTTCATTTGCACTCCTTGGTTACTTTAAGATGGTTTATTCTAGCGCAAAATCTAGCCATTTAGCAGGCTTTTATAAGGCTTATAGGTATGTTTCTAGCTTTTGTAACGCTTTTTGCAATAAATGTGGGCATACATACGCGCTCTCTTGCTGGGGGTGTGCGCTTGTATCAGTGGTCGTTGCTACCATATAGAAGTATCTACACCCCATAAGCAGAGCGCAAAACTGCGGGCAAGAGTAGTGATAATACTGCGGGAAGATTTCAAACACCACCGCGCCTTCTTGCATAAAAAAGGCATTGCTAAGCCCTGCGCCGTGTAGGCTTGCGATAATGCTACTCTCCCTAGCCATACAAGCTTGCTCTACTAGGCTTAAATCATCTGGCAGGATAATCTCATAGCCAAAGGCGGAAAAGATAGATTCTACTTCTTTGGTGTTTTCTAAGTGGCGATTAGAGCCGCTTGGGCGAGTTAGGAAGATTTTGCGCTTTTTAGGGGATTCTTGTGGGGGCAGGAGCTTGGCGAAGTTTTTGTAAAACTGCTGCAAGAGCATTGGCAGTGCGAGTGTGCGGGAGAGTAGAATCCCATCGCGCCACTCCACACTCTCAAAGTTTGCTATAAGCGTTGGGACGATTAGGGATTTAGCTTGTATGAGTCGGCTTGGACTTAGGGGGAGGATTTTAGATTCTGGGATTTGTAGAATCTGCCACATCTGTCTTTGATATGGCATATCTTGGGCTAGGAGATAGTAGTCTGGCTCTAGCCCGCTGCGGCGGATTTGCTCTAGGGCGGCTATGCTTTCGCTTAGGAAGTGGTAGTAGTTGGTGGCTTGGTGGAGCAGAGCTAGAGAGCCATTGACCCTATGGAGCTTAAAAAGCCTTTGATAGTAGAATCTAGCCCATAGTTTGCACTGCTTTAAGGACTCTAGAATCTTGCGCGCTTTTGATGCGTTTCTAGGCAGGGCAAAGGCGTGGGTGGGGTAGGAAGTTTGTGAAATGATAGCTTTATGCGATTTGGTGATGACTATCTCGCTATCATCGCTATAGCAATAGCCTTGTGGATAGACTCGCACAAAAAGTGCGCGGAAGCGGTAAGTATAAGGGCGGAAAAAGCGATGAAAGCTGCCGAAAATGTCTTGGAAGTGGAAGTTGTTGTAGGGCTTGGGGGTGGGATTTTGGCTAGAGGGTTGGGCTTTGGGGCTAGAATCCACTTTTTGTAATTCTGCGTTTTTGTCAAAAGTGGATTCTAGGTTTTGTGTGTTTTTTGTGATTTGTGTTTCACTGCCACTTTTGGATTCTAGGATTGTAGATGAGAAAGGCTTGCTTTGCGTGCTTTTTAGTGCAACTTGCTCGCGGAAAGATTGGTGCTGTTCTCTAGGCTTGCTCTGGGATTCTAAGATTTTTGCGCTAGAAATGGCATTTTTCAAGTCGCGCGTGGGAGATAAGACTGATGGTCTATCGAGCTCGCGCGGTGCAGAAATCGCCGTTTCTAGCCAAAAAGCTGAATCCTTATCTACGCCCCCCCCCTAACTGCGATTCTATAAGCCCCTGCAAGCTCTCATCATCAGCATAAGAGAAAATGCCATTGCCACAGATGAGTAGGTTAGATTCTGGCTCTATGGGGATTTCTTGGGCTAGGTCGCCGCACTGCCTTGCGTGCTCAAAGCCTGTTCGCTTGCTCTCTAAAATGCGGAAAAGTAGCTGCAGCATCGCATCTCCTTAATAAATGTGGATTTAGAATACAAACGCGCAATTGTGCCTATTTTGAAATAAAAGCTTGGTAAAGCTCCACTGCTATGGCTTGTGGGCTATAATGTGCTAGATTTGCCTTTGTCTCTTATATAAAGCAGTGCCGCCACAAGCCCCACACAAGCAATAATCCCAAGCGGTAGCACAGGCGACATATAGCGCGTCTCTGTTACAGGGGTAAAAGCCACGATAAAAAGCGCGCTAAAAAACCCAGCAAAAGCAGCACTAAAGCTAAAGAGTAGCAGAGGGCTGCGCATTGTGGGCTTAGAAATCCACAGCACAAGGGAAGCAAGCAGGACAAAAAGGCTTAGCAAAACGCCATAAATGTGATTAAACATAAGCTTGTGCGTGTATAGAAAGTCATAGATTTTTGTCTGCAAGGGGCTTAGGGAGATACTTTGCTCATTTTGGGGGAAGTCTTTGGTCACTTCAATGTGCCAAGGGTGCGTGGGCTTCTCTTGTAGCTTTGTGCTATCAAAGATCCACCCCGGATTTTGTATCCACATCGCTTTTAAGAAGCGCATTTCGTGGGCTAGGAAGTTTATGGGGTGTTTTGTAATAGCTAGAATCCACTGCCTTTGTAGCCCCTCTATCTTGCCGTGGGGGATTGGGCGCAGGTCATCATACGCCCAAGGGACATTGAAAGGATCGGCATCAAGCAGGCTGCTTGTGTAGAGAGCTTTGACATCTTCCCAGCCTTTATTGGGGAGATACCATTCTTGCTTAAAGCAGCTAGAGTCATCAGCTGGCACGCACGCGCCCGCGATTTGGTGCAGGAGTGTGGCGTTTGTGGGGTAGGCTACGCCTTTTGTAAGCAGCTTTGGGACTATGGTAGCGATACCAAGGCAGATAATCGCCGCTAGGGCAGTGGCTTTGACAAAGCTGCGCACAAAGCTCCTAGAATCTAGCCCCCTATCTTGTAGCCACACATACACGAGCACAAAGCTTATGGGAAAGACGCTAAATATCGCATTATGCCGCCACAGCAGCGCGAAAAATAGCACCACAAAAATCGCCCCCCACAAAAGCCTAGGACGCCGCACAGGCACGAGCAGGGCAAAAAGCACCATACTATATGCGCAAAATAGCAGCATAGGCAGCGCGAAGCTGTGGTATTGCACGAAATTTTGGAAGTAGATATTGCCGATAAAGATGGGAAAGAGTAGCCCCAAAGCCCAGAGTGAGCGAAAGCGCAGGTAAAATCCCCATACCAAAAACAAAAGCCCCACATAAAAAGGTATAAGATTCCACAAATACAGATAGTAAAGATGCTTGCCAAAAATTGCATAAAGCAGCTCTAGCACATAGGGGATAAACACAGGGTGCCAGTTGTCTTTGATTAAAGCAATGGAGCCATAAGTATCGCCGATGATGTGAAAGCCCGGGAAGCCTAGCCAAAATTGAAAGACAAAAAGCCCCACAATAAGCCCAAAGCTAGCGCATAAAAACGCTTTGTCCCTGCGAGTAAGCGGAGCTAGACTTGTATGCCTCCCCCCCCCCCAAAGAGATTTATTAGTAGAATCTAGCAGGCTGTGGCTAACGATAGGCGCGCGCTTTGGGTGGGCAGCGTCAAACTTGCGCGCCATCTTTTTGCCAAATACAAGCACAAGCCACACCACAAGCGCGAAAGTAAGGCATTGTAGCGTGCTCTGCAGGGGAGTGGCTAGAATCTTAGCACTATAAGTGATTATGCCAATGTGGCTTCCAAGCTCTAGGGGGGATTGTGAGATAAGCTCTAGGCGGTTGCTATCTGGGCTAGGGTGCGTGAAGCTAGGGGCTTGGGCTAGGTCCCAGTCTATGCTGCGGATTGTGATGGCAACGGCATCTTTATGTGCGCGAAAGATGGGGTGTGAAAAGATGAGTTTAGCGGCGTAGTGGTGGGATTGATCGCTAGATTCTAGCGTATTGACTACGCGTATATCTGCTTGTAGCAGCTTATCTGTGCTAGCAAGCCGCAAGCCCCCAAATATGCAAAGTGCAAGTGCTGCGCATAAGCTCCAAGCAATGAGCGCGCGCTTTATCCTAGAATCTAGCTTCATTATAGTCCTTAGAGAAGAGTAAATTTATAGGCGGATTCTAGCATTTTTGCGCTTGTGGGAAGCTTGGGATAGGTTAAAGAGACAAAGAGAAATGCTTAAAATAAGTAAGATAGATTCTAAGGTTGGCACTAGAATCTGTGTTTCCTTATGGATTGCTTCGGCGATTTTATCGCCTCGCAATGACGATGTAAAAGTGGATTCTAGGGACAACGCCCAAAGTTAAACAACTCCGCGCAGGATTCTAGGATTTTTGGGGAAAATTTGTTTTGTAATCAAGTAGATAGGCGGAAGGATTTGGGTGATAGAATCGGGGTTTTTCGAGTCGCGCAAGGAGATAAGACTAGAGGTCTATCGACACAGCGCGGCGATGAAATCCACGATTATAGCCCCAAAGCCAACGCCAAAACCAAGCAAGACTGAATCGTCTTAATCTACCACAAGCACCGCCCGCTTTCACACTGATTCACCCCCTCCGCCCTAAGCGCACCCCCACTTCCGCGCCGCCCAGCCCCATCGCCACTGCAATCGCCAGCTGAGACCACGCTAGCAAAGGGCAGCGTGTGATACGCGCTTGCTTGAAGCGCAGCAAGCCGCTCTAAAGTATAGCCCCCTTCAACCAAACGCGCCAAAAAATCCTGCCTTGTATAAACAGGAATCGTATAGGCGGCAAACTCTTCTTGACTTAGCAAAATATTTGTGGGGATAATGCGCGTGCCATCATTGGTGCGGATAGCGACCATAGCGTGCGAGCCTCTGCGTCCATCAGGCGTGATTAAATCCATTAGCAAGATAAACACGCTCCCACCCGGTGAGCGCAAGATATGCTCGGCTACGCGGTTGTTTTGCTCAGGATTTAGCCCAAGGATTGGGATATTCCAATCATATTGAGGCAGCAGGGAAATCGCGCTTGCCACGGCGGTGTTGTTGCTGCTTAGGGAGATAAACTCTGGGGTAACAAACTCGCGCCGCACATAGAGGCGAAACCACCCTAAAATATCGTGCAAGCTCTCATATAAAAGTGAGTGCCTAAGCCCAAAGGAGACAAAGGGGTTTGCCCCATATTGCGTGTCAAAGAAATAGCCTCCACTGCGCCTAGGGCTGCTAGGATTCTCCAAAATCTCTGCGACAATTTGAAAAGACTGCAAAAGACACACCCCGCAAATCCCAGCCGCGCTCATCGAGCTATCGGTGGTAGTAATAATCGCCAAGAAGCGATCGCGCCACTCACTGCTAAAGCGGAAGTTTGAGGGCAGGGGCGTGGGCTTGGGGGAGCGTTTGTGCCGTGTTTTCTTAGGGGGGCTTGGGTTATTGCTTGGGGCTGGGCAGGTGCTTAGATTCTCCCCAGCATTAGCGTTGATAAACCGCAGCCACTCTAGTGCATCATTGCTTAGGGCAAAGCTAGAGATAGCAGAGCTGCCTACATCGCCTTGCATATACTCTGGGGTAACGATATAGGGCGCACCCCACGAAGCTCCATAGCGCGTAAGGCGTAAGGGATTGTTTTGAAAATTGAGCAAGGCTACTTCATTTGCTTTGGTGGGGATAAGCTTCCAATACGCCTTATTGAGCTTAGGCGGTGTCTCATCGCTGCATTTTGCCCACCATATCCACTCCCACTGCGCGCCATTATCATCAGCATACGCGCAATCAAGCCTAGCATTTGGGGCATTAAAGAGAGCGATATGCCCACTTTGGAGGTTGTAGTAAATGGGCGTAGTGTTTTTGCTAGAGTGATTGCCTGCTAGGAAGTAGCGTTCATTGCCAAATTTCGAGGGCAAATCCCACGCGATAAAAGTCTCTATGCTAAGGCTGCCGGGCTGGGCTATGGTGTCTATCCAGCTTTGCATATCATCGCTAAGTGTGTGGCGCGGCAGTGAAGTATCACGCAATTTAGCGGCATAAATATAGCTGCCATCGTCTTTTAGCATATAGGTTTGCTGGGCATTATAAAAGTGCATATCTTTGAGTATCCACTGCTGGGCGCGGTTGTTGATAGCACAGGGTGTGAGCAGGGCATAGTCCTTTGCCGCTCTGCCTTTGCTCACAGAATCAGGCGCGGTGATACAAAACCAGCTGCCATTAAGCTTATAAGCAAGGCGTGAGAAGACATCATATCGCGCTTTTTGGGAGGCGTCATCGCCGCAGAGATTTAGCTGCAAGTAGATCCCACTGCTAGCAGGCGATGGCGTGTAGCAGAAGGTATCCACGCTTGTATGGACTTTGATAGGAGTGTCTTTAGGAGTGTGCGCTTTCTTTGGTGTGGGGGCAGAATCTAGCATACTTTGTAGTGTGCATAGTAGCAGCAAAATAGAGAGACAAGAGTGCTTCATCGCCGACCTTTGTGTGTGGAGTTAGGCGGATATTGTAGCACTTTAGCAAGTGGGGTGGCAGAGCCTGCGGTATAAGCAGTAAATAGGCACATACAAAAGACTCGCCCAAAAGCCAAGATACCATAGCACAAAGCAAAAATGTCTGTGGATATAGCTATGAGATTTGCCAAGCACAAACCAGCTTAACGCAGGCAGGGCAAAGCACACAAGCAAGGCGATATAAAAGCTTCTATAAGATTTGCTAGACTCTTTAACACAGGCGAAAACAGCTACGCCAAGCAAAAGGAGCATAAAGGGCTTGCTAAGGTAGATTCTAATAACTTCTAAGGCATTTGCATTAAGCGAGGCGGCATAAACGGGGTCAAAGTCTTTCGCGCTGCCCCCTACCATTCTGCGTAAAAAGTCATTGTGATAAATATCCATAAGTCCAGCCCATAAATCCCCACCACCGCGGATATAAGTATGAACCATAAAGGTAAGCAAAAACCCCACGCAAGCAAGGATAAAAAGCCCTAAGCCATAGCTGAAAGACTGCTTTACTGAAAGGCTAAGAAAAGGGCTTTGAGAGCCTGTAAGCACTCCATAGAGAAAGCTTACAACAAATGGACTAAGAGAGAACAAAATAATACTTGTAAGAAACTCATAGCTCATACTTGCCCGTAGGGCTATGGCAAAGGTAAAGCACAGGCAAAAAGCGATGATTGTATATTTATTCCCCCCCCCCCGTGAATAAATAGCAATATGTCTATACAGACTCAAAGCAAAAATCGCCGGGAGAATCCAAAAGCCAAAGCTAAAGTAAAGACTCCCGCTAAAGTTTGCCACCCAGCCACTTGTAAAAAGCGAGAGAAAAAAGATAATCCCAAACGCCCTGCCAAAGATTTTGCCTAGCAGAAACGCGCATATAAGCAAGCATAACGCGCTAAAAAATGCAGCGAGTCTATACAAGGGCTTTAAGCTCTCTAGCCCAAGCGCATTGTGCAGCCACGCATAGAAAAAGCCCTGCACGCCTATGGCAGATCGATAATGGCTAAAGGAGAGCACGCCTAGCTCATCGCTTTTGACAAAGCTTAGTCCATAGCCTTCCAAATCATAGTCGTGGCTCTGGGCTAGAATAGTCGCTGGGATATGGTAATCCACATCGCCAAAGTGATTAGCGTGCTGGTAAAATAGCGCGCTTGTGGCAAGTAGCACAAGCAGCATAAAGCTAGCGATATATACGCGTTTTTGCGCGATAGAATCTGCAACTTGCAGAAATCGTGTAAAAAGATTGTGTAACATTGTTGCTCCTTTGCTTGGTTTGGCGTTGGCTTTTTGCGAAAAAGCGGGGAGTTTGCCTTTTGTTTGTGCGATAGCCACTCAAGGCTTATCTCCGCACAAAAGGCTGCACAGCCCCGCTTTTTCATCAAAAATCCTGCCGCCTAGTTGCTTGGCTCAAAACACATTTGCAGCTTGGTTATTTTCTCTGGGATTCTAGGAATTGCGGTGTTGCTAGTGGGGCTTTTAGCAAATTTTGGGGTGGAGCTAGACATAAGGTCTGCGGTTACCCCAAAATTTGCTAAATCGCCACTATGATTACCCAAAGCCGAATCCTAAGCCTTACCATTCTCTTGATAGTCATAATCTGTGTTAATATGCCACAAATCACACTCTCTGCCCAAAATCTTATCCGCACACATAAGCCCCATAAGAATGCTATGGTCTTGGTTGTTATACTTAAAGCTGCCATTTCGCCCGATGAAATACAAGTCTTTAAAGCTATCTAGGGCTTTGTAGATTTTATGCAAGTTATCTTTGTAGCCCCGCTCATACACAGGGTAGCTTTTGTGGATTTTTAGCACGCTGGTGTTTTTGATAAGGCTAGAGTCTGCTACAAGCTTAGATTCTAGCAAATCCCTTTTTGCTATCTCGCTTAGTGCATTATCATCGAGATTCCACAAAGGCTCATCATCATTTGCCCAATACTCAAGGCATAAAATCGCAGAATCTTGCCCGCATTGCAAATCTTTGGTCCAATTAGCAAAATTGGTGATTCTGCCGGTTTGGGTATCTTTGCTATGCACATAAATCCAGTTATCCTTAAATAGCGTTGGCTTTTGCGCGCTTTTGCGGGAGTCTGCGGCAGCGACTGCGGTCACTACCGATAAGGTAGCTCCCTTGTTGCTGCCTTGACAACCCACAAAATCATCGCAAAATCCTGCCGCCAACGAGTCGCTTACATTTTGTGTGTTTTGGACAAAAGTCCTAGAATCCTTTGCGGAGTCGTTTAAATTTTGGACTTCATTACTGGAATCCAAATTTCTGTCATTGCGAGACACTGCGGAAGCAGTGGCGTGGCAATCCACACTAGAATCCCCTACCTCTACATAAACTAAAATCGTGTTTCTAAATTTTAACCTCCCCGCCAATGCTTTCACACTACAATCCAGCTCTTCTAACGACAGCACCATATCCCTAAAAGGTGCGGTAGAAATCACAATATCCCCGCTAAACTCGCCCTTGTTTGTGCTGATACCCACTGCCTTTTTGCCCTGCGTTGTAATGCCTAGCACCTCCACACCACAATGCACCACGCCGCCGCGTTTGATAATCTCTTGCTTCATATTTTCATACACCACGCCACAGCCCTTTTTGGGGTAGCTAAACTCATCGACTAAAGTCTTATGCTTTTTGCCCCCACCGCCAAAAAATGCGGACTTTATCGCTTCATAGAGATTAAGCCCTTTAATGCGTTGCGCGGCAAAATCCGCATCTAGCTCACTGCATTTTATCCCCCAGAGCTTTTCTGTGTAGCTTTTAAAAAATATGCTATACAAGCGATAGCCAAAGGCATTTGCCACCCACGATTCAAAGCTATCGCCTTTGAAGGGGCTAATTTTTGCTCTTATGTAGCTTAGGACGCATAAAGTGGATTCTAGGAAGCCCAGCTTAAAAAGCGCGTCAAACCCACGCAAAGGGTAGTAGAAAAACTTGCGGTTATAAAAGATTCTAGTCAATCGTGAGACTTTTTCATACTCGCCATTTGTGTGGGAGTGCCAGAAGTCATTCAAGCGTTTATCCTTGCTAAAGAAGCGATGCGGTCCAATATCCACAATCTGTGAAAATAGCTCTATGCTTTTACTCATTCCGCCAACTTGTGAATCTAGCTCAAAAATCTCTACACTATATCCATTTTCACTTAGCACTCTAGCCGCACTTAGTCCAGCAGGTCCTGCACCGATGATTAAGATCTTTTTGTTTTGTTTCATTGCTGTCCTTTGTGTGGGTTAATAGCGTGGGTTTGTATGCCAGCTAAGCGCAGATGAAAGAATGCTCTCAATGCTTGCAAAATGTGCCTTCCAGCCTAGAATCTGCTTTGCCTTTGTGCTATCGCCAATGAGTGTGGCAGGGTCGCCCTCTCGTCTAGATTCTATGGTGTAGGGGATTTTTTTATTGCAAAGATTACTAGCACATTCTAATAATTCAAAGATAGAGAAGCCCGATCCATTGCCAAGATTAAAGGCTTCGCTTTTGCCGCCATTTAGCAGATGCTTTAGGGCTAGGATATGCGCGCTTGCTAAGTCATCGATATGGATATAGTCTCTCACGCAGGAGCCATCTTTTGTAGGATAATCATCGCCATAAATGCTTAAAAATTCTCTTTGCCCTAGTGCCGTTTGCAAAAGCAGCGGGATTAAATGCGTTTCAGGGCTATGAGACTCGCCGATGTTAAAAAGCATACTTGCCCCAGCGGCGTTAAAATAACGCAAGATGACATAATTTATCCCATAGGCGTGGCTAAAGTCTTTTAGCATAGTTTCTACCACAAGCTTTGAGTAGCCATATGGGTTTATGGGATTTTGCGGGTGAGATTCTGTGATAGGCAAATGCAAAGGGTGTCCATAAGTGGCACAAGTGGAGCTAAAGATAATGTTTTTGACATTTGCTTTACGCATAGATTCTAGGAGATTTAGCGAGTTTGCGATATTGTTGTGATAATACTTGCTAGGGTCTTTGACACTTTCGCCCACATAGGCAAAGGCAGCAAAGTGCATAACTGCTTGTATTTGATATGTGCTAAAGATAGAATCTAGAGTAGCTTTATCGCTTAAATCGGCGTGGATAAAAGTGGTGTTTTTGTGGGCGGTCTCTAGGCTTTCCCCTAAACTTTTATGCCCCCCCCCCAAAGAAATATTAGAAGTATTAGCCATATTAGTAGCTTTAAGAGATTCTAGCAGAGAAGTTGTCGCATTGGGCAGTGGCGCGTAGTGCAGAGCCTGCTTATGTCCATAGACTAAACTATCTAGCACGATGGTATCAAAGCCAAGTGCGTTTAGCAGGGCATTGGCGTGAGAGCCGATGTAGCCAGCTCCGCCGGTTACTAAAATGGGATTGCGTGGGTGCATAGCTGTCCTTAAAGTCTTGTAGCAAGGCGCGATTATAGCACAATCATTGTAGGTTATAGAGCGTGAAATGCTCGCTTGCATACACGATAGAGAAGCGCGCTAGCTGCTCTTTGTCAAAGAGTGGGGCAAAGCTAGATTCTAGCAAATACTGCGCTTTATCGAGCCGCTCTAGCTTGCTTGTGGAGTAGCTTAGGCGATTAGTCGCTAGATAGAGCACGCGCGGCTTGAAAAACACGATTGTATCGCTTGGGCTTGTGTGCGTGGTGATAAAGGCATACACCTGCTTAGATTCTAAATCAAAGGCTTGGGGGTAGGGGTTTGGGGGCTTTATGGCTAGGATTGCTCTTGGTAGGGTGTTATGCTTGCTTGCTAGGTGGTAGCTATCTTTTAGCACAAAGTAGCCAAGCAGTAGCGCGCACATTACGATGATAAGCTTAGGGTGCTTGGCATAAACCCTTAGCACTCCGCTAGCAATCCATATCGCAAAAAATGGCAGCACGCAAAACACAAAGCGAATGCCCTGCAAAGCGGGCCAGATAATCAAAATCCCTAGAGAAATACCCACAAATAAAGCCGCAAACATATCGCGCTTATAGCACTCCCTAAGCCCTAAAAAGAGGAAATACACACACACGCCCCACGCAAGCAGCCCTAAAGGATTGGGCAGTAAAAAGGCGTATTTGGATTCTAAAAGGCTAGGTGCAAGGAAGGTGAGTGGATTTGGCAGGGCGAAGAAGTCTGCCCACACTACTGCATAATAGAGGGTATTGCGCACGATAGTTTTAAGCGAAATGCTCTCTAGCAGCAGCGCGATATGCCCCTCTCCCCCAGCAGAGTCTAAAGCATAGCGCACAAGCACCACTCCAAGTGCAAATACCACATAAGGCACAGCACTTAAGGCTACAAGGCGGATTGGCAGAAAGTGGATTCTAGGGATAGAATAGTCGATGTAGTAGCGGATATGGTAGCAATGTATAGCCGCTAAGGCTGCGAGAATGGCTATGCCATTGCTACGGATAAGGTAGGCGCAGAGCATACTAAGTCCGCCAAGCACTCCTAAAGCAAGCAGCCCTAGACTTTTATGCCCCCCCCCCCAAAGAAATATTAGTAGTAGAAATCTTAGCTGTATTAAGCCTATCTATCTGCCCCATTTGTGCTAGCAAGGCTTGTAGCCCCACCACCGCGATAAAGCTTGCGCACATATAGGCAGTATCGCTTAGGATATTGCTGCTAGCAAAGGATAAAAGCATAGGATTAAGCGCGAAAGCTAGTGTGAGAGTGATGCTAGCTCCCATAGAAAACCGCCTAGCCACATAGCAATAAAAGCAGATGATAAAGAGTGAAAAAAGCGCGATATTGACACATTTAAGCGCAGCTAGATTCTCTCCAAAAATTGCAAGCACTGGCGCAAGCAGTAGCGGATACCCCCACGGATAGACATTTGGACCATAGGGGAAGTCATTAAGACTCATCATTAGCGTGTTATTAGCGATTTGGGTGGGGATTGTGCCAGCGATTAGGGCTTTTGCTTGGGCGATGTATTGGGAGAAGTCCCCGCCCCAGTTGTGGCTGCCATCTATGAGAGCTAGCATAAGCAAGCCGCTCACACACGCAAGCGCACAGGCGATGATAAACGATATAGATCTTTTCAAGCTAACTCCTTAAAATGCGAAGTATAGCATACTACCCTAGTAGGGCGATTTGGCGATAGTCGATATGCTCGCACTTGCTTAGGGCATCATCTTTGAGTGTGGGGAGCTTGCGCGCTACAAGTGCCTTACGCAAGGATAAACGCCAATCCCCAGATAAATCCTCCCAAAACAGCGCACGAAGCGAGTCATCAATGCTAAGGTGCTCTGCAAGCACTATGCGTCCTTTAATCCCACTGCCATCGCAGGCTTCACAGCCCCTAGAGACATAGCCTTGCGGAGTTTTATGCTTGCAGTTATCACAAAGCTTGCCTACAAGCCTTTGGGCTATGATACACAGCAGGCTTGTCGCTACCACAGAGCGCGCTGCTCCCATTTCAAAGAGCCGCTCAAGGCTAGAGATACAATCGTGGCTATGCAAGCTTGCTAGCACTAAATGCCCTGTAAGGGAGGCATTAAGGGCTAGATCTAGGGTCTGCTTATCGCGGATCTCGCCTACTAGGATAATGTCTGGATCTTGGCGCAGGGTGGATTTTAGAGCTTCATAGAAGGAGAATCCTATGTCTTCATTAAGCTGGATTTGCGTGGCTGATGAGATTTGATACTCGATAGGATCTTCTATGGTGATGATCTTTTTCTCCAAGGTTTGCAGCTCCTCTAAGAGTGCGTAGAGGGTGGTGGATTTCCCGCTGCCTGTTGGTCCTACGACAAGGATAAGTCCGCTTTTTTTAGTGATAGAGTCTCGTAGCGCACTTGCAGTGCTAGGAGATAGCCCAAGGGTATCAAGGCTAAGGTGAGTAGTGTGCTTATGCAAAAGGCGCACGACAATAGACTCTCCATACAAAAGCGGCATACAGGATATGCGGAAGTCATAGTCCTTGTGTAAAAAGTTTTTTTGCATTCGCCCATCTTGGGGCAGGCGTGTTTCAGTAATATCAAGCCTAGAATCTAGCTTGATTTTACTTGAGAGCTTGCTAAAGTCATCAAGCTCTATGCGCCCAATCTCGCGCAAGATCCCATCAATCCTTAGGCGGATACTTGCATAGTGGGGCTTATGCTCGATATGCACATCGCTTGCCCCAAGTGCTAGGGCTTGCTCTAGGAGATAGTGCAGCCTAGAATCCACCTCATCAAGTAAGTAAAAATGCTCCACAAAGCCCACCGCCTTTAGAATCCAATAAAAGCAAAACGAGCTTTCAAGGCAGAACTCTAGCTGCTTGCCTAGAGCTAGGTGCGGAGCTAGATGATGGGCTAGGAGCTGCTTAGAGTGCTCGCTAGGCTTAGCTAGCACGATTGTGATATGTGTGTCAGTGGTCGCATAAATGATCGCGCCAAACTTCTCACATAAACTTGCAGGTAAAATCTCTGTGTGGAGCTTGCGTGGAGCAAAGCTTGATAGATCTAGCTTTCTGCTTGTTTCTACCATTTCTAAGCTCCTAGAATCCATAATAGCGTTTAGCTTGGAGGTAGAGTGTATAGGCGGCTTGCTTTTGCTCAATGCTTGCGTGGTAGTCTTGCTCAAAGGAGAGCCAATACAGCTCCCATACTTCCTTGCCACCATTGTGGAGTAAAAATGCGCGATATAGCCAGATTCTAGCGCGTGTAAAATCTTGTGCTAGAAGATTGCTTTTAGCAATGCTTAGGGCATTTGTGTAGGTGAGATTGCCTGCGATGACGCTCTCTTTCTCATCGGGGGCTGGGATTGCTGGGGGCTTTGTGCTTAAGGCTTGGAGCGAGTCCCCCATACCGATGTTGCCTTTACTTGGGGTGCTAGTTTGTGGGCGAGCTTGCTTGGGTGGGCTTGTGGGGAGAGTGGTAGGCGTGCTAGATTCTAGGGCTAAGGCTTTGCGCAAGCTCTCTTGGTGCGCACTTTGACGCTCATAGAGTATGCCTAGCACAAACACACTCCACAGCCCAAAAAACACACTCAAACACAGCAGGGCTAGAGTGATGAGCGCGTTTCTTTTGGCTAGGCATTGTGCAAGGAGTGTGCGCAGAAGCGTTGCAGTATAAGTGCTTGCTCGCTTGCAAAATGCCTTTGCCTTATTTGCTTTAGTAGTTATTTTATCAAGCAGCCTATATGTTTGGTGCATTTTGGGCTTTAGGGCGGCACAGATTCTAGTGCAAGTGAGAGTAAGCTTTGTGCGCATTTGTGAAAGCTTGCTTGCGGTGGATTTTAGAGATCTAGGCTTCATTGATTGTGTAGGGCGTGCTTTGATTATCGATAATGGTTGGGGTGATGATGATGACCATTTCGCGCTTTTGCTTTATGCTCTTTTTGTAGGAGAAGAGGTATTTAAGCAGGGGGATTGAGCCTAGCAGGGGGAGCTTTTTGGTGCTTGTAGAGTCTGTCTCGCTGATAAGTCCCCCTAAAATCACGCGCTGCCCATTTTGTATGCGCACGATAGAGGAGAGCTGATTGGTAGAGAGATTGGGCGGAGCGTTTAGGGCTTGGGGCTGGTTTTCTATGGAGGGGTCTTTTGCCGCGGTTATGGAGGGGTTGATTTTTAGGATAATTTCTTGCCCATAGATTGAGGGCGTTACATCTAGCAGCACACCGCTAAAGACGCTTGGGTATTGGTAGCCGGTGTTTTGGATTGTGCTGGAGTTGGTGGAGGTTTGATAGATTAGGCTCTGGGAGTAGCGCAGGACATTGCCCACGGAGATGATGGCTGGCTGGTTGTTTAGGGTGATGATTTTTGGGTTGGAGACGGACTTGGTCTTGCCATATTCTTGGAGAAACTGCACGATTTGCCCGATTGATAGATCTTGCGAGAAGACATATACGCCATAATTTAGCCCGCTAGAGCTAGCACTAAAGAGCGGGGTGGAGGTGTTTGGCGCGGTGTTAATGCCTAGCTCAAAGAGCTTACCCCAATTTACGCCGATCGTGTTTATATCGCTATGCTCTATGTGGAAGATTTGCACATCGATTTGCACCTGCTCTCTTAGGCGTGCTTGCAGGGCGGTGATGTAGGCTTGCGCGCGATCTAGCTGGCTTGGGGTGGCGTTTATGGTGATGAGTCCTGCGCCTTTGTTGATGATAATGCGCGGGTGTTTTGGGTGGTAGCTGTCGTTTTCTTGGTAGATTATGGCTATGAGCTCATTTTCTAAATCGCCCCAGAAATTTAGCTCATCAATGGAGTAGATTTTGGTGCCTGACTTGCCAAAAATTGGGCTTTGTGTGCCTTGGGTTAGGGCTTTTGTCTGTATGTCATCGCCTAGGGGGTTGGTGGCGTAGGGCTGGTGGTAGCTTGTGTGTGGGGTTAGGGACTGGGCTTGAGACTCTTGCCCATAGACGACATCGGTATTGGAGCTGCCCACGCGTGCGGTGGCGATGTAGTTGATATGGAAAGTTTGGGTGTGTAGGTGGCTGAAGCGGATTAGTCCCTGCTCTAGGGAGTAGTGCGTATCGCTGGCTTTGGCTATGGTGGAGAGGATCTCTTGTATCTTTGCCTTGTGGAAAGAGAAGCTTACTTTTGTTTTATCTAAGGCGTTTTGGGCGTTGTTTTCTAGGATTAAAGAGAGCTTGCACTCAAGCGCGATCTCTTCTAGTAGGAGCTTGGGAGAGAGATTGGGCTTGCTTTGGAGGGTGAAAGATCTATTAGCACATTCATCAGCTTGGGTTATGGAGAGTAAGAGAGTGCATACTAGCAATATACCTAGAATCTGGCGCGGAATCTGGCGCGCGGGATTAGGAAGGTAGAATCTAGGCTTAAGTAAGTGCGTGGCAGATTCTAGGGCAATCATTCAAAGACTCTTTTTTGCAGGGCTAGGGTCTTTTTGTTGCCCTTTTTGTCCATTAGCGCGACTTCTTGTGCGTTGATATGCGTGATGATAAAGCCCCCGATTTTATCCCCTTGCCTATACCAAGTGTTGTGGATTAGGGCTTTGTGGTTTAAAATCGCAGAGACCTTTAGCTCGACTTCCTTTTCGCCAAAGACATTATATATGCGATGATTATGCGCTGGAGGCTGGCGCAAAAGCACGCTTACTTGCTCTTGCAAACTTTGGGGTAGGCTTTGGGCAAAAAGACTTAGCATACATAGCTGCATAGCCCACACATACCGCTTCATCATAGCTCTTTAAGCTTATGGAGTGTTTCTCCTAGATTTAGCACATCAAAGGACAGCTCTAGGCTACTTGCAAAAGGGGCTTTAATGGCAAGATTTTCGATGAAGACAAAATACTGCGCTTCTAAGAGCTCAATAATGTCCTCTAGCATATCCACATCACCCATAGTGCTAAAGGATAAATGCGCGCCTTTGCGCTTCTCACCCTTGCTAAAGCTCGCTAGCTTTGTGGCAAGCTGGGCATTGGTAAGTGCGCGCTCTTGCAGGCTATGTAGGAGCTGCTGCTTGTAGGCTAGGGTGCTTGCTAGCTCTTCTTGGCTTGAGCTGATCTCTAGCTGGGCTAAAGTGGATTCTAGCTCTTTTGCAAGCTTCTCTTGCGTGTCATAAGCAAACTTGCTTTGTGTCAAGGTGGTATCAATTGGCGGTAGGATCACAAGGAAAGCCACGCCAGCGCACAGCACCAAGGGCAGGGCAAAGAGCGCGAGCTTTTCGCGCGCACTTTTTTGCATAAGCCAAAGATCGCAAGCGGTAAAGAGTCTAGGCATAGCCGATCTTTAGCGTGATTTTTGTGCCAAAGACATCGCTTGGGTTTGACTCTTCTTCTGTGGAGATGATTTCAAGGTTTAGACTCTGCTGCAAAGAGAGTAGCAGGGTTTGGAGATTTTCTTGATTTTGCGATTGGCAGGAGAGCTCTAGGAGTGTCTCGCCCTTTTCTAGCCCGCCACTTAGCTGCAAATAAGTGATCCAAGTCTCGTGCTTGCGCGCGATTTGCGAGAGCGTGGAGAGAATCTCTAGGCGAGAAGTGTAGCGGGACTTGATGGTATAGAGATGGTGGATAGTGTCGGTGATTTGGGTGTTTTGATGAGGTAGCTTGCTTATGGCTAGGTTTTGGGACTTTAGAGTTTGGGTGAGCTGGGCATTATGCTCGCGTAAATCGCTTGCTTGGTTATCAAGGTAGCTAGCATACAAAAGCTTGCAAAATGGCAGCGCAAGGATAAGTGCGCAGCACGCTACAAGCCCCAGCCCCTGCCAGAAGCTACTTGTTTGTAAAAGCTGCTTAGCGTGGGGATTATAGAGCGGGGTAAATCGCTGGGAGTGCAAGGAGTCATCAAGGATTTGGTAGAGTGGCTTTGTGATAGGCTCTATGCGCACTAGGCTAGAATCTAGCGTGCGTGGATCTAGTGCATTTGGCAAAAGATCTTGCAAAAAGTCTTGGTAGTAGAAGATCGCCTTAGGGCTGCCATACATTGAGCCAATGAAGCTAAGCGCATCATAGAGCGATGAAAGATCACTGCACACACACTCATAGAGTAGCGCGCCCTTGTCATAGACACAAAGCCAATCATCGAGTAAAAACACCCCGCTTACTTGCTTATCTTGCGCGAGTGGGAGCAGGATTAGTGGGATAAGGACTTGCGCGCTTAAGTCTTCATAGATTCTAGGTGGGCTATCTATGCTGTGGGGATTTGCTTGTGCATCTACAAGCTCGCGCGCGAAGATTTTATATTGCCTTATAGGGGTTTGCTGGGCTGGCGCGCCAAGGGGGATAGCACTAAAGAGATATGCCTTGCTAGGCTCAAGGATCTGCTTTTGCACGCAGATGTCATAGAGCTCTTTTTGGCTGGGGTCAAGCTTTGGGCAGGGGATAGTGGCTAGCTGTAATGATGAGTGCGAGATACAAGAGACGCGTATATGGCGGAAGCTAGGCTTGATAGCCCGCCCTTGATCGTTGAGAAATCTCATAGCAGAGCGTGGATTTTCTCTTGCATTTTCTTGTGGGCTTGCGTAGGCGAAATATTTTGCAGTAGTCGCATACTTTTGAGCCAAGCTAGTCATACATATCCTTACAATTTTGCAGGGGGGCGAGATTTGCTTCAAGTCTCTTTACACAAAAGCTTTCGATTCTAACTAAATGCCTAAATTTTTGTCAATATGGATTCTAGCTTTTTGCTCTAGATTGTTACATTTTATGCAAGCGTGCTAGCCCATATCTGCCCTAGAATCTAAGCGCGTATTGGGCTATGGACTTTTGCCATAGGTAAGGATTGAGCGCGCACCATACTTCTTCTGCGGTGTTTTGGGCGTTTTCTTGGGCGATATTGCCATTAGCTAGGGCTAGAATCTGCTCCTTTGTCTCTTTGGCATTAGGCACAAGGGGGCACTCTAGGAAGTCTTGAGAGTGCGCAATGTCTAAAAACCACTCTTTAAGTCCATTTTGGCTTTTATCTCGCGCTATCCAGTCTGCCATAGGCGCATTAAAGCCTAGCTTGGGCTTGCGCCAAGTAACAGAGCTTGGCATAAGTGTGCCAATGCTATCGCGCAAGAGCTTTTTAGTATAGCCGCCGCCGACTTTGTAGTGATAAGGCAGGCTAAACATAAACTCCACAAGCCTGTGATCCATAAAGGGCATTCGTATCTCTATGCTTGAAATCATCGAGCATTTATCATAGTCGCGGATAATCACAGGCAGCAGCGTCTCAAAAAACAGCACATACAGCACTTGATTAAGCGTATCCATCGCTTTGAAATTTGGGTGGCTAGAATCCGCACTTTTAATAATCTCTCTGCCGATAAGTCGCTTTACCCCTGTGCGAGCAAGCATATTTAGGCTAGATTTTAGCACTTTAAAGCTAGATTCTGGGTGCAGGCGTGTGCCATTGGTAGTGTGCATAAGCTGCCACAATCGCACAGGGTGGAATCTAGAATCCCACAAAGCATAGGGGATATGCCCATACCCGCAAAATAGCTCATCAGATCCGTGCCCATCAAGGCTCACGGTGATGCCATTGCTCCTTTGCTCTTTATAAATCAAAATATCGTGCAGTAAAATCCGCCCATAGAGATCTTCTAGCATATAGAAATATTTGTAGATATTATCCCACTCTTTTAGCGGCTCAATCTCCTTAAAAGTCGCTTCTACGCCGATGTGATCGACTACTTGCTTGGCATACCAGCTCTCATCTTGGTGCGTGTCTTTAAAGCAGGCGACAAAGGCGTGCTGCCAGTCTTTTTGTGTGCTAGCTCCCTGCTTGGCAAGGTGTGCCATCGTGCAAATCACCGCGCTAGAATCCAGCCCCCCACTAAGCGCAGTGCCTATGGTTACATCTGAGCGCATTCGCACTCTCACCGCATCGCAAAAGAGTGTGAAAAACTCCTGCTTTGCTAGCTCATAGGTGCTAGGAGCTGGGCGGAGGTGGTCTAGGATATTGTAGTAGCGCTTGGGGGTGAGGCTGCCATCTCCTAGATTGACAAAAGCATAGTGTGAGTAGGGGAAGCGGTAGATCCCATCTACTAGGGTATCGTGGGTTTGCGGATAGGAGAAGATGTTTGCCCTAGCACTCATCGCGCTAAAGGTGTGTGATGGGGAAATTTGTGCTAAGTAGGGATAAATCGCTTTCATCTCGCTAGCAAAGATGAGCTGCTTCTCTCCTTTGCTCGTGGTGATAAAGGCATAAAATAGGGGCTTTTTGCCAAAGCGATCGCGGCTTAGGAAGAGGCGTTGCTTTTTATGGTCATAAATTGCCAAAGCCCACATACCATTAAACTTCTGCAAGCAGGACTCCCCCCACTCTATAAAGCTTGCTAGTGCTACTTCAGTATCACTTTGCGTGTGGAAAATATAGCCTTTGGCTTTGAGCTGCTCTTTTAGCTCGATGTAGTTGTAAATCTCTCCGTTAAAAACTATGCTATAAAGTGGGCTTTGATCACTTCTATTTAGAATCCACTTCGCCCCCCCCCCCCGCAAATATTACTATTTGTAAAGTGCATTGGCTGATTGCTCTGCTCGTTGGTATCGATGATCGATAAGCGTCTGTGCCCTAGCGTGATAGACTCCCCTGCATACACGCCAAAGGCATCTGGACCTCTATGCGTAAGTGTGTGCAATGCCTTGGTGAAACTCTGCGTATCGCTCTGCCCCAAAATCCCTAAAATCCCGCACATAGTAGCTCCTTGCATAAAAATGGCGAATTATACAATTTTATGCGCTGGCTTTCACTAAGAGCTGCAGCTACGCTTTGTTTCTTCATCTGCCTAGAATCTATAAAAGGCTAGAAGCTATATCGCCCTTGCACAAATAGCGTGCGCCCAGCTCCTATTAAGAATCCATAGCCCGCGATGGGGTCGCTTTTATCGCTGTTGTAATAGCTGTAATAAAAGGTATCAAACACATTGCGCACCCCAGCACTTAAAGAAAAGCCCCCATAGTTTGTCTCCACGCCAATATCACTTAGACTATATGCGGGGATATTGCCGCCTACAATGTCCTTTTGCGCGCCAAAGAAGCTATGCTGGGTCCATAGATTCCAGTGTCGCCCTAGAGAGAGACTCGCTCCTAAAGTAGCTTTGTAGCTGCTTGTGTAGGGGATAGCACGATTAGTTTTGCTGCCATTATCTTGCAAAATCCTTGCATCAACATAAGTGAAGCTCTCGCTAAAGTGCAGGACATCGTTGAAGAAAAACTGCTGGGAGAAAGCTTCCACCCCAGCGCGCTGCGTGAAGTCGTAGTTGTTGTAGCTTACGCCGCCTAGGGAGTGGGCATTGCCTATGGTGTAGAACTCATTAGTAGTAAGTGTGTAAAACGCGCTAAGAGATAGGCTCAAAAAATCGCCAAAAAAGTCCTTAATCCCCGCTTCTATGGTGTGGTATTCTTCCTTTTTGAGATTTGTAGCAGTGTAGCTCCTGCCATCGCGCTTTAGTAAAGAGTTGGGACTTGGGGAGAAAAAGCCCTTTTCATACTTCAAATACAGCGCGCCAGAGTCGCTATATGCATAGCTTGGGGTAAGCTCTAGGGCGTAGTTGTGTAGCGAGTCTTGCAGGCTGCCTTTGGCGGTGGTGGGTATTTGCATAGGGCGATTGCCCATAGTCATAGCTATGGTAGAGTCATAAGCGACATCAATGTCATAGTAAGCCCACTCATAGCGCGCCCCGCCTGTGAGTGAAAATCGCTTGGTAAAATCGTATTTTTCTATCGCAAAAGCCGCATTGCTCCACTTGCTGCCTTGAAATGGGATTTTCATCGTGTGGTCATATTTGCTGACTTGTTGCCCCATCATTGACACAGGATCGCCTTGCCAGAATATATGCTGATTCATCGCTCTCTCCCCACGATTGTAGATAGATTCTAGCCCGGCGATGAAGCGACCTTTATCGTGGTGTAAGTCGTATTTCACAATCGCACCCGCCTTTTTGTCGTCAAAAAATGAGCCATTTTGATCCGCGCGGACATTATTAAAGGCGTTCATATAGAGCGCGAGATTAGTCGTAGAATCCACATAATCAATGCGATTTAGGTGGAAAAATGTGCGCACATCAAGCTTGGATTGTTGGGTGAGATTTGCCACTAGCCCTAGGCTTGCATCAAGTCTGTGCTGCGTGTTGTGCAAGCTACCATAGCCAGCTTTGGTGCGCTCATCTCTGCTAGGGTTTGGCGTGATTTGGAAAGAATTGTTCGGGCTTGTTTTGATACTCCCACCAAAGTAATCTAGGCTAAAATCCATACTCACCCTATCGCCAAAATCTATGGCAAGAGAGCCGCTTGCCTGCGCACCTTGGGTGAGATCGCCCTGTCTTGGTCCGCCTTTGTGGATATAGGCTGCGCCCAAAGAGACATAAATGGGACTGCGTGTATCACCTCTAAATTTTGTGCCAAGCTTCACATCAGCATTGATATTATTCCCTGTGCTAGCGATAATGTTGCCATAGCTAAGTCCCGCGGAGAAATAAGGCTTCTCATAGCGTTTTTGCGTGGTGATAGATACTACCCCGCCGCGCGTGCCATTGCCATACATCACCGCACCGCCGCCGGGCAGAATCTCTATGGCTTCTATGGAGCTAGGGGAGAGTGTGCTAATGGGCGTAACGCCGTGGCTAGAATCTAGCATATTTGTCGGCACGCCATTAACTAGCACTTGCACAGATGTGTTAGCTCGTGCGCCTTGAGAGCGCAGGTCGATATTGCTCCCTAGCCCTGTGTCATTAAGCTGGACAAAGGGCATATATTGGAAGATATTAGTGCTAGAGGTGTAGCCTTTATCAGTGATTTGGGATTTATCTAGGGTGTAGGTGTTGCGGTTTAGGCTATCTAGCTGGGCATTTTTCCTAGCAAATGCGCTGACTTGATTTAGCATTGTGGGGGTTTGAGCTTTGCTAGAGCCTAAAGCTTGGGGTAAGCTCTGGGGCGCGCTTGTCTCTTGGCTAGTTTGGCTAGATTCTAGTGGCTTTGCATTGGTGTTAGCATTTAGGCTTTGAGCTAGGATAAGCAAGCTCGCACTAAGTGAGAGAGTAAGGTTTGGTTTCATTATAGATCCTTTAAGAATATTTGGTGGTTTTGCCTGCGCAAGCGCAGCATTTATAAAATGGTAATAGTTCCTAATTTTTATTTATATGTTTCTTAAAAAATAAATATCATTCTCATTTTATGCAAAACTATCGCGGTGATACCGCATTTGCGCCCCACTCCTAGACTAAACATTAGCTAGCTCTGCTCTATGCAATGTGCTAGATTCTAGGGCGCGCTTCTTACGCCTTAAGCTAGGCTTTGCTATACTTCGCGCTTTAGATTCTAGATCTAGCGGTGTGGGAGCGGTATGTTTTTTTTCTCCATAGAGTTTGGGCTGGTGTTTGCGGCATTTTTTATCGCGTATTGGTGCTTGCATAAGCACTTAGCGTGGCAAAATGCCCTGCTGCTTGTCTTCAACTATGCGATTTTATGGGGGTTTGGGAGCTTTTACTTCGCGCTGGTGCTAGCACTTTATACGCTCTTTATCTTTGGGGCTAGCTTTATGATAGCTGGGAGTTCAGGCAGTGGCAAGGCGGGGCTACTGGCTGCTATTACGCTGGTGCTATGCAATCTTAGCTTTTTTAAGTATTTTGCTAGCTTTAAAGATGGCTTTGAAAATCTCTTGCGCTTTTTTGGGCTAGATTTTATCGATATAGATATTTTGCTCCCTTTGGGGCTTAGCTTTTATAGCTTTGCTTCTATCACCTATCTTGTGGCAATTTATCACGCAAAGCATATCCCAAGCGACTATGTCTATATCACTAATCCCAAGCTAGAGCCCCTGCCTAATCTTGCTATATATCTCTCATTTTTCCCCACTATTATCGCAGGTCCCATTATGCGGAGTGATTTTTTCTTCTCTCAGCTAAAGTCTATGCGATTGTGGCAGAGCAAAAGTGCCAATCTCATCATCGCTCTTTTGCTCTTTGGGATTGTCAAAAAGGTGCTAATCGCCACTTATGTGCAGGAATACACAGAGCCTATCTTGCGTAATCCGCTTAACTACAATGCTATCGAGCTGCTGCTTGGGATCTTTGGGTATAGCGTGCAGATTTATTGTGATTTTAGCGGGTATGTCAATCTTGTGTGTGCGTTTGGGCTAATGCTAGGCTTCACACTGCCGCCAAACTTCAATATGCCCTATATGGCGCGCAATCTCAAGGACTTTTGGGAGCGGTGGCATATCAGTCTATCAACATTTATCCGCGATTTTGTCTATATCCCACTAGGTGGCTCTAGGCACGGATTCTGGCGTGCGCAGCTTGCTGTGATGGTAGCATTTATCCTCTCTGGGGTTTGGCACGGCAATACGCTCAACTTCCTTATCTGGGGTGCGCTGCACGGGCTAGGGCTTGTGTGGCTAAATAGCCTAAGAGCTTTGGGGCTAGGGCTTGGCAGCGGCGTGCTTGCAGGCTTTGTGGCTAGGGCTTGCACCTTTTGCTTTGTAACATTTGCGTGGCTATTTTTCTGCTACAAGGACTTTGGGGATTCTGTGGCGTTTTTGGGGGCGTTTGTGGAGAATTTCTCCAAGCCTGTTGGCTTGCGTGAAATGTGGATTCTAGCGGTGGGGGCGGTGCTTTTTGCTCTTTATCCATTGTGCGAGAGTTTCTTGCGGCGATGTGTTTTCTCTCTCTACAAAATCCCAAATATCTTAAAGCCCATTTTACTAGGGGTCGTGCTCGTGGTGGTCTTTTGCCTAATGCCTGATGGGATTCCAAACTTCATCTACGCGGGGTTTTGATGCGTATTTATGAGTTTTTCCTAACGCTTGTGCTGGGCTTTGTGCTTGTGCTTGCAGTGATGAATAAAAGCGTGCTCTCCTACATCGAGCAAAAATACCACACCACGCCCTTTGACCCTAGCTCGCCTGTGCTTTACGCGCTAGGCACTCCAGCGCGCGCGCTAGATTCTGTGCGTGCGTGGCTTTTCCCATCTAAAGAAGAGCTAGCACTAAGTGTGCAAGAGCATAGCCTTGAGCCCGAGATAGAGCAAGAGCAAGAGCCAGAGATTGAGCAGGTGATCTACCCGCTTATCACGCAAGAGGGGCGCATTATCCTAGAGCCAGAATCTACCTTTTTGTTTATCGGGGACTCCTTGATGCAAGGGGTTGGTATGACGCTTGGCAGGGAGCTTAAAAAGCGCGGATTTAGCGTGATTGATATAGCTAAGCAAAGCACAGGGCTTACTTATGTGGATTTTTTTGATTGGGGTAAGACGCTTAACGATGCCTTTACCAAAAATCCGCATATCAAGGTCGTGGTGATTATGGTGGGTGCAAATGATCCCTACAATATGCCCAAGATCAAATACGCTAGCCCCGAGTGGGTGGAGGTTTATAGCGCGCGCATTAGGGCGATCTTGGAGACGGCAAATGCGCATAATGCCATTGTCGTGTGGTATGAAGCTCCCATTGTCAAAAAGCCTAGCCTTAATGCCAAGCTAGTGTTTTTAAACACCCTGTATGCTAGAGAAGTGGCGAGCTTCAAGGCAGTGTTTCTGCCATCAAATGCGGCTCTAGCACCTGAAGGAGTCTATACTGCTTATGGCAAAACGCAAGCTGGCAAGAGCGTGAAGCTGCGCGCAAATGATGGAATCCACTTTAGTGGAGATGGGTCTAGGGTGTTGGGGGGGCTGTTGTTAGAGCGGCTAGAGATGGTAGATTCTAGTGGGGATTCGGCTTTGGGTGAGCAATTTGACAAGATTGAAAATTTTGTGAAAGGCACGGACAGGGAGTCCGCTAACCTTCCCCAAAATTTTCAAAACTTGCAAAGCCCCACCGCAATTCCTAGAATCCTTGAAGAAGAAAATCAGGCTGAAATTGAAAACCAAGCTGAACGCGAAAAATCCGCCCCGCTAGAATCTAACTTTTTAGATTCTAGCTTTTCCCCGTCATTGCGAGATGATTTATCGGCGAAGCAATCCACAACGCCCAGCAATCACATTCTCCTAGATTCTAGTGCGCAAGTAGAATCTATGGATTCTAAAGACACATCAGCTGCCACCGCGCTAGAATCCTTGTTTATGAGCGATAATGACTAGGCTTCTACTTTTTTGCGCACTTTGTGCGTGTATCACTAGCTTTACCCTAGCTAATACACAAAGCTCAAAAGCCCAGCCCAGCTCCCAAGCCAAGCCCAAAGCCACGCAGGCAAAGACTCCGGCTAAATCCAAGCCCCAAGCCAAAAAGACTAAAAAAAAGCCATCAAAGCCACTGCCCAAGCTCCCAGCCCAAAGCGTGCTAGACTCTATGGCAAAAAAGGGCGAGCTAATTGACTTTGGCGAAGAGAATTTCCCACATCTAGCTTATAAACTTGGGGGAGAAGCAGAGCCGCACACTAAGGATTTAGGGCTAAGGATCGCGGTGTTTGGGGACTCTCATATCGCAGGGGACTTTATCCCGCGCGTGCTGCGCGAGCGGTTTATGGAGGTGGATTCTATCGGCTTTGCTTACCCGATTTTCCCGGCATTCCACCAAAATCTGCTCACACACTACCAGCACAAAGGCTTTGAGCTTATCAACTCGCGAAAAGATGGGGCAAACAGTTACCCACTAGGTGGGATCATCGCGCGAGCTAAGCAAGAGGGCGCATTTGTGAAGCTCTCGCTCAACTTTTCTAAAGACAATCAAGACTTCAGCACGCGCTTTGTGTTTAAAGCTCCTAGCACTTTGGGGGCATTTGTGGTGAAGGATTCTAGCGGTAAGTCTAAGCGACTTGGGGCGAAAAAGGCGGATAAATGGCACATTAGCGAGCCTATGTCGCTGCGCTTCCCTATCCATATAGAGTCCCTACTGCCTAATGCAATGCTAGGAGGCTATATCATTAGCAAGAAAAACGACAACTATGTGATAAATCTAGGCATAAATGGCGCGCGCAGTGATTTGTATCAAAAGTGGGAGCAAGGGCTGTGGCAAGCGGAGCTAGAGGAGCTTGATCTTGATCTAATCATCTTATCCTATGGCTCAAATGACGCGATTGCTACAACGATCAACACCAAGCTCTATAAGCAGAACTTCGCCAAGCTTATCCGCACTCTGCGCAAGCTCCAGCCAAAGGCGAGTATCCTCCTGCTAGGCGCGCCGCAAGTGCGCTTGAAGCAAAAAAATGGCAGCTATGTCCAAAGCAAAAGCTATGAAAGCGTGCGCCAAGCCACAAGAGAGCTGGCTAAAGATGAGAACACGCTGTATTTTGATATGCAGGATTTTATCGATGAGAGCGGCGGGAAGCAAAAGTGGATCACGCAAGCTCTCTCCAAGCCTGATGTGCATTTGAGTCCCTATGGCTACAAGCTTGTAGCAGAGTCGCTTGCCTTGCACCTAAGAGAGCTAGCGCAAAAGCACGCCAAGCACCCTAGCAAAAAGCCAAAGCCCACCCAAAAGCCCCAAAAACTCACCAAAGAAGAAAAAGAAGAGCCAGATACAAAGGAGCAAGACTCTAGCCAAGAGCCTCAAAGTCTAGATTCTACACCCAAGTCAAAAGAGCTAGTGCAAGACCCACAAGAGCCAAGCCAAGCCCAGCCCCTAGAATCTAAAAAAGATAGCCCTAAAGCCCCCAAAGACTCCGCCCCACAAGAGCCAAGCCCTGCAAGCAAGCCCCAAAGCTTAGATTCTAGCCCTTTGCCTATGCCAGCGGAGTCTAGCGCACCAGAAGAGATATGGCAGGACTTGGAGCTTAAAGATTTCTAAGAGCCAAGCATTTCTAAAGAAACATCGCCTATCAGCGAGCGGTATCCCTTGTTTTCTAAAGAAACCTGCTGCGGCTTCGCCTCGCACCGCTGTCGCTTGTTTTCTAAAGAAACATCGCTTCGCTTGTTTTCTAGTGAAATTTGCTATAATCTGCGCTTTTATCAGCCCTAGGGCTTGATGTGTAAAGGAGAGAGTATGATGCTGTCTCTTATACACATCTGACGCTGCCGACGAAGCTAGAAG